>LFRM01256628.1_pt1 | contig 14460 bp, 10 predicted proteins | sample 618341 | NCBI WGS metagenome assembly LFRM01 (sample SAMN03654438, study PRJNA283298) | anaerobic digester metagenome | isolation source: pool of bioreactors CSTR01a, CSTR02a, and CSTR03a thermophilic anaerobic... | place: Denmark: Kgs. Lyngby | collected 2014-05-21 | reverse complement strand
TCCATTCCTGTAGGATAGGCAATATTGCGGCCGATTGTCTATTAGTGTTAACACGCCCTAGTGTAAATGAGGGTTTGAAATTTCATATAAAAGATGTTTTTGAAGACGGCTTCCTGCCGGTAATTTTGGATGATCAAACTCCTTCACTTTCATCATGCCTGTTTTTTTCATAACCGCTTCTGAGCGCGTATTTATAGAAGCAGTCAAAGAAACAACCTTAGCAAGGTTCAGTGTATTAAATGCATAATCCAAAACCGTTATTGCACCTTCTGTTGCATAACCATTTCCCCAGTATTTTTTATCCAGACGCCATCCGATTTCAATACATGGAGAAAATTCAAACTGTTCAGGGAGGGCATGTAGGCCTATAAAGCCAATGAACTCTCTGTTGGATTTTAACTCTACCGCCCAAAGTCCCCATTGGATTTATCAATAATTTCCACCAGTTTTTTTATAAAACCAAGACTTTCATCTTTAGTTAACAGACCGGGAAAATATTGCATTACTTCCGGGTCTAATCCCATAGTAACGAAGGGGAGATAATCACTTTCCTTCCATTGTCTTAGTATTAAGCGATCTGTTTCTAACATTTAGATTTTTCGGTGTTTTTAAAATTCACATAATACACGGTAATTTCCCTGGGAAATAAACGTATTGAAAGCTGTGGTTTATTAAGGAGAGAGGTAGCGCAATACAAAGGGCTGTTTTTTTATTACTATAGGGCATTAAAAATAATTGCTACTGCCGCAGGCTTGGTGTCATCATCAGGGTGGACTGATAGAAGGCATCATCAATCTGCTTCATGTATTTGAGAAGCCAGCGTTTCACATTAGTTCGCAGGGCCACTCAAATACCCATCTATGTTTTTTACGGTATGGTGGGCAAGATACATAGCCAAATCGGGTCTCAGACGGCTGATGAATCCTCGCTTAAAAGCAGGGGGTTTATCAGCTGCCTGAATCATCCGCCTCACAAAATATGGGCGTTTTTTTGCAGAGAGCGTAAAGGTCAGAGGTTCGGGGTTGCGCCGGTCATGTTAGCCTGCTGACCGTAGCGCTCTTCCAGCGCCTTGGCCTCTGCCGGAGCCCAGCTGTTCCAGAAATCTTCGTAGGCCAGATCGCCCTTGATCAGCGTGATGTTCAGCTGGCTTGCCGCACCGGCTACATCGTAAGATTGGATGGTCATGATATTGACCGAGGCGCCGCAGGAGGGGGAGGTTTTGATGGCTTCCTGCTTGGCGATGCCGCGCGAGCGAACCTCTACGCTCTGCAGATGTAGATCTTCGGCACAGACTGGCTGGAAGCTATTTGGCACCAGTGTGCCGTTGCGGTCGTAATAGCGAGCCTCAAAGCCCGAAGTGGTGGCACCATGCTTGTCGTCGAGCGATTTCTTTAAATTGGTGATCGACAGATTCACTGACTTCGGAATGTGCCAGTTGCGTCCGATTAGTAGCGCTTTTTCGGCCTCACCTTCGAGGATCGCGTTATAGGTAATGTTGATGGCGTCTTCTGGGTTGTCGGAGGAAAAATCCGAAGTGCCTTTTCGCCAGACATCCAGTGCGCGCTTGCGCCCGTCGGTATAGTCTTCAGTTTCGCTCCAGCGGCTGTCTTTGGTGAAGCCTTGCTTGGTCAGCGCGGCCTCGAGCTCGGTACGACTCTGGCCCGGCATCAGGCCGAGGATATCAAAGCCTTTTGGCGTGGTGACAGCAAAGGTTTCCCGCATTGGTTGCAACACCGGATAGAGATCGAAGTTTTCTCCCTTGAGCGCACCACCTTCAGTGAAAGTGATTTTGTATAGGCCTTTCTTGGCTGGAGCAATCGAGAAGGAAACGGTTTCGGGGCATTTGGCGGAGTTGATGGTGGCAACAGGGGCCGTCTCCTTGATTGCACCGGTCTCATCGCGGGTGAAGTTCACCAGGCAACTGCCATAAGCCATGTCCCGGAAGCCTTGCGGCTCAATTTTCAGCTCGCCGAAGCCATCGATCTGGGTCAGGCTGAAGCCGATGTCTTTGTAGCTGACATTGTAGAAGCCGTCATGTTCGGCCGCTAAGCCTACGGTGCTGGTGAGTAAAAGTGCTGCGGCCGTTAGGGCTTGTTTGTGTATCTTGAACATCAAAGTCTCTATGAAAATATTGTGTAATTGATTTGTTTCATTATGTTAGCATGCAAAGAATTCTAGTGCTATCATTTTAAGCTCATACTGATAAGCGGTGAGTTCTTTTGGTGTTTTCGTCTTTTGAAGAAACCCTGGTTATTGGACGAGGGTTGGATCGTCACCGATTTTATAGACACCTTTTGGTCAGATAAAATGACAGGTTAACGAGGTGCTTATGAGCAGTAAACGATATGTTGAAGAATGTAAAATTGAAGCAGTCTGGCAAGTTGCTGAGAAAGGGCGTGGCGTGGCCGAAGTGGGTGTGTGTAGGAACGACTGCTCATGGTTTGTATGCTTGGATCAAACGTTATGAGTCTCAACAATTCAGGATTATAGAATTTGTGATGTCAATTCGTGATTTGCAAAAGATGGCGGGTGGAAACCATAGCAATGGTGCAGAAATATGCTCACCTTGCTCCGTTTCATTTACATAAGCATGCGGCATTGTTAGACACAAAAATGACACACCACCAAATGCTAGAGAATGAAAAAATCATTTTTCACAAGGACGAAGCAGAGGTAACTATGTGATATATATAGATATTTTATGATGGTGCCCGGGGCCGGAATCGAACCGGCACGCCTTGCGGCGGGGGATTTTGAGTTTGCGTTTTAAAGTGTTTGTCTAGGGAAGCTGGACGAAAGTTAGCGTAAGTTAAAGTAGATAAAAGTAATTATTAATCAGTAGTTTAGCGTAGTTTATAGAAGTTGTCGAGAACTGATGTATGTACCTGTACTGTACCGAAATAAATGCTTTCAGTACAGTAGGCTCCAAATTGATATGCTCCGTCAAGACTTATCTTGTTAAGCAAATTATTTTGATAATTGAGGATGATAGTGGCTCTTGAAGATTTCCACTTTATCATCAATGACAATAAAAATCATTGAAAAAGAAAAGTATAAGACCAAGCGTGATGTAAATGCCATAAAAATATTACATCTAGAAAACAGAGAGCATAGATGTAGCCAAGAAAGCAGGGGGAGACGGCCCGCTTCTACCGTCTCAGACCCTCCCCCCAATTGATATAGGAGAAGAGTTGGCGCTTGTGTGTGGGCTGCCAACAGCCATTAAGGGTAAGGCGGAGCGCCGGGGTTAGTATACCTCACGACTGCGTTTCGCCTCCAGCTCTTTCCCGAGATCGAATTTATCGCCCCAAGTAGTAAACCACTGATCGTTGGATGATCGAACCAACGCAAGTTTTCCTGCATCCAGACCAAAAATCTGTCCAATGGTGTTTTTAGTGGCGGCACTAATATAAGGGCAGACAATGAGATCAAGCAGCAAAATCAGTGTTTCGGTATCATTCGGGCAATGGGCTTTCATATATTCGAGTTTAGCAATGATGTGAGCCTCTATGAAAGCCTTCAACTTTCCATAGCGAACCTTGTCTTTGATATAGGACAATAGAACTGTTATTGAAAAATAATTCATAAAGCCCGCCGGGCGAACATAGATCTTTTCACCTTTTTCTTTTTCTTCTTTGATTAGGAAGTACCGGAGAAGTACAGACACCGGCAGCCAATATTCCCGACCGATCTGCGACAAGGAAATAAGTAGGTATAGGCTCTCGATTTCACGATGTACGCTCATCGTGTTTTTTTCTAATTGTTGCAACACGTTATCGTGGACGTACTTAAACAGCAAGTGTTTCTGCTCGTATGGAAAACTTTGCGTATGCAGGAAGGTTACTGAAGCAGTGATCATCCGGCAGAGGCGGATCGTGTGATTGACCCTAGGACTTGCAGAATAGATGAAAAACACGAACTCCATAATCGCGAGCAAGGTGTTGGAGAGGCGCTTACGATCACGATCTGATTTGTCGCTCGTCATATATGCTTTGAAGAGCTTCTCCATTTTACTCTCGGTTATGGCGAAGGTGTAGTTCAGGAGATCACCATAGGTGACGCCAGCCTCTTTGATGGCAGCTTTATACCGGATAATTAGACGGTTCGCATTTATAGAGCAAGATAGATTTTTCTTTGGAGGGCAGGAAGGATTGGCCAGAGGCTCCTCTTCACACACTGGATCGATCTCGTTATTCAGCAGAATCGAAATACGCTCTTTAGCAATCGTAATTTCTGTGATAATTGGCTTTTGATAATGCTTTATTTTTGCTGTGTTGATGCTCAGCTTTTTAGACTTGAGTACCTGCTGAAGCGTCTCAAATATCTTGAGTTGAGTAGACTCTTCATTGTAAAAAACAAAGAAGTCATCCACGTAGCGGAAAATCTCATAATCTACCTTGTAGGTCAGATTTGCGCCTTTGGACAATTGCGTGATCAAGTCTGCATCAATTGACTGCATGATGATTTCAGCAAAAATCCGCGAAAACTCCGGACCAATGACTATTCCGTTGGTTTCTTTTTGATTGAGATCTTGCATGAGGGCATCGAAGCGCCCTCCAAAAGTCTTCTTTGAAGTCTCCAGGTTGAATTTTGTCTGATCTTTGCCCAATACTGCCCAAGGCAGTGAATGAGTATAGATGCTGTCAAAGCACTTGTTTACATCAATTTGCACCATTGCATCATACTTTTTCTCACAGCGATGGTATTGATGCGATTCAAAGAAGCGGTGGATGTTTCGGTATTTTCGATACACGAAATAAGAACCTAACTGCTCGTACTCTCGGTTACTTTCCTCAACGCCTGCGATAGTATCTAAGCGCTCTTCATGGAGCTTGTCTTTGAAATAAGCGTAGCGTGACACCGATACAGGATGACGAATCGAGAACTTGCTAACAGAAGTGTGATATATGATCAAGGCGCTGTGAGCTGCGTAGAAACTTGCAACGGCAACCTGATTACGCGGATGAACAACGCTAAGCGTACGTCCATCAAGATTATGGGCAACACGAAAATTAAAAGGGATGGTTGTCATCTGGCATTTATTGACGGGTACGCTGCAGCGCGTTTTCTCCTTGCCCCACTCATGTACAACCTTGGTTTCAATCTTTGTGTCGGGCTTGATTCCGAAAAGTAACCGGATTGTCTGCTCCAGAGCAGTCGTTTCGCAAATCCAGCGTAACTGTCCTTTTTCAATCTCAATGCTATTATTAACTAAGAAGCGGTAATAACCCCGGTTGGAGAACGTCGGAGGCACTTCGAACGGCAGCATATCGGTGAGTACAGATCTTTGCTTTCGGTGGGTGAGCGAAACGCGTCGCTTAGTCATACTTCCAGGCTCCCACGATCATTTGTAACTCTTGCGTACTGAAATTATGGTACCGTCGCTGCTCAAAACCCGTCGTGAATTTAAGCTTTCTTAACTTTTGTTGAAGCTTACTTCGTCTTAGCTGATATATACGCTTTCTGAGTTGCTTATCTAATAATTGAAAGCTAGACAAATCGGTCACGATTGAGTTGTTAAAGTATATTCCTGTGGCTGCGCGCGATTTACTGTTGGAAAGGCGTGTGTTGCCTGTCAGAAATTTAACACGTGCGACCAACTTCCTGAATGCTCCTCTCGAATTGACGGGTTTCTCACGCCAATAGTCTGAAAACGCAGCACTCATCCGCGCTCGATATTTTAATACTTTTGCTGCGCTCGGACTGATTTTAAGCTGCTCCTGTTTGAGGTGAAAGCGATATCCCAGATACTCGAATTTCTTCGGGTTGGTATCAGCCAGATTGAATTCAGAGGTTTTTCCCTCATTGAGCGTAAGTTCGTTATCACTGAAGATTACCTTGATCAGCTCCTTGAAAGAACCGAGACTTTTTCCAGTGGGCGGGCGTGCAAACACGGCAACTATATCATCGACAAATCGACAATATAGCACCAGACCAGGAATACCTTGGATCGCTTTATCCACTGGCCTTAGATATAGCTCGGCCAGATACGCGCTGATACCCACACCTCGGGGAACGCCAGTAGAGGTACCAGAAATTAAGCCATATGAGTCCAGCACTTGCTTAATGTATTTTTTTGACGCGGGGCTCAATAATTGATCGTGCTCCAGCTTCTCTAGTAAACGCTTACGGTCGATAGTCTCATAAAATGATGCAATATCCGTGCGAACTAGTTCAAAAGGAAATTTGCTTTCTAGCATATCGCGAAGCTGGCATACGAGGTCGTGACGGTTCGCTTGTTTGACTCCATAAATGCGATGAATGTTACGCTGGAGCTGTTTAATGACGAAGAAGGTTTCAGGTTCCTCGTCAATGCAGAAAACAGCTTTTCCCTTTGGTCCGATCTTTTTGGATAGTTTGATCTTGAAGCTAGATTTAAGCACCTTCTGACTGATGTGATCCATTAAGGCATCGACGGTCGATGATTTATCTACTTTCAAGGCCGTTAGTTCAGCCTTCAACGTAAGCAACCGCGCTTCGAAGTCACTCGCTTTTAGTGTGGCTTCGATTTTCCGTAAAGCACGAATCTCCTGCGCTTTGTTGCGTACATTGAGTGTGAACGGTTCAAGCGTGGGGAAATATCGAGTCGCCAAGTCGGCGCCCTTGCGGTTTTCGGCATCATAGATGCGACGGAAGTTCTCCGTAGTGAACATTTGGTCGAGCATCGTCAGTGCTTACTCCATTTTTGTTGTCAATTATGTTGATCAAATCCTTAGATTCGATACCCCAAAATACCCGGTGACGTTGAACAAATTCCAAGTTAGCGTTGTCGGAACTACTCCAACGTCACCAGCCTCGCAGCCTTGGGATCGTAGATGAACCCGGTGATGCTGCCGTCTTTGATACGCGCAACAGCCTCATCAATAACGAACAATGGAACGAGAAACCATTCCTCGGGTTGCACCGGATGGCCGAAACGGTCATTGATGGTGATGTTCAGCCGCGCTGGTGCGAACAGTCTGTGAAATAGGTTCTCCATCCGCGTGCGGTTGATACCGGCCAGCTTGTAAGTCGCTACCACTTCCACCTTCGCCAACAAATAGGTGGAGTCGTGTTCGGCGTTGGCGATACGTGTTTCAACCTTACCACCGGTCACACCAATCTTGTGGATGACATCTCGATGCTCGGCCACATAAGGGTTGTCGGATAACGAGCGCAATACATAAATGGTGCCACTTTCCAAATCATCATCTTCCATGGAATCACTGAATAAAGGCCCTAGATCGGGATCAGTAATTCGACGTGCTGCTTCGTCTTTGTATAAAGCACGAGCCAAAGACAGCCGTAGGAGGTTGCTTTCTGTGCCATTCGAGAAAATGACGCGAAGCCGAGCATCCTTCTTCCCTTGTGGAGAGTCGAACTCTTCACCTTCCTCTGCCACATACGCTGTTTGACCATCGAGTATAAACCAATGGCCCACTTCAATTGTTGCGTACTGCCCGAAAGGCCGAGTCACTCTTAACCCTGAACTCAGATCACTCCGCACCTGATCAAATAGCGGTTTGAAAGTTTCGAAATCCTCACACGTCTCTCGATTGGCAATTTCTAATGCGGCCCGTTTCTCAGCGCTGGTACGCACATGGCGTAACTCAGTGATTTCCGTTGATCCCGCAGCCCCTGCTAACTCGGTAAGCAGAGCGTCATCGTCCATTGTCTCCACGAGTTCTGCATTACTGGAGTAATCACCACTGAGCAAACTTTGATGATCCCTGGCTGTAAGTAGCTCGTGACACTCCTCAAGGGCACGCAGACGATCCAGGCGAACAGCGTAGAGCCGTTCAAAGATATCTCTATCTTCACCGTGTTGCGGGGCACGGCCATGCTGTTCAACAAAGCGCTGAATTTCCTCAAAACCAGCAATGATCCGCTCTTCACGGGCAGAGAGGCTTTTCTTTTTTTCCGGCAGGGCAAATTCATCCAGCTCAGCGCGCAGATCGTCCAGATCAGTCATAGCGACCCTCATCTTTGAAACGCACGAACGCAGCAGCACCTTCGGCCATTCGTTGCTCCCAGGCATCTGGCGAACTGACCGAAGGTAAGCGTCCTCGCTCTTTCTTGAACTTTACGGCTCTCACAGCAAGCTCCTTGGCCTCTTCTGGCGTCAGACTAGTGCGCTTGCCAGAGATAGCAGCTGCCACCTGCTTCAGACTGTCCTCACTCATGGTTTTGGACAAAATGGCATAGGCTTCACTAAAAGGATTGATGCGGTCGATCAGGTCAATATCCAGTTCGCGGACATCCATAGCAAACTTGCGCACACCAGTAATTAGCGCCATGTTGGGTTTCGGCTCTGCATCATTCATGTCTATCACTTCGCCGCCAACTAAAAGTTGTTTCGCCTGCTGGGTGATATTCAACGCCACAATAGCGTGCTGGCGAACTGCCTCTTGGTCTTCCGCATCCAGGTTGGGGTAACGATCCTTGATGATTTTCCCTAGTCGCACCTGGGTAAGTTCTTCAGGCACCAATTCCTCATCGAACAGGCCGCGTTCAATGGTGGTCTTGTCTTGCACAAAGCTGGCAATAACCTCATTCAGATCTTCACGGCAAATGCGTGTGGCCTCATCGCTTTTGGGCTCTACCAACCCGTTTATTTCGATCTGATATTTCCCGGTCTCTTCGTTAATGCCCACATTGCACTTATTGGGGTCGTAACCGTCCACACCATAATCAAAGCCTGCTTGCGGGCCACTGCCTGGGTTCTTAGGTGTGAACTCGAAACGCGGAGCCAGCACCTGTTCCATCAACAGACTGGCGGCGATAGCCTTCAAGGTATCGTTGACCGCTTCCGTCACCGCCTGTTCAGCCGCATCAGGTTCGGCTATCAAGTTAGTGAAACGCGCTCGGGTTTTGCCAGGCGCATCTCGGGTCGCACGACCAATGATCTGAACGATTTCTGTTAGGCTTGAGCGATAGCCGACGGTCAGTGCATGTTCACACCAAATCCAGTCAAAGCCTTCCTTAGCCATCCCTAAGGCAATAATAATGTCTACGTAATTCTTATCAGTTCTAATCTCGGGGGATCTGAGGCTTTCCTGAATCTTTCCCTGGTACTCAGGATCAACTAGGTCAGCAATACGCAGGGTTTTACCATCTGCCGTTTTGACCAACTGGAAGCCTGTTACTGGATCGGTGCCTTGCCATTCGCCCAGCTCTTCAATAATGTATTCCACCTCGCGAATTTTATCTTTTGTGCTCTCACGGGAGTTCACGCTGGGAATATGAATGATGGTTTTTTCTGCTGGATCAAGCACCTTGAGAATATCATCGGTATATGAACCTGAATAAAAGTAGTAACCAATGTCAAGGTTTTTTAGGTATTCGTAGCCGTTAAGTTGTTCGTAGTAAGTGTAGGTAACTGTATCGAAACGAGACTCATCCTGCGGAGTTAACACGGCCTCGGCATCTCCACGAAAATAAGAACCGGTCATGGCCACGATATGTGTCTTGTCGCGAGCGATCAATTCTCCCAAATGCGCGCCCAGCTTGTTATTGGGGTTGGCCGATACGTGGTGAAACTCATCCACCGCGATCAGCCGGTCATCGAAAACGGCAACGCCAAACTGATCGACGGCAAAGCGAAAGGTAGCATGGGTGCAAACCAGAATCTTATCGTCACTGTCCAGGAACGCACCCAGCGATTTGACCTTGCCGCCATTATCGGTGCCCGGCGCATTGCACAGATTCCATTTTGGCTCTACGAGCCAGTTGGCCCAAAAGCCGTAGTTAGTCAGCTGTTCATTGTTGAAGCTTGCTCCAATGGATTTCTCCGGTACCACGATAATAGCCTGTTTGAGTCCTTGGTTGTGCAGCTTGTCCAATGCAATAAACATGAGGGCACGGCTCTTGCCGGAAGCCGGAGGCGACTTGATCAACAAATATTGCTCACCCCGTCGTTCATAGGCACGCTCTTGCATGGGGCGCATACCCAACTCGTTAGATTTGGTGGAGCTACCATTGCTCGCATACGAAACGGAAACAGAGGGTACTATCTTTGTCATAATTCGATACCTATCAGGGATTCCTGCTCTTGTGTGTGAGGTTTTGTTCTAGTAGCTCGATTTCTTTTAAATCTGCAGCATCCGCTGCGTTGGCTTCTGTGATACGCCGCTGCTGATCAAAGGTATCATAACGCTCACGAGCAATCCTTTCCATGTTCTCGCGGCTGACCGTGCCAGTCCCCTCAAGGATGGCTTGATCATTGAAGGCTAGCATCCTGTCAACGTTGTTACGCCAGAAGTCTAGGGTCAGTTCCTTCTGCTGTTTGACTCGCAACTCGGCCTGTTCAAGGAAAATCACCACCAACCGATTCAGCGTATCTATCTCATCGGTGGTCAGGTAGTTCTTGGCGACAATGACATCCTGCTTTCGCACCCGCGAGCCACTCCAACTGGTTAATGCCATATTGGGCTGGCTGGGATCAGAACGTTTCAGAATCAGTTCAGCAGCAGTGTGACCGGTAGTAGCATAAAGTAGCTTATTCTGTACCTCGGCAAAGAACAACGCGGTTTCCCGTTCACGAGTTTGATAGTCAGAACTAAGCGAAAACAGATCCCGTACCTTCTGGTAGAAGCGCTTCTCCGAGGCCCGTATGTCACGGATGCGTGCCAGCAGCTCGTCGAAATAATCCCAACCACCAGGATTTTTCAGGCGCTCGTCATCCATCACGAAGCCCTTGCGTAAAAACTCCTTGAGGTGAGTGCTGGCCCATTGGCGGAATTGCACGCCACGAGGGGAGCGAACGCGGTAGCCAATAGCAAGGATTAGATCGAGGTTGTAGAGCTTGGTGCGATAGTTTTTGCCGTCAGCAGCAGTTGTCAAGGAATCCTTGACAACTGAATCCTCTCGTAACTCCCCATCTTCGAATATATTTTTGGCATGTAGGGAGACGTTCTGTTTGCTGGTTTGGAACAACTCGGCAATTTCCAATTGGCTTAGCCAGATCGTCTCAGCTTCTATTCGAATATAAAGACGGGTTTTGCCGTCATCGGAGGTATATAAAATTACATTGCTCATGAATTAGTGTCCTCTCTGCTTTGGTTTGTTACGAATCGTTCTGCTAAATTCTCGATAGGATAATTCCTTTTCAGCAAGCGTTGACGAACATCATCCCAATGCAAAAAAATTGGAACTTTTTCTATAACGGTATCATCCTCTTTTACGATTGCCGCGAGTCCTTGGTATTGTCTTTGTGCCTCAGAATGGTGACGAGCAATAGCCTCTTCAAACAAACAGCGTGCCTCCTCGACGAAAGGAGCTATTAACTCTCTAATGTTTTTATGTATTGAGCTAATAGCACCAATATAAACTCGAACTGCCGGAAGAAGAGCCACTTTCTCAGGGCTTTCGTCTAATACTGATTTTTTGAATTTTGAATCTTCTAGTTCTGTTTTTAAAGCATAAGGCTCAATGTAAAACTGTAGTTGCTTTGGATTTTGCGGAGGTAACCAGTGTCCTCCAGCTGTCACCCCATGCACTGCTAATCCTTCATGTTGCGCATAATTACGCAAGGCTTCCATAAAACGATACTCAAAAAAATCATCGTATGCTTTTGAACAAATTGCCTTTATTTTTTCGGAAGTTACTCCAATCTTCCTTAAGCTTTGTGAATACTGATCTAGGTATGTTCGAGTGGTAGATAATAAGTTCACTACTCGGCGATTAATGGTTGTACGTATTTTAAAAAAATCTTCATATTCATAGCTCCTCTCAGTCATGTCATTGACTGCTGCAGAAATGACCTCTAACTCAAGTTCCCGGTAATTATTGAGCAGAAGATCGTAATTTTCCTCAAGCGCCAACGCCGAATTCAAGCAAATTTTTGCTTGCTTAAAATTTTTAAACTCCTCTTCACAAATAAATAGCTCCGGATTTCTATCGAGAATGAGGGCGTGAAGCGAGTATGTTCTTTTTGCTCTTTCTATCTCTTGACTCATAAATTCTCCTTTCTTGTGGTCTTGTTGGAGGTCATTTTCGTGTACAGCTCAAACAGCTTTTCCAACCGTTCAGTATCATTTTTGAAACGGCGACCAATGTAAATTCGCTCTAATACCTCATCGTTACGCTCATGGGCTCGTCGTAGGTTGTCTGGCATGGTCTCGGGGTTGTAGAGATCCGCAATGGTAGCGGGGAAATGAGCTTCGCGAGCGAGCAGGATATCTTCAGCACAACGGGTGAGGTCAGCTTTGTTTTTTTCAGTCAGATCTGGAAGTGGAAAAGTATTCCATCCCAGAGTGTTAGAGTATGAGTAATCTGTTCTGAGTCTTCCACAAATTGTGTCGATCCATGCCAAATGTAGTTTTGACTGAATGATCGCCAAAGTCCAAAGTGGCCCATTCGGAATATAGAAAGCCTTATTCGTGGGGATTACAGAACAATCCGCCAATCCAGCGGGAAAATATTCACGATTTTCAGAAGAGACAATCGGAATAAATATTTTAGAATTTTCGTCACCTTTACGTTCACGAAACTGATGAGGCTTTGCAGCAAGTTTGTTCACAGCAACATCTGTAGTTTCCAGTCTATCGGCACGGACACTTTTTATGCGCTCGCCTACCGCAGAAAACTGGCATGCATCGCCCACCTCATCATCTGCAATCCAAAGACAATAGCGCTCCTTACCATTAATGTATTCACTAGACCCCAAAAACCGCCTTATGTAATACAAGGGGAGACTGTCACTAATCAGTGCATTTTTTTCGTCAGAGGAAAGTATTAGACCCGCTGATTTAGAATAGTATACTCCGTACTCCATCGGAACCTTGGTAAAGAGTGGCTTTTTTTGCGCCGGCACCACATTGATCTCATGTTCGGTGAGATAAGGATTTATATTCTTAACCTCTCGCCTTTTGTCATCGGAGTATATCCATCGTGGACCGCTCAGTTCGCGGTCCACACCCACAACGACCACTGTCACTCCTGCCTTATTAGCTGCAAGGTTTGACCATTTAAAAGAAGTGTGAGCAAACCTTATCCGAAAACCTCGCTCCAAAAGTAACGCCCATGTGATAGGAACTTGCTGGCCTTGACAGAGGCTATTGGTAGCAACAAAAGCGAAGGGCGCATGGCAGGCAGTATTATAAAGAGCCGCTTTTATAAGCCAAGCACCAACATAATCAACATTTTTCCATTTAGATGTAATACTAGAAAAAACCACCTGAAGGTCTGCCTTCTCTTGTACCTCTTGCTTTCTACTACCCTTAAAGGGTGGGTTCCCGCAAATATAAATTTCTCCTCCAGCATTTTCGAAATCCACCTGTGCTTGATCTGGCGGAGCACCTAATAGATCGTCGCTCACAATTTCGACAGCGCTACCAGTTGGGGGGCAGGCTTTGAACCAATCCAGCCGCAGCGCATTACCGCAGGTGATCCAGTTCTCAGAACTCAATGGCAAAAATTCAGCTAATGCCAGCTGTTTGCCGCGATATTCCAGGTTGCATTGATACTCGGCAATAATCAAAGCGAGTCGTGCGATTTCAGCAGAAAAGTTTCTCAGCTCAATACCACGAAAATTAGTTAGCGGCATCTGTGTAGGCCTGTCACGCTCTCCTCTACGCTGGTTGATTTCGGCTTCGATCTCCCGCATCTGCTTGTAGGCGATAACTAGAAAATTCCCCGAGCCACAGGCCGGATCAAACACGCGGATTCTAGCCATACGATTACGCAGGTTGAGGAGTTTTCGACTGTTGTCACCTGCCTCTTCCAGTTTTTCACGCAGATCATCTAAAAACAGCGGGTTCAGCACCTTGAGGATATTGGGCACGCTGGTGTAATGCATGCCCAATGCGCCACGCTCTTCATCATCGGCAACAGCTTGAATCATGGAACCGAAAATATCTGGATTGATCTGCGTCCAATCCAGGCTCCCAATATGCAGCAAATAGGAACGGGCAATTTTGCTGAACTGTGGCACAGCTGCACTGCCAGAAAACAGCCCGCCGTTTACATAGGGGAAAGCGTTTGCCCAGCGGGGAATACCAACAATTGCACGCTCATCTTGTTTGGTGTTCATGGCACGAAAAATTGTGCTGATCACCTCATGCGTGTTGGCGGAATCCCGTGCGCTCATTTGCGCTACAGTATCCGTAAACAGCCGGCTGCCGCTGAAGATATCAGTGTCTTCGGCAAAAAAACAAAAAATCAGCCGCGCCATAAAGTGATTCATTTCCTGGCGCTGCTCTTCTGTTCCCCACTCGGGATTGTCCTTTAGTAACTCCACATACAGACGGTTCAAGCGGCTGGTTGCACGAATATCAAAAGAACTGTCGCGCAACTGCTTGATCGTAGTGATACCTGCCAATGGCAAAAAGAAGCCGAAGTGATCGGGGAAATCCTGGTAGGCGCAAGCCACTGTTTCACCGGTGTCTAAATCTTCGGCTTCGAAGTTTTCACCGTCTGTAGCGAGAATAAAACGCGCTTTAGCGCGACTGGTGGCTGGGCTGGCTTTGAGGGCCGTTAGCA
>LFRM01394977.1_pt1 | contig 14472 bp, 11 predicted proteins | sample 618341 | NCBI WGS metagenome assembly LFRM01 (sample SAMN03654438, study PRJNA283298) | anaerobic digester metagenome | isolation source: pool of bioreactors CSTR01a, CSTR02a, and CSTR03a thermophilic anaerobic... | place: Denmark: Kgs. Lyngby | collected 2014-05-21 | reverse complement strand
CTAACCGTAATGTACAATGATGATATCACCCTTAGGGATATTGCTAATCATTTTGGGCGAACTGTAGGGGAGGTTGAGAGTCGGGTGAAGGAGTTGGGATGTAGGGGTTAGTGCTTTAAATTCAAATTACTATTATACAGAAGAGATTAAACTCAACACAAAGAGGCTAAATTATCGTTGCTATATAAGGTGTATAGCATAATAAACATATGAAGTATTAACCAATAAACAAACTATCAATATGTCAAAGTCACAAATTTTCTTAGATTTATATATCGAGGAGTACTTAAAGAACAATCCGAATGAAAACGAAGCAGATTTGCGCAATCGGCTGAATGATGCTTTTGCGGATTCCAATAATGAAAATCACAAGGCTGAAATCTTACCAACATCTGCTGAAAGCGAGCAAGCCCCAAAAGGGAAAAGTTACACTTTGGAAGAAATCAGACTCAAACACAAAGGAGCATACATGTCTTGGACTGATGAACTAGACCTTGAGTTGACAGTAATGTACAACGAAGGCACAACTCTATGGAAATGGCTGAGCATTTTGGACGAACAAAAGGTGCAATTAGTTCAAGAATAAAGAAATTGGATTTGAATGGGTGACAAAAGTTCATTCCACTTAACAGCGACCTTATATAGATCATTGATCTCTTGTTAGGTAGGTGATGCACAAATAATGAGCAATTCAGCCAACTATAATACCAAATAAGTCATAAGCTAAAGAGCATTCCAACTCCTTAACCTATGACCTATCTTTTTATTGCTTAAAGATTATCAAGACGGAAAGCATTCCGTCTCTTCTAGCATCTGTTTTTTCTTACAATCCCAATAGTTTCTTCCCCTCATCCTGTCCACCATGCAACATAGAGCTGGGGTTTTCAATCATTCGCTTCACATCTACAAGGAAACCCACCGAATCTTTTCCATCGATGATGCGGTGATCGTAGCTAAGTGCAATGTACATCATGGGGCGTATTTGAACCTGTCCGTTCACTGCCATGGGGCGGTCTACAATGTTGTGCATGCCGATGATGGCTGATTGAGGAGGGTTGATGAGCGGTGTGGACATCATAGAACCAAACACTCCACCATTTGTGAGGGTGAAAGTGCCACCTGTCATTTCGTCCATAGTTACTCTGCCCGATAGGGCTTTGTCAGCAAGGCGCTTGAGTTCAGATTCCACCTCGGCTAAGCTCAGGGTGTCCACATTACGAATGACTGGTACCATGAGACCTTTGGGTGATTGTACTGCCACCGAAATATCTACATAGGATGGATGCAAAATCTCTTCGCCTTCCATTTGGCTATTTATCTTTGGGTGAAGCTTTAGTGCCATAGCACATGCTTTCAAGAAAAAGGAAATGAGCCCAATCTTATAACCATATTTTTTCACAAAGGCGGGTTGGTGTTGCTTTCTCAGATCCATCAGGTTTTGCATATCCACTTCATTGAAAGTGGTGAGCATAGCAGTTTCATTTTTCACTTGTACCAAGCGTTGGCTCAGATGCTTGCGCAGTTGGCTCATCTTTTCACGCTCAACGGTTCGTGTGTCAGGAGCAGTAGTTGTTGATTGCTCTTGTTGATTACTACTTGCTTGTGAATGGTTGTTCAAAGCAGCATTCACATCAGCCGACGATAATCTTTTGAATCCTTTGATGATATCATCTACATTGATGTTTTCGGTTTCCATCATTTTGCGTGCAAGTGGTGTCATGCGCACTTGTGAAAAGTCTCCCGAGGAGTCTGTCGCTCCTTTTTTTGGTCCCATTTCGCTATCAGCGCCCGATGGAGTGGTGTTTTTACCTTGTACCTCCTCTTTTGCGTCAGCTTTGTCTTCCTTCTCTTTAACCTCTTTCTTTTCTTCTTCTATCTGATTTTCCACAGTAGTGGCATCCATGGTTTCATCACTCTTCTCTTTTGAATCTTCACTAGGCACATCCACCGATGTGTCTATTTTACAGGCAACAGCATCCACTTTCACCATTTCGCCCTCTTGTATTAATATTTCTATTTTGCCAGCTTCAGGAGCCATGAGCGGTAGTGTCGCTTTGTCAGACTCTATCAGGGCAAGCTCTTGGTCTCTTTGTACAAGGTCGCCTGTTTTTACAGTCCAGGTTGCCAATTCCACTTCGGTAATCGATTCTCCAGGTGATGGTACTCTTACTTCTATTATCATATCTTTGTATAGTTAACTTATAGTGTGACTTTAGTTATTATTATTCATTGATTATGTTCTTCACTAAATTGAAAATCTAGCCGTATCGGTAAAGTAATAATGCTGTTTTAATATCTCTTCGCGGCTTTTTCCTTCCACACAATCTAAGTTGCAATAAGGCAACTTTTTGTGACAATGACAAGGTTTGAAGACTTTGTTTATAATCTCCTGCTGTCCCAAAGTGTGCAACTTAGCAAGACCTGTTGCAGGGCTTGCACTAGCCAATCGAGCTATGGGCACTATGTGATGATCTGACATCATTCTATTGATATAGGTCCAAGCACCCATATTCTCTGGCTCTTCTTGCACCCAAAGGGTGAGTAGGGCGGTTGAGTATTTGGCTATTATAGCTTCTACTTGCTCTTTGGGAAAAGGGTGTAGTTGCTCTATTCGCACCAATGCAACATTTCGCGCCTTTAATTCTTCTTTCCGTTCTAAGAGTTCGTAATATATTTTGCCTGAGCAAAACACCAATCGGGTTACAGAGTCAACATTCACATCAGTGTCGTCTATCACTTCTTGGAAACCACCTTCTACCAAATCACTAACAGAAGATATACACTTTGGATGACGCAATAGGCTCTTGGGTGTGAATACAATCATAGGTAGGCGAATATTACGCATCATTTGCATTCTGAGTGCATGGAATAGATTGGCAGGAGTGGTGAAGTTCATAACCTGCATATTGTTGCGTGCCGACATGGTGAGAAATCTCTCTATGCGTCCGCTGGAATGCTCTGGGCCTTGGCCTTCATAACCGTGTGGCAAATATAGAACTATTCCATTTAGTACTCCCCATTTTTCTTCGGCCGAGCTAATGTATTGGTCTATTATTACTTGTGCCACATTGTGGAAGTCGCCAAACTGTGCTTCCCAAATGGTGAGTCCGTTAGGTACGCCCAAGGCAAAGCCATACTCAAAGCCCAAAACGCCATATTCAGATAAGGGAGAATTGTAGGCTGTGAAGGGTGCTTTAAATTTACCATTATCTCGCAGCGGCATGTATCTTTCGCGCACATCTTCTTGAGTAAAACTAGCATGTCGATGAGCAAATGTGCCCCGTTCGGTGTCTTGTCCACTCAATCTTACAGGATAATCATCATTGATGAGAGAAGCATATGCCAAGAGTTCGCCCATAGCCCAATCGAGCTTCCCGCTGTCATACATTTTTTGCCGATCATCAAGGATTTTATGCACTTTTTTGAAGAATAATTTGTCTTGAGGAACCTGATTCATATCTGTCCACAATCTATCTATAGTCTGTTGAGAAACATTTGTTTCAATGGGATGCTTGAAGTCATCGTCATCTGCAAAAGGAAACTTAGACCATAAATCGGGCATGAATCGAGGAATTGATACTTTGTCAATCTCTTTTGAGGCAGTAAGTTCTTCTTCCAAATGCTCATTATATTCGGCGACGTAGCTCTGAGCTTCTTTTTCAGAAAGCACATTTTCCTTTTGCAATTGCGCAGCATATACCTGTAGTGGATTGGGATGCTTGGCTATTGTTTTGTAGAGCAAAGGTTGTGTGAATCGTGGTTCGTCGCCTTCGTTGTGTCCATATTTTCTGTAACAGAGTATATCGATAAAAACATCCGTGTTGAACTTCTGTCTATACTCCATAGCCATCTCGAACACATAAGCTACTGCTTCGGTGTCATCGCCATTCACGTGAAATACTGGGTTTCGTGTAACTTTGGCAATGTCCGTACAGTAAGTACTAGAGCGCGCCTCGATGTAATTGGTGGTGAAGCCGACCTGGTTGTTAACAACCACATGAATAGTGCCCCCAGATTTGTATCCATCTAAAGTTCCCATTTGTACCACTTCATACATAATGCCTTGAGTGGCAATAGCTGCGTCGCCATGAATGATAATGGGCACAACCTTATCGTAGTCGTGATTGTAGGCATGATCTATGCGCGATCTGGCTAGTCCTATTGCTATGGGAGTAACCGTTTCTAAGTGCGAGGGGTTGGGTAGGAGGGCAAGGTTCACCTCTTTGCCATCTTCTAGAGTTACCTTTTTGTTGAAGCCCAAGTGATATTTCACATCGCCTAGTGTAACGCTTTCATCATAGTCTTGTGCTACAAATTCTTTAAACACATTGCGGTAGGGTTTTTCCAAAACATTGGTGAGTACGTTTAATCTGCCGCGATGGGCCATTCCAATGATGAATTCTTCCGCACCAAAAGAAGCTCCCTTTCGAATGATGGAGTATAGACCTGTGATAAGAGCTTCGCCTCCTTCAAGAGAGAAACGCTTTTGGCCAACAAATTTTTTGTGAATGAAATCCTCAAAATTGACAGCACGTTTCAATTGATGAAAGAAGTTCTTCTTCTGATTATTATCAAAAACGGGCTCGTTGCGAGTTGACTCCATCTTTTGTTTCATCCACTCTATCACCTCTGGGCGGCGAATATAGAGATATTCCACACCAATTGATCGGCAGTAAGTAGCCTCTAGGTGTTCAATGATATCTTTAAGCTTGGCAGGGCCGATACCTATTTGAGTGCCTGCTTCAAAAACTGTTTCGAGGTCAGTATTTTCCAATCCAAAGTTTTCAATAGCTAATGTGGGCGAGTATTGTCGCCTGTTGCGTACTGGATTTGTTTTGGTGAAAAAATGCCCCCTCTGTCTGTAACCATGAATTAGGTTAATGACATTGAACTCTTTGCTAATTACTTTTCCCGGTAGGGATTGAAAGTTCTTCATAGCAAAGTCGAATCCTTTGAAGAAGGATGCGAAACTTGAATCTACTGATTCTGGGTCTTCTGTGTATTTTCGATACAATTCATCTATAGATGAGATATCGCTATTGGCAACAAATGAAAAATCGTCCATATTATGCATTAAATTTTTAGCTGCAACAATTCTTTATTCTTACTTGAACTTTATATAGAGTTTGCTATATATTTCTCACTTTCATAGAGTATTTCTGTCTTTTAATAATGAAGAAAAATATGCAAAGACTGTTTAGTGAGCTATAACAATTTAGGTGGAATCAAGTTCGATTTTAGCAGACAAACTGCAAAAAAGAACTTGCATATAAATGAAAGCACCCAATTATAGCTGTTGAATAAGATTACATGGCACAAAATACAAAAAATATGGATTAAGTGGTGTTAAAGATGGAAATTTGTTATAAAGTAGAGGGGATTGGTGCGTTTACTCTCTGTAAATCTCTTTTACTTGTTTTTTTATATAAACTTTGAAGTGTCCTTATAATTCAAGAGTGTTTTTTTGTAGAGAAGTTGCAATGCAACAACATTTAAATACTTTTGTAATGCTTGCTTTGTAGGGTCGTATTACATATGCCTTCATAGTAATATTATAGAATGATAAAATCTAGATTGAAATTGCTAAATATAATACTTGTCATCTTTCCAAGTATATGGATTATTCTCAATATACTCAGCAATCTTGATATAAGATTGTTGATTTCTAATGATATGATCATGAAAATTACGTTGCCAAATAGATTTTTCAAAATTTATACCTGTATTGTAAATACAATAGTCTTTACTTTTAGTATTGCTAATGACTTCTTTAATTCTCCTTGTAGTGGCTCCTTTATATCCTCTTACTATAGCACCGATTGAATTAGCTGGGCTTTTTAATTGAATTAAAGTTTCAGAATCAATCAGGTTTTAGAAGTCAGAATTTCAACAATTGCATGAAAATGATTAGGCATGATAATAAATTGATGTAATTGTATATTGTCTCTTATTTGTATTGTATTGAGCCACTCTTCTTCAGCTATTTTTCCAAAAATATTTAATTTTAATTCTCCATTATAGATATCTCCAAATAGATTAATTTCATTTAATGCATAGTGTAATAAAGTACAACCCCTCTTTGCCATAATCGTAATTTGGAAGACGTGTGGATTTGCGGTGATATATTTCTTTAGATTTCATTTTTTTGTATAATATATTTAAAAATGGGCGTATACGATACGCCCCTACAGCATTAATTGTAAATAATCGTGTTTTTTATAGAGTTTCACACCCTCTCTTAATCCATCGCACCTCCATCGCCTCAGCTCCCAAATACTTTATCCAACACATATTTAGCAATATTCTATAGCTTCCTCCAACCCATCATTTCCCGAGTAGGCATTTAGCAGCATTAGTAACTTATTCGTGTTAGAGTTGATTTTTGTGCGTTCTTCATCGCTCGTAGGAGTGCCAATTCCTCCAACAGAATCACGGTACACTGGCAGGCCTTCAATATTTAAAAAACCACGGGCAATGGCTTCAAATTTTTCTTCTTTTTGCCCCACACCTAACTCCAAACTACCTTGAATGAGACTGGCGTCAAATCCTCCAATTGAATAACCTGTCTTCAAAGAAATTAAGTTGATGGCATCCACGAGTGTATTTATTTTGTAAAGCTCTACATCTTTCAAAATTCTTCTGCGCAATGCTTCGGCTGAGGGTCGGTATCTGTTAGGGTCTTTGCCAAGCTTTTTATAGGCGTTGCGAGTGGCCAATATGGGCCTAAATTTATTGATGTCTTTTATCTGATTGTTTTTGCGATACTCATTGGTAAAGGTTTCAATTTCATGCCATAATGACGCATTGAAATCGGTATTGATAACATTACATTCAAACTGAATTGACACAAATTGAGGACAAACATCATAGATTTGATTACTGATTGTGATTGGGATCATTCTTGGAAAACCTTTATTTTATTCATTTCTAAATGATAAAGGTATAAATATAAAGTGAAAAATTAATTTATCGCTGTTGAAATTTAGCATTAATAATTTTGACAAACCATTTTCTATGATTATATTTGCGTGAAATTTTGTTTCATTATGACTGAAAATAGAGACAAGTTACTACTCGATTTAGAAGTGCGTCTTAGGCAGGTACTGCTCTTGTGTGATAAGCTAAAACAAGAGAACAATAGCCTAAAGAATGAACATGTCTTAAAAGACAGTAAAATTGACAGTGTAAAAGAAGAACTAAGTCAGATGAGTCAGAAATATGATAATTTGAAAATGGTTCGCACCATAACAGCAGCAACTGTTGACGTGGATACAGCCAAACTTAAATTGTCGAAATTGGTNNAAATTGGTGCGAGAAGTAGATAAATGCATTGGTTTGTTGAAAAAATAACTAGTGGATGAGGTATGAAGGGAACAGATGAATTTTCATTAACATTAGATGTTGACGGCCGTAAATATCCTTTAAAGATAGATAGATCTGAAGAGGAGGCTTACCGCAATGCCGCCAAAAGAATAAATAATAGAATAAATCAATATAGAATCACTTATGGTGATTCGCCAAATTTGATTACACAGGATTTTATTACCATGACTGCTATTCAAATATTAGTAGAGAATTTTACGTTGAGGACAAAAAACTATACCGAGCCTTACGAAAATAAAATAGGCTCGCTTATTGATGAATTAGATCAATATTTGGATAAATAGAATACTGTTTAATCTTCCGTTCAGACTAGGTACAAGCTACAATTCGCACCGTTATGCATTTGAGTCAAATGCTGACGCGTGCTTTTTTTGTTTTAAAACGGGTTTATCTATAAAGTTAGATAACACAAAATATCAGCACTTTATAAAGAAAAGTGCCTTAACTAAATTATTTAAAATCTAAAATATGGAAATAGTAATAGGAATTGTTGGCTTGCTTTTAGGAGCCGCAATTATGTGGTACTTTGCTGTTCGAGCTGCAAGCTCTCGCTACTCAAAGATAGTGAGTGATGCTGAAAAGGATGCCGAAGTGATATTGAAGAATAAACTTGTAGAAGGGAAAGAGGAAACTCTTTTGATGAAATCTGAAGCTGAAAAGCTTATTAACAGTAAAACCAGTCGCATACAAGCAACTGAAAACAAGTTGAAGCAACGAGAGATGACATTGAACCAGAGACAAGAAGAACTAAATAAAAAAAGATCAGAAGCTGATTCAATTAGAACAAATTTAGACAATCAACTCAATTTGTTGGACAAGCGTACAGTTGAGGTAGAAAAAACCCACCGTCAAGCTGTTGAGAAACTTGAAATTGTATCGGGTCTTTCAGCCGAAGAGGCAAAAGCTCAATTGGTAGATTCGTTGAAAGATGAAGCAAAGACCAATGCTCAGTCTTATATCAATGATATGATAGAAGAAGCAAAGCTTACTGCTAATAAAGAAGCAAAACGCATTGTGATTCAATCAATACAAAGAGTAGCTACAGAGACAGCTATTGAAAATGCAATTACTGTGTTTCACATAGATTCTGATGAGATAAAAGGTCGCATCATTGGTCGAGAAGGACGCAATATACGTGCATTAGAAGCTGCTACAGGTGTTGAAATTATTGTTGATGACACACCCGAAGCTATTGTTCTGTCAGCTTTTGACCCTGTTCGCCGCGAAATTGCACGTTTATCCCTGCATCAGTTAGTTTCTGATGGACGTATTCATCCTGCAAGAATTGAAGAGGTGGTGTCGAAGGTGAAAAAACAGATTGAAGATGAGGTTATAGAGACGGGAAAACGTACCGCAATAGATTTAGGGATTCACGGTTTACATCCAGAATTGATTCGTATGATTGGAAAGATGAAGTATCGTTCGTCCTATGGTCAGAATCTTTTGCAACACTCTAAAGAGACAGCCAATTTGTGTGCCATTATGGCTGCAGAGTTAGGCTTGAATCCTAAGAGAGCCAAACGTGCAGGATTGTTACATGACTTGGGCAAAGTGCCTGATGATGAGCCAGAATTGCCACATGCTATTCTTGGTATGAAGCTGGCCGAAAAGTACAAAGAGAAGCCAGATATTTGTAATGCTATTGGTGCACATCATGACGAAGTGGAAATGACAACTTTGTTGGCTCCTATTGTACAAGTATGTGATGCTATATCGGGTGCAAGACCTGGTGCACGTAGAGAAATTGTGGAGGCTTACATCAAACGTTTGAATAATCTTGAGCAACTTGCTCTTTCATATCCTGGTGTTCTTAAAACATATGCCATACAGGCAGGTAGGGAGCTTAGAGTGATTGTGGGAGCTGAAAAGATAGACGATAAAGATACAGAGAGATTGTCAAACGATATAGCACACAAGATACAAACCGAAATGACCTATCCAGGTCAAGTGAAAGTAACAGTAATTCGCGAAACACGTGCTGTTAGTTTTGCAAAATAAGATTTATTTCAAAGTATAGCACTAAATATTAATTTAGTGTGATGCTTTCCAAACAAAATAAAGAGGTTGACTATTAATTAAATTAGTCAACCTCTTTTACGTTAAACTCAAACCTCTTTTATTGTACTTTTATTCTTTGTAAAGTCTTTCCTATAGGAGACTTCTTTTGATATTAACTTAAATTACTTACCTACCTCTACCGCTTCTTGAAGAAGAGCTACGTGTACTACTATTTTCTTCTTTATTTGTGTTTGAAGAACTTCTAGTTGTAGACTGAGTTCCTGCTCCTCTGATTCGAGAAGTAGATACACTTGAATTGCTTCTTGTGTTAGTCGTTGTGCTTCTTGTAGGTGCAGATTGTCTTGTTGTAGTTGATGATCTATTGCCTGCTCTTGTAGCATTACTGCTGTTTTGTCTTGTGGTACTTCTAGAGTTTACAGTTCCGCTTCCAGTTCTGCTTTGGTTAGTAGTAGCGTTGCTTCTATTTACAGTTCCACTGCTATTTCTAGTTGGTTCTGATTGGCGTTGCGTTGATTGGTTTCCACTGCCAGTTCTGTTTGTACTGTTGCTTCTCTTGCTTTCAGTAGCTTCTCTTTGAGTTTGAGTAGAACGATTTACTGTACCACTGTTGCGTGTGTTTTGAGGTGTAGTCCTGTTTGTATTTCTATCTACATTGGTATCTCTATTAGGAGTAGTTGAGTTTCTTCCAGAACTGCTTGTGCCTCTATCTACACTTGATCTGTTTGATGCACTCGCTGGTCTTTCGTTTCTTCCTGAGTTTCTAGCAACTTCTGGACGGTATATACTTACTGAACGATCACTTACACTTGTTCTGCCAGATCTGCTTGAATTATTTACGTTCCTTACTGAAACTCTTCTTCCAGTTGAGCGCTCTACATCTTGAGCACTTGGGCCACTATAATAGGTGTTGTTGTTGTATATATTTGTATTGTTTATTATAGTAGTTTGGTTGTAATAGTTTCTGTTTCCTCTATTGTAATATCTGTGCATATTGGGTCCATACATATATCTTTGAGGCAAAAACGTCCAATGTGACCATGGTATGTTTACATTCACATTTACACGCATTCTAGGTCCCATAGGAGCCCAACCATACTGTCCACCTCCACTTCTCCAACTTACCCATGCTGGAGCCCATTCATATCCTGGAATCCAGGCCCAACCCAAGAAGTCGTCTCTAATCCATCTTCCGTAATGAAATGGGGCCCATCCCCATGAGAAATCTGACACCCAAGTGTTACCGTAATTTGTCATTGTCCAATATCCATCGGATGCGTAGGGTTGGAAATTTCTATTCACGTGAGGTATCCATAAGTATCCATAATCGTAATCTTCAACCCACTGTCCGTAAGGGGCCAATTCGTTGTAGAATGTTTGGAAACTAATCTGCCCATTGTTGTGAGCGTTTACCTGTGTTCTTTGCGAGTAGCAAGATGTAAATCCTACTACTATTATTACGAGTAAAAGTTTTTGTAGCGTTTTCATATCTGTAGGGTTTTATATGGTTTATCGTTTCTGTTTAGTTATATGACGTTTGATTTACGCAATGGTTTAACAATTGAAGAATAGTTTTTATAGGAATAGGGGTTATATCTATTTATTAAGCTTCCCCATGTGCTCGAAATAAATAAACAGAAGAGCTTACTCGAATATGGTTTAAAGCTATTACTGAATAAAATCCATAACCTGAAATTAAATGATTACTTTTGATAGAAGCTTTAAAGATCTTAGTTGAATGTTACATGTAAGGAGCTATGAGCCGTAGGTTTATGTGTAATGTCTAACTCCGTTTTATCTTAATCTATATTCATTTACTGGGGGATAAAGTCGGCGTTATTGTGTTTAAATTTATAGTTGTATAACTCTGGATCGAAAGAGATGCAGATTAAAAAAATGAATATATGAAAGAGTTCCAATTAGAANNATAGAAAAGATGGAAAACCTTTATAACGAGGTAAGTCAAGGTTTACAAGATCTAGAAGTGGCTTTAGACAAGTGGTCAGACAAAATGCCACTATACGATGTCTTATTGAAGTATTATATGGGACAAGAGTGGAGAGAAGATGAAGAAGCTTCCAATCAAGAAGGCTTTCCTAGTCCTGAGGAATTGTCTCATGGCATTTTAGCTGAGGACACCATTTTTAATGATATGACCCTACACCACGAATTGTCAATTAGATTGTTGAAGATAGCAACCAAGATGCTAGAGCAGTAGCTGATAACTTACAACAAACGAAAATTGAGTTATATCGAAATATGAATTACAGGTGATAGCTTTTTACAAGATAGTTTAAACCAAAAAAAAATCGCAGCAAAACATATTGTTTCACTGCGATTTAATTGTTATTTATTGATCGATATTTACTTTACTTCTTCAAAATCAACATCGGTTACATCGTCATCAGACTTTCCTTGCTCTGGTCCTTGTTGACCTGCGTCTTGAGGGCCAGCACCTTGAGCGCCTGCATCTTGAGCATTGTACATGTCTTGAGAAGCAGCTTGGAACACTGTATTCAATTCTGCTGAAGCAGCATCAATAGCTTCAATGTCTTGTGCTTTGTAAGCTTCTTTCAATTTTGCTAATGCTTCTTCGATAGGAGCTTTCTTGTCTGCTGGAATCTTGTCTCCAAGGTCTTTCAATTGTTTTTCTGTTTGAAAAATGGTTGAGTCTGCTTGGTTTAACTTGTCAATTTTTTCTTTCTCTTTTTGGTCAGATTCAGCATTGGCTTCAGCTTCTTCTTTCATACGTTTGATTTCCTCATCGCTCAATCCTGAGGATGCTTCAATACGTATACGTTGCTCTTTGCCAGTAGCTTTGTCTTTTGCCGAAACGCTTAGTATACCGTTAGCATCAATGTCAAACGTAACTTCAATTTGAGGAGTTCCGCGTGGAGCTGGTGGTATTCCGTCTAAGTTAAACACACCAATTTGTTTGTTGTCGCGTGCCATACTTCTTTCACCTTGCAATACATTAATCTGTACTGATGGTTGATTGTCTGAAGCAGTTGAGAATGTTTCACTCTTCTTTGTTGGTATAGTTGTGTTGGCATCAATAAGCTTAGTTGTGATACCTCCCATTGTTTCAATACCTAAAGACAAAGGTGTAACGTCTAGTAGCAACACATCTTTTATATGTCCACTTAATACAGCACCTTGAATAGCTGCACCTATTGCAACAACTTCGTCAGGGTTTACACCTTTTGAAGGAGTTTTTCCAAATAGTTTCTCAACTAATTCTTGTACTGCAGGTATACGAGTTGATCCACCTACTAAAATAACTTCATCAATTTCGTCTGTCGACAAACCAGCATCTTTAATGGCGGCTTTACAAGGTCCAACACATTGTTGAAGTAGTCCATCAACTAATTGTTCAAATTTTGCACGTGTCAATGTTTTCACCAAATGCTTTGGAATTCCATCAACTGGCATAATGTAAGGTAGATTGATTTCTGTGCTTGTAGCAGTAGACAATTCTACTTTTGCTTTCTCAGCAGCTTCTTTCAAACGTTGCAATGCCATTGGGTCTTTGCGTAAATCGATGCGCTCATCTTTCAAAAACTCTTCGGCCAACCAGTCAATAATTTTGTGGTCAAAGTCGTCACCACCCAAGTGAGTATCACCATTGGTAGATTTTACTTCAAATACGCCATCGCCCAGCTCGAGGATAGAGATATCAAATGTTCCACCACCAAGGTCGAACACAGCAATCTTCATATCTTTGTGTTTTTTGTCAAGACCATAAGCTAATGAAGCAGCTGTTGGCTCGTTCACTATACGACGTACTGTAAGTCCTGCTATTTCACCCGCTTCTTTGGTAGCTTGACGTTGTGCATCGCTAAAATAAGCAGGTACAGTAATAACAGCTTCTGTTACTTCTTCACCTAAATAATCTTCGGCAGTTTTTTTCATTCTCTGCAATATTATCGAAGATATTTCTTGTGGTGTATATAGTCTTCCGTCTATATCTACACGTGGGGTGTTGTTGTCACCTTTCACCACTTTGTAAGATACACGTCCAATTTCCTTTTGCACTTGATCATAAGTTTCTCCCATAAATGTTTTTATAGAGAATACAGTGTTGTGTGGATTGGTTATTGCCTGACGTTTTGCAGGATCGCCCACTCTGCGCTCTCCACCTTCCACAAATGCAACAATGGATGGGGTTGTGCGTTTTCCTTCGTTGTTAGTAATTACAACTGGTTCGTTACCTTCCATTACTGAAACGCAAGAGTTTGTTGTACCTAAATCAATTCCTATTATTTTTCCCATACTTTTATTTATATATTTATTTGTTTTTAATTAGTTTCTAACTATACATCTTCAAATTTGATGCCAAAGTGTAAACTGCCATTCAATCTGACGAAATGTCAGGGATGTTTTCTTTATCTTTCCTATGCATCTGCAAACATTATGCCAAAGTAATCATCAAAATGAGTTTATTGTAATGAAATGGCGTGTATGTTTAGAGAATTTTTGATTAACTTTGAGCTAAATAACTGACATTTTTTTTACTCATATCATAAACTTATTAATTATGGCTTCTATTTTTACAACTGAAGATAAAGACCAATTAAAAAAGAAAGGAATTTCTGAAGATAAAATTGGCGAACAGCTACACTATTTCGAAAAAGGCTTTCCTACACTCAACATCAAAACACCAGCTTCCATTGATAATGGCATACTTAAACTAAAAGCTGATGAACAACACAGATACATATTTGTGTGGGATGAGTATTTGAAAACAGACAAAGAGGTTATTAAGTTTGTTCCAGCTTCCGGTGCAGCCAGCAGAATGTTTAAAGATCTTTTTGCTTTTCTTGAAAACGAACCTGATGTGCCAACTGGGGAGTTTGAGAAAAATTTCTTCGACAACATTCATTCATTTGCTTTTTACGATTTGCTCAACAAAGCTTGCCTTGATGCTTACAGTAAAAGTATTGATGACTTGATGAGAGAAGACCGATACAAAGAAATTGTGAAGATGCTATTGAGTGAAGATGGGTTGAATTATGGAGAACTCCCCAAGGGATTATTGCTATTTCATAGCTATCCCGACAAAAAAAGAACTCC
>LFRM01058478.1_pt1 | contig 14480 bp, 9 predicted proteins | sample 618341 | NCBI WGS metagenome assembly LFRM01 (sample SAMN03654438, study PRJNA283298) | anaerobic digester metagenome | isolation source: pool of bioreactors CSTR01a, CSTR02a, and CSTR03a thermophilic anaerobic... | place: Denmark: Kgs. Lyngby | collected 2014-05-21 | reverse complement strand
CCAAAACAATTAGAAGCAATTGTATACTTTGTTAACTGGGTTGTAACAGACCCAAAAGACACATCTTTAGAACAAAAACAAGTGATTTCTGAAAGTGAATATCGTCAACTACAACAGTTGCATGGTTATGGTTCGTTTGAAGCACAAACTGGAGCTGAAGCAGTTCAAACACTTTTATCTCAAGTAGACCTTCAGGCTGAGTTCAAATATCTTGAGCAAGAATTAGAGGGTACAGCTGGAGACAAACGCAAGAAATTACTACGTCGTTTCGAAACAGTTTCATCGTTCTTAAACTCTGACAATAAACCAGAATGGATGGTAATGTCAGTTGTTCCAGTAATTCCACCTGATTTACGTCCAATGTTACAACTGGATGGTGGTCGTTTTGCGGCAAGTGATTTAAACGATTTATATCGTCGTGTTATCACCCGTAACAATCGTTTAAGAAAACTTCTTGAACTAGGAACACCAGCAATTATTGTACAAAACGAAAAACGGATGTTACAAGAAGCAGTCGACGCATTAATCGACAACGGAAGACGTTCAAAACCTGTAACAGGAGCAGGAGGAAGAGCTCTCAAATCTCTATCTCACTCACTTAAAGGAAAACAAGGTCGATTCCGCCAAAACTTACTGGGTAAACGTGTAGATTTCTCTGGACGTTCAGTTATTGCGGTCGGACCTGACTTAAAAATGTATGAATGTGGTATTCCACGAGAAATGGCTATTCAATTATTTAAACCATTTGTTGTCAATGAGCTAAAAGTTCAAGGCTTAGTTTCTAACGCCAAACAAGCAGAAAAATTCATCGAAAGTGGTGATCCACGTGTTTGGGAAGCAGTTGAAGAAGTCATCAAAGAACACCCAGTGCTATTGAACCGTGCTCCGACACTTCACCGTTTAGGTATCCAAGCATTTATACCAAAACTTGTTGATGGGCGTGCGATTCGTCTACATCCACTGGTGACACCAGCGTTTAACGCTGACTTTGACGGAGACCAAATGGCAGTCCATGTGCCTTTATCTGAAGAAGCTCAAGCAGAAGCTGAAATTTTGATGTTAGGTTCTAACAACATCTTAGGACCCAAAGATGGGAAGCCAATTGTTACTCCTTCACAAGATATGGTTCTTGGTAACTTCTATTTAAATATGGAAGAAACTCAAGAAGAATTCTTTGAGAAAGCAGACCGTATTCTTGAACAAGGGGGACCACAAGAAGTTAGTGATATGTGGCGTCAATTTGGTGAACGTGAAGGACATGCCTTTAAAGATTCAAATGAAGCGATCCTTGCTTATGACAATAAAGTCATTCATTTACATACAAGAATTTGTGTCCCAACAACAGGAATTTATTCAGCTGTATTTGATGAAAAACATTTAGATGATTATGTTGTTACTACGGTTGGTAAACTCATTTTTAATGAAACATTACCTAAAGATTTCCCTTATATTAATGAAATTAGTCCAGAAAACTTTATTGCTCTTCCTGAACGTTATTTCCTTAAAAAAGGAACAAATCTGAAAGAAGCAGTCAAAGCAATGCCTTTATCAAAAGACTTTAAGAAAAAAGACTTAGGAATCTTGGTCAAAGAGATTTTTGATCGTTTCGATGAAAACAAAACATCTCAAACATCCGCAATCCTGGATAAGATTAAAGACATTGGTTTTGAATACTCAACCATCGCTGGAACTACAGTTTCACTATCGGATATAAATACTGCACCGAATCGTGAAAAATACGTAGAAGTCGGTAAAGAAAAAGCGACTCAATTAAAGAAACTATTAAGTCGTGGGTTATTAACCCCTCAAGAGTGGGAAACTAAACTAACTCAATTATGGGATGGTATTAAGACTGAAATTGGTCAAGAGCTTATGAGTAACATGGCTCGTAAAAACCCAATCAACATGATGGCGACTTCTGGAGCTCGTGGTAACGTCTCTAACTTTACTCAGTTGGGTGGAATTCGTGGTCTGATGGGTAAACCGACTCAATCGAAAACACGAGGCGATGAATATGTCCCAAGTATTATCGAAGTCCCTATTTATTCGAACTTCCGTGATGGATTAAACGTCTCTGAATTCTTCTTATCAACCCATGGGGTTCGTAAAGGATTAACGGATACGGCACTTAAGACTGCTGAGTCAGGTTACTTAACTCGTCGTTTAGTAGATGTTGCCCAAGATGTCATTGTTGAAGAAGAAGATTGTGGAACTGAATTAGGAAATAAAGTCATGACAATTGTTGACAAGAAATCTGGAGCTGTTATTGAACAACTTTATGATCGAATTGTTGGTCGTTATGCCCACGGAGACGTTGTTTCACCTACAACCGGTGAAGTTATTGCTGAAGATGGAACTTATATCGATGAACTTCTAGGCCGCAAGATTGTACAAGCAGGCATCGAAGAAATGGAAATTCGTTCTGTCTTTATGTGTGAAAGTAAATATGGAGTCTGTAAACAATGTTACGGACGAAATATGGCAACTGGGAAAGTCGTCGAAGTTGGAGAAGCAGTTGGGATCATGGCTGCCCAATCCATTGGTGAACCGGGAACACAATTAACCATGAGAACCTTCCATACTGGAGGAGTTGCTGGTTCGGGTTCAGACGATATCACCCAAGGTCTTCCTCGTGTTGAAGAATTATTTGAAGCGCGTTCTAACCTAAAACACAAAGCAGTCATTGCTAAAATTGATGGTAAAATCACTGCCCTAGAACCGAATGAAAAAGGGGTCTTCAGTGTTTATATCACCAATAAGAAAGAAACAATTGAACACCCTTTGCCAACAAACTCACCATTAAGAAACTTCTTGAAAGTTGGATCTATGGTTGAAGCGGGTAATAAACTAACTGAAGGACCGATTGATCCAAAAGAATTACTCGAAGAAACAAATGATGTTCGTAAAGTTCAAACATATATACTAAAAGAAGTTAAGAAAGTGTACGATTCACAAGGTATTGAAATCTCTGATAAACACATCGAAGTCATGATTCGTCAAATGTTACGTCGTGTCGTTGTAGTTGATCCAGGAGATACCAAACTAAGTGCAGGAATCCACATTTCGTTACCTCGAATTAGTGAAATTAATGAAGAAATGTTACTTTCTGGGAATCAACCAGCGTCTTACCGTTCGGTACTGCTTGGTATTTCTAAAGCATCTGTTGAAACAGATTCATTCTTATCAGCTGCGTCTTTCCAAGAAACGACAAAAGTATTAACAGAAGCATCAATCAAAGGTAAAGTTGATCCACTCCTTGGATTAAAAGAAAATGTTATCGTTGGTAAGATGATTCCTGCAGGAACAGGTTCACCTGTTGAAAGAGAAACAACCAAGTTAATTAAAGCACGGGCTCAAGAGAAGAAATTAATTCGTGAAGAACGGAATAAAGAAGAAGAAGTTTTCAATGTTCTTCCTGAAGAGATGACTCGAGTTCCTGAATAAACATTTAAATAGCACATCCAATGGGTGTGCTTTTATTTAAGAGTATCTTAAGATTAAAATTGTCTAATGTGTAGTACAATGTGCAAGTGGAGGGAATAACAATGTTACAAATCAAGAATGTTTCAAAAAGATATGTTACTGGAGAATTAGTTCAACATGCTCTTAGAAATGTAAGTGTAAATTTAAGAGATAATGAGTTCGTGTCTGTCTTAGGACCAAGTGGTTCAGGAAAAACTACACTCTTAAATATCATTGGTGGATTGGATCACTATGATAGTGGAGATTTGATTATTAATTCAATATCCACCAAACAATACAAAGACAAAGACTGGGATTCATACCGTAATCATCGTATTGGATTTGTGTTTCAAAGCTACAACTTAATCCCTCATCAATCCATCTTAAGTAACGTTGAATTAGCACTAGTCATCTCTGGAGTTTCGTCAAAAGAAAGATCGAAACGCGCTTTGGATGCATTGGATGCGGTTGGTTTAAAAGATCAAGCTCATAAAAAACCTAACCAAATGTCTGGCGGACAGATGCAACGAGTTGCTATTGCTAGAGCATTAGTTAATAACCCTGACATTTTATTAGCCGATGAACCTACAGGAGCTCTTGATAGTGAAACGTCGCTTCAAGTCATGGAATTACTAAAAGAAGTAGCTAAAGATCGTTTGGTAATTATGGTCACACACAATCAAGAATTGGCTCACAAATATTCTAATAGAATCATCAGTATTCGGGATGGTGTCATTATTGGTGACACCAATCCATTGATTCTTCAAGAGAAAACAGAAGCGATTCATAAAAACATGGGAAAATCATCGATGTCTTTCTTGACTTCGTTATCATTAAGCTTTAACAACTTATGGACCAAGAAAACAAGAACGTTTTTAACTGCGTTTGCTGGATCCATTGGTATTATTGGGATTGCTTTGATTTTATCTCTATCAACCGGAGTCAATACCTATATCACAGATATCCAAAGAGAAACGATGACATCCTATCCGATTACAATTGATGCTTCATCAATTGATTTATCAAGTTTCCTAAATATGTCAAGCACCACAGGTACTTACGATGTAACTCATGAAAAAGATGCAGTCTATTCAAGTATTCGCTCGATCAAAGCTTTTTCTCAAGTCACATCGAGTGTTACCGAAAATAACTTAACTGCTTTCAAGAAGGAACTTGATGATCCTACTAGCGAAATCAATCAGTACATCGGTCAAAATGGAGTTGTTTACTCGTATGATACGAAGTTTGAAGTATTTACATATGATCCACAAGATACTTTAGTTAATACTTTACAGACAGATCTATCGAATCATCTACGTGACAATCAAGGGGGAAGCCCCTTTGCTAACACCACAACATCGAAAAGAATGAGTAATTCGAATGATTACTTTCAAGAATTGATTCCTGGTAAATCCAATCAACTTGTTAGTCAGATGATGCTTGATAACTACGAAGTTGTTGAAGGAAGTTGGCCGAAAAACAGTAAACAAGTCGTCTTGGTTTTAGACTATCACAATGAAATTCCTTTAGAAGCCCTGTATGCTTTCGGATTACTTCCTTATGAAGGATTTGAGAATCTAATTAATGAACTGAAAGAAGGAAATGAAGTTACTGCGAGTGACTATAAACTTGATTACGATAAGCTAATTGGTAAGAACTTCTATCTAGTCACTGCTAGTGACTATTACCAAAAGCAAGACAGTGGATATTTTGAAGACATCAGTGATGATGAAGTCAAGGTAAAAGAACTGGTTGATAATGGGTTTGAATTAAGTATTAGTGGCATTATTCGTCCAATTAAAGAAGAGCCTCTGTCTGGGTTTAGTGGCCAAATTGGTTATACCAATGCTCTGACGCAAGAAATTATTGACTATACAGCAAAGAGCGAGGTAGTCACTTCACAGCAAAAGACTCCTGAAGAAAATATTCTCAATGGAGCAACTTTTAAACCTCTGAATGATGAAGAAAAAGTTGCCGATGTAAAGCAATCGGTGAGTGAAATGGGTATTAGTGAAAAAGCATCTGTCTTTAGACAGATAGCTCCTACTGTTTTCAAAGACAATCCTGCTCAATTACAAATGGTTTTGCGACAATCCGAAGTTCAATTAGCAGCATCAATGGATCAATACATTGAGAACTTAGACAATGAGACGTTGATTCAAATGTATAACAACACAATTACTCCAGGTAGTTATGAGACAAATATGAGTGATTTTGGGTATGTTAGTTTAGATGTTCCTTCAACGATTAGTATTTATGCGGATAGTTTTGAGGATAAAGATAACATATCACTGGCAATTGAAAACTATAACAAAGAAGTTATTGAAGCAGATAAGATTCAATATAATGACTTTGTCGCGTTATTGATGTCTTCTGTTACGAACATAATAAATGTCATTTCCTATGTATTAATTGCGTTTGTAGCAGTTTCATTAATTGTTTCGTCGATTATGATAGGTATCATTACTTATATCTCAGTTCTTGAGAGAAAGAAAGAAATTGGGATCTTGCGTGCGATTGGTGCTTCGAAACCAAATATTTCTCAAGTGTTTAACGCAGAAACCTTTATTGTTGGGTTATTTGCGGGAGTATTAGGGATTGTTGTTTCTTGGTTTTTGTTGTTTCCAATTAACTCACTGATTCATCGTTTAACAAATAACCCAAATATTAATGCAATTCTACCTTTGAATGCTGCGATTGTGTTAATTATCATCAGTGTTTTTTTGACCTTGATTGGTGGGTTTATTCCTGCTAAGAAAGCTGCTAAAAAAGATCCAGTTGAAGCATTGAGGAGTGAGTAAAAGAAATTATGTTAATTAAGATAAAACGACTCAATAAGAATGCGATTGTTCCTACTTCTGGTAGTGAGCATTCAGCAGGTCATGATTTATATGCTTGTTTAGAGCAAAGTGTGCAATTACTTCCTCAGCATACAGTGATGATACCGACAGGATGGAGTATGGCTTTACCAGAAAATACGGTTGGACTAATTTTTGCGAGAAGTGGTTTGGCAACTAAACAGAATTTAGCACCTGCTAATAAAGTTGGTGTTGTGGATAGTGATTATCGAGGGGAGTATCTGATTGCTCTTCATAACCATGGTCATGAAGTCAGAACGATTCATCATGGGGATCGAGTGGCTCAACTAGTTGTGGTTCCTTATATCAAAGGTGAGTTTGAAGAAGTGAATGAGTTGGATCAAACCAATCGTGGTGATGGTGGGTTTGGTTCTACGGGTAAGTGACGAATAAGACAAGAGTACAGCCGAGTCTATGGAACATGGAACTGGCTACTTCCGTGGTATAAATAAGAAGTTGAACAAACGAGTTCAACTTTTTTAAATGGGTGCTTTTGTGTATCAAACACATTAATTAGCCTTTTTAAGTTTGAGTCACCTTCTAGATAGTACTACTTAAAGTTTTTAAACAAAGAGATGCTTATTTAGAATAATGACGAAAAAAGTTAGTTAAATAGTTACGATTTCTATTGCAAAATCGCTTAGATATGGTATTATTAACAAGCTTATGGAATTAATTGGGTCCCCATGTGGGACTACATATTGTAGACCATATGGTGCACCTGGTAATGTGTGCATAGAAAGAAAGGAGAATAGAATGCCAACAATTAATCAATTAATTAGTCAAGGACGTTCAAGTAAGGTTTATAAGTCAAAATCACCTGCACTTCAAAGAACATTGAATACTTTGAAACGTGAAATCACAAAAGTCAATTCACCTCAAAAGAGAGGGGTTTGTACACGTGTGGGAACAATGACTCCTAAGAAACCAAACTCTGCGTTACGTAAATATGCGCGTGTTCGTTTGAGCAATGGAATGGAAGTTACTGCTTATATTCCTGGTATCGGACATAACTTACAAGAACACTCTGTTGTATTGATTCGTGGGGGACGTGTTAAAGACTTACCTGGGGTTCGTTATCACATTATTCGTGGGACAATGGATACTGCGGGAGTTCAAAACCGTAACCAAGGACGTTCACTTTACGGAACTAAAAAACCTAAGAAGGCTTAATTTGCCATTAATGATGAAAGGAGAATAGATTATGCCAAGAAAAGGACATATAGCTAAGCGAGATGTATTAGCTGATCCTATTTATAACTCAAAACTTGTGACACGCTTAATCAATAAAATCATGCTTGATGGTAAAAAAGGTGTTGCTCAAAATATTCTTTATGGTGCGTTTGAAACTGTTGAAGCAAAGACAGGGAAACAAGCTATGGAAGTATTTGAACAAGCGTTGGGAAATGTTATGCCAATGTTAGAACTAAAAGCACGTCGTGTTGGTGGTTCAAACTATCAAGTTCCAGTTGAAGTTTCTCAAGAAAGAAAACTTACTTTAGGACTTCGTTGGATTGTTAATTACTCAAGATTACGCAATGAAAAAACAATGGAACAACGTCTAGCAAATGAAATTATTGACGCTGCAAACGGAACTGGTGCTTCAGTCAAAAGACGTGATGACATCCACCGTATGGCTGAAGCGAATAAAGCATTTGCACATTACCGTTGGTAAGATTTTAACCAATCAGAAAGGAGACTGTGCATGGCACGTGAATTTTCATTAAAGGATACTCGTAATATCGGAATTATGGCTCATATCGATGCTGGTAAAACGACAACAACCGAACGTATCCTCTATTACACAGGAAGAATCCACAAGATTGGGGAAACTCATGATGGTGGTGCGCAAATGGACTGGATGGCTCAAGAGCAAGAACGTGGAATAACAATCACTTCTGCTGCTACGACAGCTCAATGGAAGGGACATCGCGTTAACATCATTGATACCCCAGGACACGTCGACTTTACAGTTGAAGTTGAACGTTCTCTTCGTGTACTTGATGGTGCGGTTACTGTATTGGATGCGAAAGCTGGTGTCGAACCTCAAACAGAAACTGTTTGGAGACAAGCAACTACTTACGGTGTACCAAGAATTGTTTATGTAAATAAAATGGATGCTACTGGAGCTGACTTCTTTATGTCTATTAATACGATTAGAAATCGTTTAGGCGCAAAAACAGCGGCCATCCAATTACCAATTGGAGTAGAAGCTAATTTCGATGGTCTAATTGATTTAGTCGAAATGAAAGCACACTATTTCCAAGATTTATCACACAAAGATGATGACATCAAAGAAATTCCAGCAGATATGCTTGAACAAGCGCAAACACTGCGTCAAGAACTTCTAGAAGAAATTGCTGAATACGACGAAGACTTCATGATGAAAGTTCTTGAAGGTGAAGAAGTCACGATAGAAGAAATAAAATCAACTATCCGTAAAGCGACAGTTAGTGGTGAGTTCTTCCCAGTACTGTGTGGAGCTTCTTACAAGAACAAAGGAATCATTGACATGTTGGATGCAGTGGTTGATTATCTACCTAGCCCATTGGATGTACCTTCTATTAAAGGAGAACTTCCAACCGGTGAAGAAGAATTCAGACATGCTGATGACAGTGAGCCTTTCAGTGCTTTAGCATTCAAGGTGATGACTGATCCATTTGTTGGACGTCTTACTTTCTTTAGAGTTTATTCTGGAACTGTTGAATCAGGTTCTTATGTGCTTAATGCGACTAAAGGTAAAAGAGAACGTTTTGGTCGTATCATGATGATGCATGCTAACCACCGTTCAGAGATTGATAAAGTCTATTCAGGAGATATTGCAGCTGCTGTTGGTCTTAAAGATACAACAACAGGGGATACTCTCTGTGCTGAAAAGAGTCCAATTATTCTTGAATCAATGATTTTCCCAGAACCAGTTATCTCATTATCTCTTGAGCCTAAATCAAAAGGGGATCAAGACAAAATGAGCTTAGCTTTAGGAAAACTTGCGGAAGAAGACCCTACTTTTAAAACATATACGGATGAAGAAACTGGTGATACGATTATTGCTGGTATGGGTGAATTACACCTTGATATCATTGTTGACCGTTTAAAGAGAGAGTTTAAAGTTGAAGCGAACGTTGGTGCACCTCAAGTTGCTTATCGTGAGACAATTCGTCAAGCTGCTGAATGCGAAGGAAAATTCGTTCGTCAATCGGGTGGTCGTGGACAATATGGACACGTTTGGATCAAGTTTGAACCAAACCCAGGTAAAGGATTTGAATTTGTTGATGCTATTGTTGGTGGAACTGTTCCAAGAGAATACATCAAACCAACTCAAGAGGGAGTTTCATCTTCACTTGATAATGGGTTAATGGCTGGATATCCAATCATTGACATTAAGGCAACACTATTTGATGGTTCTTACCACGATGTTGACTCTTCTGAAATGGCATATAAAGTTGCAGCGAGTTTAGCATTAAGAGAAGCGGCTAAGAAATGTGATCCTGTTCTTTTAGAACCAATCATGGAAGTTGAGATTACTGCTCCTACAGACTACTTAGGTAGTGTCATGGGTGATGTTTCTAGTCGTCGTGGTCAAATTAGAGACCAAGAAGAAAAACACAACGCTATCAGTGTTCGTGCGTTTATCCCACTTTCAGAAATGTTTGGGTATGCGACAGATCTTCGTTCATTTACACAAGGACGTGGTAATTATTCAATGAAATTTGATCACTATGATCCAGTTCCAAAGAATATTGCTGAGAAAGTGGCTAAGAAAAACAGAAACGACTAATGATTAGTCTTGATTTTAGATAATGAAACATTTAGAATAGTATTGAATTACGTACAGTAAGAGGAGGAAAATAAATACTATGGCAAAACAAAAATTTGACCGTTCGAAAACTCACGTTAACATTGGTACATTAGGTCACGTTGACCACGGTAAGACAACTTTAACAGCTGCTATTACTAATTACCTTGCAAAGAAGAACGGTTCTGAAGCTCGTGCTTATGATCAAATCGATAACGCACCTGAAGAAAAAGAACGTGGAATTACAATCAACACATCACATGTTGAATACCAAACAGAAACTCGTCACTATGCGCACGTTGACTGCCCAGGACACGCTGACTATATCAAAAACATGATCACTGGTGCTGCACAAATGGATGGAGCAATCTTAGTTGTTGCTGCTACTGACGGTCCTATGCCACAAACTCGTGAACACATCTTACTTGCTCGTCAAGTTGGTGTTCCTCACTTTGTTGTTTTCTTAAACAAATGTGATATGGTTGATGACCCTGAATTAATTGAATTAGTAGAAATGGAAGTTCGTGAACTTCTTTCTGAATACGACTATGATGGAGACAATGCTCCAGTTATCGCTGGTTCAGCTCTTAAAGCTCTTGAAGGAAATCCTGAATGGGAAGCTAAAATTGATGAATTAATGGAAGCTGTTGATGCTTACATTCCTGATCCAGTTCGTGAAACAGACAAACCATTCTTAATGTCAGTTGAAGACGTATTCACAATTTCTGGACGTGGAACTGTTGCGACAGGCCGTGTTGAACGTGGTGTTCTTAAACTAGGTGAAGAAGTTGAAATCGTTGGGATCAAACCAACTCGTAAAACTGTTGTTACAGGAATTGAAATGTTCCACAAAATGCTTGATGAAGCTATGTCAGGGGACAACGTAGGGGCACTACTTCGTGGTGTTAACCGTGATGAAGTTGAACGTGGACAAGTTCTTGCGAAAACTGGATCAGTTAAACCTCACACTAATTTCAAAGCTCAAGTGTATGTCTTAAGCAAAGAAGAAGGTGGACGTCATACTCCTTTCGTTAGTAACTACCGCCCACAATTCTATTTCCGTACAACAGACGTAACTGGTGTTATTCGTCTTCCTGAAGGTGTTGACATGGTTATGCCTGGTGACAACATTGAAATGATTGTTGAATTAATCAACCCAATCGCTGTTGAACAAGGAACTAAATTCTCAATTCGTGAAGGTGGCCGTACTGTCGGAGCTGGAAACGTTTCTGAAATTATTAAATAATTAGTCATAAAAATATAGAAAGTCCCATAGTGGACTTTCTTTTTTGTTTGTAACAGCACTGCTTCGCATTAGAATGTAACAACTCATGAAATTATGGTATACTTGTCCCGTGGAAAAAGTAAAATCAATCAAACAACTAGAAGACTTACATTTTCAACATCCGCTCGTGATGTTGTATTTTTCACGTTACTTATGTGGAGTTTGTCATGTTATGAAACCACAAATTGAAAACGTGATGAAAGATTACCCATCAATTATTTTAAAAGAAGTCAATGTTGATGAGCTCCCGCAAATATCGGGACAAATGACTGTTTTCAGCGTTCCTGCTGTTGTCTTATTAGCAGAAGGAAAAGAAATCATGAGACAAGCAGGATATTTAAATTTAGGAACTTTAAGGAATTATTTAGACAGAATTACGGACTAAGAGTGTGAGGAGATTTATGTATACTTTTGAAGATATACCCNNAGAAGATGGCATTATTACAAATTGCTCAAAATCGTAGTGTAAAAACAGTTGGTGTAAAAGACGATGGTAAATTAATAGCAGCAGGTCTTTTTTCGATTCGTCCAGTAATATCAAAATACTCGATTGCTCATTGCAACCAAGGACCATTAATTGATTTTAGTAATCAAGAGTTAGTGAAGTTCTTTTTTGATAATGTCAAAGAGTTACTTAAAAAAGAAAACTGTATTCATGCACTGATCACACCTAATTTTCCTGTATATTATCGGGACATCAATGCAGAAATTATAAGTGAAAAAAACAATCTTCGTTATCTAGACAACTTAAATAAAGCGAGTGTTAAACATAGAGGCTTCGATAATTCGCCAATCAATGGTATAGGTCGTTGGTTATTTATGAAAGATTTCTCGGATTTATTATCAGTGGATGACTTAATGAATAGCTTTGATCATCCGACTCGAAAAGCTATTCGTAAAACCTTCAAAGATCAGGTAGAAGTCATAGAAATTGAAGAAGATGAGATGATCATTTTTAAAGAACTTATGGAAAAAACATCTGAACGTCGTGATTTTAAGGATAGACCCCTTGAATATTATCAATCTCTCAAAAAAATCTTCAAAGAAGAATGTAAAGTTCTTGTCGCAAAATTGAATGTAGAAAACTATAGCGATTCAATTACTCGACAATTTAGACAATTAGAAATCGAAATTGATAAGTTACAAGATCAAATTGAAACGTCCAATGTATCCAAAAAAATAATCAACAAACACCGTGTTGCTACTGAGAACTTAGAAGTAATAAAGAAACGTCAAGAAGAATTAGCTCTTTTTGGAACTCAGAAAGAAGTCATCTTAGGGGGTGTTATTTATATTGTTTATGGCAAAGAGTTAACGGCATTATTCGCTGGGAATGATGATAAATACTTTGGATTCAATGGAACACATGCAATTCATTATCACGCAATGTCAAAAGCTGTTGAAAATAAGCTTCTACGATTTAACTTTTATGGAACATCAGGCAAATTCAGTGGAAGTAATGATGAAGGGGTTTATAAGTTCAAAAAAGGATTTGGAGGCTATGTTTTAGAACAGCCCGGAGATTTTGAACTCGAAGTATTACCTCTGATGAATAAAATGTATAAATTGCTACACAACATAAAGAATAGATAGGAATAACTATAAAGGAAGTGACCAATGATTTTTACTGAGCTAACACTAAATGATTTTGATCAGTTTAGCAGAAATTTTAATCCAACTTCGTTTCTTCAAAGTAAAGAAATGGCATTTGTTCAACAAGAACAACACAGACAAGTTAGATGTTATGGAATCAAAGACAACGATACAATTATTGCGGGTGGATTGTTTGTTTTCAGAAAAGTATTTTTGAATTATTCAATTGCGAATTGCCATCAAGGGCCATTAATCGATTATCATCAACAAGATGTCCTCTCTCTTTTTATGAAAGGATTAAAAAAAGAACTAAAGAAGCATCATTGTTTTCATCTTGTTATCACGCCGAACTTTTCAGTTCATATAAGAAATGAACTGGGTGAAATAATATCTGAAGAAAACAATTTGATTTTGATAGAAAATCTGAAAAATTTTGGACTCAAACATCAAGGGTTTGTTAACGATTTAATTAATGGAGTTGGTCGTTGGTTTTTTATAAAGGACTTATCAACGATTCATAATCAACAAGAGTTGCTTGCAAGTTATGATCAAAACACTAGAAATGCGATTCGAAAAGCTCAAAAACTGGATGTAGAAGTTATAGAAGTAGAACCAAATCGTTTCAATGAATTTAAAGAATTAATGGAACATACCGCTCAACGAAGAGGTTTTGTTGATCGAAAGGACAGCTACTATAGTAACTTGATGAAGTTTTTTAAAGAAGAGAATAAGATTAAAGCATACTTTGCTATCATCAACCCTAAAAATACGATTGAAAAATTACAAAAACAACGATTGTTAGAAGAAAAGAATCTAATTGATATTCAGAATCATTTAGAAGAAATCCCAAACTCTAAGAAGTATATTAAGAAAAAGAAAGTAGTTCTTGATATGATTGAGAGCATTGATAAGAGAATTGAAGAGACTTTTGAACTGTCAAAAGATGGTGATATAGTTATCCTTGCTGGAGCGATCTTTATTCTTCACGGTAACGAAGTTACGTATTTATTTAGTGGGGCTTATGACAAGTATTTTGGATACAATGCTCCTTATCTTATACAATTGGAAGCTCAACAATGGGCTGTCGATAATGGGTGTACATCTTACAATTTCTATGGGACACAAGGAAAGTACGCGGATGCACAAGATTTAGGAGTGTATAACTTCAAAAAGGGATTTGGTGGTTATGTCTTAGAACAAGCTGGAAATTTTGAACTAGAAATCATACCTTTGATTAATAAAATTTATCAAATTATTCATAAAATAAGAAGTTAATAGTGTGAAAGGAAGTGATGGTGTGGCAATAGAGATACTAAAAAAAGAAGAGTTTCAGCAATTTGTTGATTCTCAACCAAGGAATTGTTTTATTCAAACCAGTTATATGTACGATTCGCAAGTTAGTAGAAATCAAGATTCTATAATCGTAGGAATAAGGAAGAATAACGAAATAGTCTGTGGGGGTATTGTTGTGCTGAATACAATGAAA
>LFRM01138475.1_pt1 | contig 14494 bp, 11 predicted proteins | sample 618341 | NCBI WGS metagenome assembly LFRM01 (sample SAMN03654438, study PRJNA283298) | anaerobic digester metagenome | isolation source: pool of bioreactors CSTR01a, CSTR02a, and CSTR03a thermophilic anaerobic... | place: Denmark: Kgs. Lyngby | collected 2014-05-21 | reverse complement strand
AAACCACAGGCTTGGACTCAGTAAACAATGAAATAATAGAAATAGGTGCCGTGAAAATAAAAGATAGAAAAGTTATTGATTCCTTTCAATCTTTTGTTAGACCTGAGAGAGCTGTTCCTGGGAATATTACAGAGCTTACAGGTATCACTCAGGATATGGTAGTGAATGCTCCTTCTATTGAGAAGGTTTTACCTGACTTTTTAACCTTTTGCAACAATGCTGTGCTTGTAGCTCACAATGCTCCCTTTGATTTGGGCTTTCTACGAGAAAAGGGAAGATGTTTAGATTTAACATTTAACCAACCTGTATTAGATACACTATCTCTGTCTAGAGAATTGTTAGGTAACCTAAAACGATTCAAGTTAAACGTGGTAGCAGAGTATTTAGGTATTCAACTTAAAAACCATCACAGAGCTAATGATGACGCTGAAGCTACTGCTGGCATTATGTTAAAGCTATTTGAAATGTTGGAAGAACAAGGTGCAAACAACCTAGATGAGATTAATGAGATGTTTATAAAAAGAACCAATCTAAATGGGTTACGAAGCTATCATGCAGTTATATTGGTTGAAAATTATTTAGGTCTTAAGAATCTATACCAATTAATTTCAAAGTCTCATTTAGATTACTTTTATAGAAAACCAAGAATTCCAAAGACTCTGCTTGCTCAGCATAGAGAAGGTTTGATTATCGGTTCTGGATGCGAGGCCGGAGAGCTATATCAAGGAATTCTAAGTAATAATACAGAAGATGAAATAAACGAAATTGTAGATTTTTATGACTATTTAGAAATTCAACCCATTGCCAATAATCAGTTTTTAATTCGCAATGGTCAGGTAGCAGATGAAGAAGGATTAAAGCAGATTAATAGAAAAATTGTGTCATTAGGTGTAGAGCATAGCAAGAAAGTTGTAGCTACAGGAGACGTACATTTCCTAGATCCCCAAGACGAATATTTTCGCCGCATCCTCATGGCAGGTCAAAAATTTGATGATGCAGATAATCAAGCACCTTTATACTTTAAAACAACAAATGAGATGCTAGATGAATTTTCATACTTAGGAGAGGAAGAAGCGTATCGTGTAGTAATAGAGACTCCATGCAGTATAGCTAATGAAATAGAAGACCTAAAACCGATACCTGACCAGCTTGTTCCACCAGAAATACCTGGGGCTGAGGATGAAATCACCAACATGTCTATTGAAACAGCTGAATCAATGTATGGAAGCCCGCTACCAGACATAGTTCAAAAGCGCTTGGATAAGGAATTGAAATCTATAATCGGAAATGGCTATGCCGTTCTATATCTCATTGCTCATAAATTGGTTAAAAAATCTAATAGTGATGGTTACCTAGTAGGCTCTAGGGGATCAGTAGGATCTTCTTTTGTCGCTACATTAACTGGAATTACTGAGGTAAATCCACTTCCACCTCACTATATATGTCCGAGTTGCAGGCATTCTGATTTTAATATTGATACTGAACAATTTGGATGTGGCGCGGATTTGCCTGATAAAATTTGTCCTAATTGTCAACATGCTTATGAAAAGGACGGGTTCGATATACCCTTTGAAGTGTTTTTAGGCTTTAAGGGAGATAAGGTTCCAGACATAGATTTGAATTTTTCCGGTGAATATCAATCAGCTGCCCATAAATATACTGAGGAGTTGTTTGGTGAGGGCTATGTTTTCCGGGCAGGCACAATTGGTACGATTGCAGAAAAGACTGCTTTTGGATTTGTTAAGAAATATCTTGAAAGTAAAGAAATGGAGACTACCAATTCTGAAATTAAACGCCTTGTAGCTGGCTGTACCGGTGTAAAACGAACAACCGGACAGCATCCAGGTGGAATACTGGTAGTACCTAAAAGCAGAGATATCTATGAATTTTCTCCTATCCAACATCCTGCGGACGATAAAAAATCTGGAATCATAACGTCCCATTTTGACTTCCATGCCATTCATGACACCTTGGTCAAATTGGATATTCTTGGCCATGATGACCCAACTGTAATTCGAATGTTGGAAGATATTACCGGAGTAGATGCCAAAACTATTGTACTGGGTGAAGAGACCACCATGAAGCTGTTTTCAGGTACAGAACCTTTGAAGGTTTCATCTGAGGAGATTAATAGTCCTGTGGGCACTTTTGGGGTTCCGGAATTTGGAACTCAATTTGTACGACAGATGCTAGTGGACACAAAGCCCACTACCTTTGCAGAATTAATTCGTATAAGTGGTTTGTCCCATGGAACCGATGTGTGGTTAAATAATGCACAGGATTTGATTCGTAACGATGTCGCCACACTGCCAGAAGTTATTTGTACCCGTGACGATATTATGATATATCTTATTAGTCGTGGATTAGAACCGACTATGGCATTTAAAATTATGGAAAGTGTTCGTAAGGGTAAGGGGCTGACTCCTGAAATGGAAGAGGCTATGGGGAAGAATTCTATACCAGATTGGTATGTTAATTCTTGTAAGAAAATTAAATACATGTTCCCGAAAGCTCATGCTGCCGCTTATGTTATTATGGCTTTCCGCATAGCTTGGTTCAAGGTTTATTATCCAGAGGCTTTTTATGCAACTTATTTTACTGTACGTGCTGATGATTTCGATGCAGCTTTGATTATGAAAGGTGCAGAATTTGTACGTGAAACCATAAAAGCTTTGTCTGCGAAAGGGAATGAGCTAACTACTAGAGAGAAAAGTATTCAGACCATACTTGAGGTTGCTTTGGAAATGTACATGAGAAACATAAAATTTGTGCCGATTGATTTATATAAATCCGATTCCTATAGATTTGTAATAACTGAGGAGGGCATACGACCACCGTTGAATGCCTTACAGGGAGTAGGGGTGAATGCAGCTAGGAGTATAGCAAATAAAAGAGAACAAGGGGAGTTTCTTTCCATAGAAGATATGCGGGAACGAACCCGTGTCACCAAAACAGTCATTGAAGCTCTTCAGGAACAGGGTGTTTTGGATAATTTGCCAGAAACAAGTCAATTGTCCTTATTCAACTTTGCGTTCTCATAAAAAAATTCCTTGCATTTCCTTTACTCTGATGATATACTTTTAATGGTATGAATTGATGGAAGGTATTAAGAGTGGGTCACGCCCACTCTTTCATGTTATTTACCGACTATTTATGTTAAAGAAGCCATAAGGATAAATAAGGGCAAACGAAGAAACAATAATATATATAGAAAACTTGCTATTATTTTGGAGGGAATGAATTGCCAAAAGTAAAAACTGAGCAATTAGTAGGAGAAATGTTGCTACCTTTATTGGAGAGACAATATTATGAATTGGTAGATATCGAATATAAAAAAGAAGGTAGCCATTGGTATTTGCGAATTTACATAGATAAAGAAGGCGGCATAACTGTAGACGACTGTCAATCCGTCAGTGAACAGGTCAGTATTTGGCTGGATAAAAAGGATCCCATACCTAATAGCTATATTCTTGAGGTTTCATCTCCAGGCTTGGATCGTATACTTAAGAAGCCTTCTGACTTTGAACGGTATAAGGGATTCAAAGTGGATGTTTCATTGTACAAGTCAGTGAAGAGTAAGAAAAAGTTTACTGGTGAATTGATCGGATGGGAAGAGGAACAACTTCTTATTCAAGAAGAAAAGGATGGGGTTTTATCCTTTTCACGTAATGATGTTGCTGCAGTTAGACTAGCAGTTGAATTTTAAGACATTTCAAGGAGGAGTAATTATCATGTCTGGCGAGCTTATAGCAGCAATAGATGACATATGTAAAGAAAAAGGTATAGATAGAGAGGTTTTGCTGGAAGCCATTGAAGCAGCATTAGTTTCTGCATACAAGAAAAATTTTGGTTCAGCGCCTAATGTAAAGGTCACATTAAATCGTGAAGATGGTTTGGTTAAGGTGTTTTCCCAGAGAACAGTTGTTGATGAGATAGAGGATAGCTTAATGGAAATCAGCTTAGCAGAGGCTGAGGAGATAAGTCCAGGAATCCAACTAGATGATATATTGGATATCGAGGTTACCCCAGCTGACTTTGGTAGAATTGCAGCACAAAATGCAAAGCAGGTTGTGGTACAACGCATTCGAGAAGCTGAACGAGGTCTGATATTTGATAAATATATCGAGAGGGAAAATGAAGTAGCTACTGGTTTAGTACAACGTGTTGAACCACGTAATGTTTTTATCGATTTAGACAAGAGTGAGGCTATATTGCCCCCAGGCGAGCAAATGCCTGGAGAGAGATATCAGGTAAATGATCGCCTTAAAGTTTATATAACTGAAGTAAAGAAAACAAACAAGGGACCACAGATTACTGTTTCCCGAACCCATCCAGGCTTGGTAAAACGCTTATTTGAGTTTGAAGTTCCAGAAATCATCCGTGGCGAAGTAGTAATTAAAAATATTTCTCGGGAAGCTGGATCTAGAACAAAAATATCTGTTTTTTCTGAAGAGAGGGAAATCGATCCAGTGGGCTCTTGTGTTGGACATAGAGGTACTCGAGTACAGCGTATTGTTGAAGAGCTTAGAGGTGAAAAAATCGATATTATCAAATGGAGTGAGGATCCTGTCGATTATATCTCTAGTGCCTTAAGCCCAGCTAGGGTATTAACTGTACTTCCTAATGTCAATGATAAGTCAGCTGTGGTAATCGTGCCAGATAATCAATTATCACTTGCCATTGGAAAAGAAGGGCAAAATGCAAGATTGGCTGCCAAGCTAACAGGTTGGAAAATTGATATAAAAAACCAATCACAAGCACAGCTAATGCACAGTAATGATGAGATTGATATTGATATTGAAAAAAATGATGGTGATATTTTTTGAAAATTAGAAAGATACCAATGAGGATGTGTGTAGGCTGTCATGAAATGAAAGCTAAAAAAGAGCTCATCCGAGTTGTAAAAAGCCCAGAAGGGGAAATAAATGTAGATTTGAAAGGAAAAGCTCCAGGCAGGGGTGCTTATCTATGCAAAAATAAAAATTGTGTAGATTTGGCTTCTAAAAATAGAGCATTGGAGAAAACATTTTCCAGAAAAATAGAGAAAGCAGTATATGATAAATTAAAAGCACAATTGAATGAGGGTGAAGTTAATTAACGATAAGTTTTTATCTCTTTTAGGTTTATGTCAAAAAGCAGGAAAGATGATATCTGGCAGCATGCAATGTGAAAGTGCTATTCGTTCTGGCAAAGCTTACTTAGTTATCATAAGTGAGGAAGCATCTGAAGCTACAAAAGATGAGTTTACTCACTTGTGTACCAGTCGTGATCTTCCGTTTATAATAGCAGGTGGTAAAGATGAACTGGGAAGCGCAATAGGGAAATATAGCAGAACCTTATTGGCAGTATCAGATTCTGCATTTAAGTATATGCTGTTGAAAGAATATAGAGAAATCCAGCACGGGGGTGATAGATTATGGCAAAAATAAGATTATATGAAACAACCAAGGAAATTAATAAGAATTTGAAGGGCCTTTCCGGTAAATTGGATAATTTAAAATCCGATATGGATCAGTACTTCCAATTACTGAATGTAGCTAAGTCAAAATCAGAGCAAAAAGCCCGTGAACTGGAAGAAAAAAGAAAACAAGAAGAAATAATTGCCGAATCCAAGCGTAAAGAAGAAGATTCTCGCTTGGAGGCTGAAAAACTTGAAAATCAACGACAGCTAGAACAAGAACAGCTTAAAAATGAACAGTTGATGAAAGAAAAAGAAAGACAGGAAAAGGAACGACAAGAAAAGGAACAGCGAGAAAGAGAGCTTAATAGAATAGAGCAAGAAAAAAAGGAATTGCTAGAGAAAGAACAACTGGAAAAGGTAAAGATAGCAGAAGCAAAACAGAAAAAGCCAGAAATTGAAACAAAACCAGTCGATAGAAGAACTACAACTCCACGCCAAAACACTCAAAGACCTACTCAAGCCCAAGTAGCTCCATCAAATACAGGGAAAAAACAGGCATCAAGTGTACAATCGGGTGGAAACAGAGTAGATAGAAAGCCCTATGGTGGTAATAAGCAACAAGGCCAACGAGGAGATGTTATTGATAAATTCCTGGCCCAACCGCCTGCAACAGTTGATAAAGATAAGGTTGAACCTAGTAAGGGTTCTGCTCCTCGATATGGCGATACTAGTCGAGATAAAAATCGGAAAAATAAAAAAGATCATTGGCAGGATAGCAATATTAATGCATTAAATAAAAGAACAAGAAAACCAAAGAAAGACAAAAGAGCGAAACCACTTACTCCACCGCCTGAAAGGAAAAAAGCTATAACTATGGGTGATTTTATAACTGTTAAGGAACTATCTGAAAAAATCGGCATTCAAGTTTCTGAGATTATAAAGAAATTGTTAGGACTTGGGGTCCTAGCCACAATCAATCAGGAATTGGATTATGATACAGCTAACTTAATTGCATCTGAATTTGAGATTGATTTAGAACGAAAATCAGTTAAATCCTTTGAAGAGCAATTGGAGGACATTGACATTATAGACGCTGATAAGGATTTAGTGATAAGACCACCAATAGTAACAGTAATGGGCCACGTAGATCATGGTAAAACCTCATTATTAGATGCCATTCGAAATGCTCATGTAACTGATGTAGAAGCAGGTGGCATTACTCAACATATAGGTGCTTATACGGTTGATGTAAATAATAAAAGTATAACTTTCTTGGATACTCCAGGTCATGAGGCATTTACCTCCATGCGAGCTCGAGGTGCTCAAGTTACTGATATCGCTATTTTGGTGGTAGCAGCTGATGATGGAATTATGCCTCAAACTATTGAGGCTATAAACCACGCTAAAGCAGCTGAAGTCCCGATCATTGTAGCAATAAACAAAATGGATAAACCTACTTCTAATCCAGAAAGAATAAAGCAAGAACTAACGGAGCATGGTTTAGTAGTAGAAGAATGGGGTGGCGACACCATAGCCGTTCCAGTTTCAGCACTTAAAAAAGAGGGTATTGATGATATCCTAGAAATGATACTACTGGTAGCTGAAGTACAAGATTTAAAAGCTAATCCAGACCGATTTGCGAAAGGTACAATTGTAGAAGCTGAACTTGATAAGGGGCGTGGGCCTGTTGCTACTATATTGGTTCAGAAAGGTACACTTCGAATTGGAGACTCAGTTGTTGCAGGTACTACTTACGGTAGAGTTAGAGCCATGATAGATGATAAAGGTAGAAGAATCAAGGAAGCAGGTCCTTCTATTCCTGTAGAGGTATTGGGCTTGAACGAAGTACCCGATGCTGGGGATGTTATGTATGCTGTAGAAGACGACAAGCTAGCTAAGCAGGTCAGTGAAGAGCGTAGGGATAAATATAAAGCCCAGCAAGTAAATGTTACATCAAGAACTACCCTTGATGAGCTTTTCAGTCAGTTGAAAGAGGGAGAAGTTAAGGACCTTAATATTATTATTAAAGCGGACGTGCAAGGATCTGTTGAAGCAGTTAGGCAAGCACTGGAGAAGCTTTCAAATGATCAAGTTCGAGTAAAAAGTATTCATGGTGGTGTAGGTGCTATTACTGAATCTGATGTATTGCTTGCATCAGCTTCTAATGCCATCATAACTGGCTTTAATGTAAGACCATCTATCAATGCTGTAGCGCTTGCAGAGCGAGAAGAGATTGATATTCGAACCTATCGGGTAATCTATAATGCTATCGAAGATATAGAAGCAGCTATGAAGGGTATGTTGGATCCTGAATTTAAGGAAGTTGTTATAGGTCATGCTTCTGTAAGAACGACATTTAAAGTTTCAAGCATTGGCACAATTGCGGGTTCTTATGTAACTGATGGTAAGATAACTAGAAGCGCTGAAGTACGTATTGTACGTGATGGCATTGTAATACATGAAGGAAAAATTGATTCATTAAAGCGCTTCAAGGATGACGTACGAGAAGTCGCTTCCAACTATGAGTGTGGCATAGGATTAGAAAACTTCAATGATATTAAGGAAGGCGACGTTATTGAAGCCTTTGTAATGGAAGAAATAAAAAGATAAAAGAGAGGTTGATAGATTATGGCAAAATACCGTATCAACCGGGTTTCGGAAGAAATTCGTAGGGAAATCAGTGATATTATTCGCAGCGCAGTAAAAGACCCCAGGATTTCCCAAGTAACTTCTGTCATGAAAGCGGAGGTAACAGGGGACTTGCGTTATGCCAAAATCTATATTAGTGTGCTAGGTAGCGAAGAAGATAGAGAAGCTACTTTGGATGGACTTAAGCAAGCTGCAGGCTTTATCCGAAGAGAGCTGGGAAACCGATTGGATCTTCGATATACTCCAGAGCTATTGTTCGTTTCCGATAATTCTATTGAATATAGCGTAGAGATTAATAAGAAGCTAAGTGAGCTGAATATAAGACAGGATGATGATAAATGAAGTCACTTGAGTCTATCCTGTCTATAATTCAACAATCAAAGCAGATTGCAGTCTTTTGCCATGTTCAGCCTGATGGCGATGCCATTGGTTCTTGTCTGGCATTAGCCTCTGTTTTAACTAAAATGGGTAAATTAGTTGACTTATATTGTCAGGATGAGGTACCAGTCTCCTTGCATTTTTTGCAGGGAATAGAACAATTTAAAAATAAATACAATGAGGATAAGCATTACGACCTTTGCATAGCATTAGATTGTAGTGATGAAGAGCGTATAGGCATATTTAGTGACGTTTACCGAGCTAGCGCACATACTATGAATATTGACCATCATATAAGTAATACCATGTACGCTGACATTAATTTGGTGGATTTTAAAGCAGCTGCCACAGGAGAAATAATCTATAAGCTAGTAAGAGCTTATATGGACATACTAGATGAGGATATTGCAGAAGCGCTTTACACTGCTATATCTACAGATACAGGAGGATTTCGTTATCGAAATACTACATCCCAATCCTATCGAATTGCAGCAGACTTAATTGAGTGTGGAATTGACGTAGAAAAAATTACCACGCTACTTTATAAAACCAATCGTTTAGAACGGGTTCGTCTGTTGGAAAGAGGGTTAAAATCTTTAACCCTCTACTATAATAATAAAATAGCTATAATTACTATAACACAAGATGATCTCCTTGCTACAGGGGCAATTGAATCAGAAATGGAGAATATGGTCAACTATGCAAAGGATATAATTGGTGTTGAGATTGGAATTTTAATAAAAGAAGTATCTGATGGCACTGTTAGGAGTAGTTTTCGTTCCAAGGGTGAAATCGATGTAAGCAAGCTTGCAAAACATTTCAACGGTGGTGGACATAAGGCAGCTGCAGGCGCAAGTTTAGATATGAATGTAGAACAAGCTACAGCTAGCATTATAGAGCAAGCACGAATAGCCTTGGAGGAATATAAGTGACAGGTGTAATAAACGTTTTAAAACCTCCTGGAATGACATCAAGCGATGTAGTAGTTTTTTTACGAAGAGAATTAAAGATTAAGAAGGTTGGTCACACTGGCACCTTGGACCCTGAAGCAGCAGGGGTTTTACCCATATGTTTGGGAAAAGCAACACGTATTTCGGACTATATAATGCAAGGGGAAAAGGTATATCATTGTTATATGAAGCTTGGAGTAACCACTGATACTTCTGATTTAACTGGCAATATTATTTCACAAAATAAGGCAATTCCACCAATTGAAAAGATACAGGAAGCTTTGAAGGTCTTTCAGGGTGAGCAAGACCAAATTCCGCCTATGTATTCTGCTATAAAAATTGATGGGAAAAAATTATATGAGTTGGCAAGAGAGGGTATTGAAGTAGAACGGAAACCTAGAAAGGTACTCATAAAGAGGAATAGCTTTATTTCCTTTGCGACGACTGGTGTTGTTCAATTTGAAATCATATGTTCAAAAGGAACTTATATTCGATCACTTTGCAGGGATATTGGTGATTGGTTGGGGTGCGGTGGAGCAATGCAGCATTTGATTAGAAGAGCAAGTGGAAGTTTTACTATAGAAAGCTCATATACACTGGATGAAATACTAGCAGCCAGGGATGAAAATAATCTTTCAAGCATCATTATACCTATGGAAGAGGCATTAAAGCCAGTTATACCGTCCATAGTTATTAAAGCAGAATTTAAGGAAAAGATTCGTCATGGTAATCAGGTTAGTGCAAATAACATAATCGCAATGGAGGAAATAGAAACCGACAGTAATAATTTTTATTGTATCTTTTGTGGTGATACCTTCATGGGAATTGGTTATATATCCTTAGATAAGAACAAGCAAAAAACAGTAAAAATGAAATCTGTATTGATGTGAGGAGCCTTATGAAAGTAATTTTCAATTACGATAGAAATTATAAAACCGATATTCCTTCTACCATAGCACTGGGTACTTTTGATGGAATACATATAGCCCATAGAAAGCTAATAGAGGAACTACAAAACAAAAAAGAACAATATGGATATCAAAGCATAGTTTATACCTTCATTAATCATCCACTAAGTCTACTTAGACCTGAAATGGAACCTCCACAAATTATGTTACTGGGAGAAAGAATAGTAGAGTTTTCTAAATTAGGAGTTGATGTACTGGTTTTGAATTGCTTTGATTCGTTTTTTTCACATCAAACACCCGATGATTTTTTGTCTCAATTAGCCAATAATTTCAATATAAAAGGTCTGGTTGTGGGATTTGACTACAGATTTGGCTATAAAGGAGCGGGGGATCACATATACTTGGAACGGGAATCGAAGAGATATGGTTGGGATCTTACATGTGTTCCATCTCTAAATCAGGGTGATGAGGCAATAAGCAGCTCATTGATTCGAAAGCTAATCATGGATGGGAGAGTGGCTGAAGCATCAGACTTGCTAGCAAATCCATATATTATTAATGGTAGTGTAATTCATGGTTATGGTAGAGGTAAAAATTTGGGTTTTCCAACTGCAAATATACGTTTTTCTTTAAAAAAGGTGTTACCTAAAAATGGAGTATACTTTACCAAATGCAAATATAAAAACAATGAATATTGGGGATTGACCAATGTAGGTACAAATCCTACCTTTTCCGATGGATCTGTACATATTGAAACTTATTTGTTGGATTTTCATGAGAACTTATATGATGAAAAGCTTCAAATCCAGTTTTGTGAATGGCTGCGTAAGGAAATTAAGTTCGACAATCCGGAGGATTTGATACTTCAAATGGAGCAAGATGTGATAAAAGCAAAAAAGTTGATTTACAAAAAAACCAAGTCGTGATAGAATGTGTTTAGCTATCATAGATTGGCTAACCAATTTCCCGGTTTTGCGAATCTCCGACGTATTACTGGGATGCTGGGGATTTATATTAAGGAGGTGACATTCATGGATCAGAAGAGAAAGAACGAAATTATTGAAACTTACAAACTCCATGATGGTGATACAGGTTCCGCTGAGGTTCAAATTGCTATTTTAACCGACCGAATCAATCACTTGAATGAACATTTGAAAGTACACAAAAAAGATCACCATTCAAGAAGAGGGCTTCTTATGATGGTTGGTCGTAGAAGAGGCTTGTTAAATTACCTAGCTAAGAAAAATATCAATCGTTACAGAGATATTATCGGAAAACTGAATTTAAGAAAATAAGCTTAGGAGCGGAAAAACCGCTCCATTTTATTACATACTATGTATGGTAATATATGTAAGACACAATTGGCATTTATTAATTAGCGATATTGTGGAAATAATACATTAGAATCAACAATATGTTGAACCGCATTTAAACGATGCGAAAGGAGGTTACTACTTGCAACATAAAATTTATACGACAGAATTAGCTGGACAAGCACTTAGTATCGAGGTAGGAAAATTAGCAGAGCAGGCTAACGGTTCCTGTACAGTACGGTTTGGAGACACTGTGGTTTTTGTAGCGGCTACCGCTTCAAACACACCACGAGAAGGAATTGACTTCTTTCCCCTTAGCGTAGATTTTGAAGAAAAGATGTACGCTGTTGGACGCCTTCCAGGAGGCTTTATCAAAAGGGAAGGTAGACCTTCAGAAAAGGCTATTTTAACTTCTAGGCTTATCGACAGGCCTTTGCGACCTTTATTTCCAGAAGGTTTTCGAAATGATGTTGTGATTATAGCTACACCACAATCCATAGACCCTGAGTATCCACCGGAAGTATTTGCCATGATTGGCTCATCTGTAGCTCTAAGCATTTCAGATATTCCATTTTCTGGGCCTACTGGTGCTGTTGCTGTTGGTATGGTAGATGGAGAATATATCATAAATCCAAACAGTAAGCAAAGAGAAGAAAGCAAACTGGATCTAGTAGTTTCTGGCACCAAAGATGCTATTATGATGGTAGAAGCCGGATGCAATGAACTATCAGAACAAGAAATGTTGGAAGCAATTATGTTTGCACATGATTACATTAAGGAATTGGTTAGCTTCCAGGAGAAAATTGTTCAAGAAGTCGGCAAGGCTAAGAAAGAGTACCTTTCATTCGTACCCGAAGCTGATCTGGAGAAACAACTACGAGAATATGCTACTGAAAAGTTAAAAACAGCAGTACAGGCAGCAGAAAAACAAGTAAGAGAAGAAAATATGAAGACTACTACTGAGGATATCATGGAGCATTTTTCCGATATATTCCCAGATAGAGAAAAAGAAATCGGTGAAGTTATTGAAAAGATCACCCAGGAAGCTGTTAGAAACCGTATTTTAAATGAGGGTATTCGCCCAGATGGACGAATAAATACTGAAATACGCCCCTTGTCATCTGAAGTTGGCCTTCTGCCTAGAACTCATGGTTCAGGCTTGTTCAAACGTGGTCAAACTCAAGTACTCACTGTTTGTACATTAGGTTCCATAAGCGATGTTCAAGTTTTAGACGGTCTTTGGGAAGATGAATCCAAAAGATATATTCATCACTATAATTTCCCACAATACAGCGTTGGAGAAGCCCGTACTTCTCGTGGGCCAGGCAGGCGTGAAATCGGTCACGGTCATTTAGCAGAACGAGCATTAGTGCCAATGATTCCATCTCCTGAGGATTTTCCCTATACCATTCGCTTAGTATCTGAAGTTATGAGTTCAAATGGTTCTAGTTCTCAGGCCAGTGTTTGCGGAAGCACCTTAGCTTTATTGGATGCTGGTGTACCGATAAAAGCACCTGTAGCTGGTATTGCCATGGGTTTAATTAAAAATGCCTATTCAGATAAGCTTGCTATTTTAACTGACATCCAGGGACTTGAAGATCACATGGGTGATATGGATTTTAAAGTAGCAGGTACAGAAAAAGGAATCACAGCTATACAAATGGATATTAAAATCAATGGTATAGGCCGTGAGATTTTAACCGAAGCTTTGGAACAGGCAAGACTGGGTAGATTGCATATTCTAAATTCTATGATGGAAGTAATTAAAGAGCCTCGTGAGAATTTATCCCCTTATGCTCCAAAGATCATCAAGTTTAACATTCACCCAGATAAAATCCGAGATGTCATTGGTTCAGGTGGCAAAGTCATAAATAAGATTATTGCAGATACCGGAGTAAAAATCGATATTGAAGATGATGGAAGAGTTTTCATTTCTTCACCTAATCAAGAGTCTGCTGAAAAAGCCCTTAAGATTATAGAAGGTATCACTAAGGAAGTTGAAGCAGGAGAGGTTTATACTGGAAAAGTCGTCCGAATTATGAACTTTGGCGCATTTGTAGAAATACTTCCTGGCAAAGAAGGGCTGGTACACATATCCAAATTAGCCCATCGCAGAGTCGACAAAGTAGAGGATGTAGTAAATGTTGGTGATGAAATTGAGGTTAAGGTAACTGAAATTGATAGTCAGGGAAGGATTAATCTCTCCCATAAGGATACTTTACCCCCACCAGAAAGATCAAATAGAGATGATTCCAATAAGCCTAGCGGAAATCGCCGTTCTTACTAATATTGAAACATAAACTTATTTAAGTTTATGTTTCTTTTTCTTTTTACTCATATCTTTTGTATGATTGAATATCAATTATATGTAGAGATATGGAGGTGGATCTATGAAAGTTATCTTTATCCCTTTTAAAAGAAATACCCTTGCCCAGATACTAGTTATATCATTTGCCATTGTTCTTCTCTTGCTATTAAATTCTACTGAAGCAATTAGCGTTTTAAATCCGGAAAGCTATCAGGCAATTTATAAGGGAAACGATACTAATCCGATTATTGCATTTGAATGTAATGTTGTGTGGGGTACTGAGCATGTAGGCCCTATGCTGGATATCTTCAAAGAGCAAGATATTCAGATTACTTTTTTTATCGGGGGAGAATGGGCAATAGACAACCCAGACCTTATGAAGCGTATGGTAGCAGAAGGGCATGAACTAGGCAACCATGGCTACGGACACAAGCACCATAACCAACTTAACTTAGAAGAGAACCGTAAGGAGATAGTGAATACAGAAAAAGAAATCGAATCTACGACTGGAATCAAAACCACTTTGTTTGCGCCACCCTATGGAGAGTTTAATGAAACAACTTTAAAAGCAGCGGATTCACTTGGCT
>LFRM01368943.1_pt1 | contig 14500 bp, 15 predicted proteins | sample 618341 | NCBI WGS metagenome assembly LFRM01 (sample SAMN03654438, study PRJNA283298) | anaerobic digester metagenome | isolation source: pool of bioreactors CSTR01a, CSTR02a, and CSTR03a thermophilic anaerobic... | place: Denmark: Kgs. Lyngby | collected 2014-05-21 | reverse complement strand
ATCAAGTATGCTCTATTCCCAAGAAGCTCCCACTTCAAGCGTTAAAACCGAGAGGTTTAGCTAAGTGGTGAGTAGTTCACAAATAAAACATGAAGGATAAAGATATGGGGAAACAAAAAGGGATGTTACTTTCTTTGGGAGCTTTATTTTTTGCATTTGTGCTCTCAACTGTATTTTTTTATTTTGTTTATAACTTCCATTATGACTCGGCGTCTGATGATTTTACTGGAATGGTCGTATTTGGACCTTCCTATGAGAACGAGCAGGGAGGACAAAAAAANNATTAACACCAGAGTCTAGTTAACATGCGTTGTATGAAAGGCGGCGTGAGCCGCTTTTGTTCTAAAGGATTTTCTGCAGCGGGGATTGCAGCTGTGGACTATGCAGGATGGTTTGATGAGACGTTGGGGCTTTCCTTTACAGGAAAAGATCCTAAAACGGCACTTGTACAAGGTGGCAGGGGACATTTAGGAAGCTATATAGAGGATGATATTCTTTTCCCTGGGGTATTTAACTATCAAATTGCAGGTAAATTTGATGACAAAAACTTACCTACTTTTCAGGGCGATTCTTTTTTTTATTACCCACTAATTGATATAACGGAAATGGAAGGGTTGTTGTTCACCAATGTCGATGAGGAAGTAGCTCTTGACCGTTTAGGGCAAATTATAGAAAAGTCCGATCGAAGCATGGAATTTCAAACCTATAGTTCTGCTGGCTTAAACAGCCTAAACGTCATCATTCGAATGGTTTTTGATGATTTCGTTTCACGTTCTATGCTATTTACCTTTATTGGCGTCATCTTTTGTGCGGTGTTTGCGGTTTATATGATGTATCGAGAGAGTAACCGGTATCTTCTCATTCACCACCTATATGGGGCCACCTACCTGTCTTTATTCATAAAGATTCTAATTAAACTTATTGCCATCGCCCTTATGGGTACATTTTTGGGCTTTATTTTAGGAAAAACACAGCTCAACTTAATTCATCAGACGGCCTATGTTGATATTGCTATCTTTAGTGGAATCTGCAATGTAATCTTTATAACTTTGGTTCAGGTTCTATGTTTTTTTGATTGGAAACGGATGAATCGTGAACAGGAGGGAGCTTATTGATATGATACTAAAGCAGATTTTAAAAGATCTTCGAAAGGAATGGACTTGGGCATTCTTTTATACCGTAGTTGTTACTATGACAGCCATGGCCATTGTGTATTTATCCATTAGTTTTTCTTCTGTAAGTAAACAGTTTTCTTTTATTGAATCATTTATTGAGAATAATGTGGTTATGTTCAATTTAATGGTAACTGAAATGGAAAGGGCTCCTAATGAATCTGATTCCACAGAAAAACCAATAGCGAGTTTCTCAGATAAAATGAATTATCTTCAGGAAAGTTTATCTAGTGAGGGGAAGGCTGGTAGCTTTGTTTTTGTCGGTAACGATGGGTATGTAGATGATAAGTATAAGCAGATACTTGTTTTGTTTGGGCAATATGAAAAACTAGCAGGCTTAGACTCAAGTGAATCAATGGCTTTATTTGTACCAGAAATAAGCTCAGAAGATGTGGGTAGTACAGTGGAACTAGCAGGAAAGGAAATAAAAGTAGTCAATACAATACCTTCAGATTTTAGTTTGTTTCACCCTCTTCATTATATAGAGGCTGGTAGCTCTTTGTTGTCAAACACCTTGGTTCTTACAACGAAAGATTTTAAAGCAGTAGATAATATGTTCCCTTGGTGGGGATTAGATAATGAGGCGTTTCAGCGTATGGTTCTTGTAAATCCGTCGAATATAGAAGTTGAGGAACTTCAGGGGTTATTTTACAACCAATTTGGAACTTTATATAAAGGAACCTCAACGGATGATTTCACGCAGATTACTACCAACCCTTCTTTACGCGCACATCGACTCTTGATGACGTTTTATATTCTAGCTGGGATTCTTCTAATCTTTCTATTATTAATTAACACAATTCGCATGATTGAAGTTCATGTGATCGATTATACGGTCCATCATCTATATGGTGCACCCATTTCCCTTATTCAACGTCGAGTGGGTGGTTTTGTACTTGTATTAAATATTCTTCCCTTGATTGGATTTATCTTTGTTCTAGTTGTAAATGATTTGGCCATGTGGTATCAATTACCGTTCATGATTCTGTTAATTGCAGGGTTATATGCATTTGCAGCTGCTTACGTTAAGCGCAGAATTGGCACTTTAAATAGTTTGCAAAACCTAAGGAGGGATTATTAATGGAATTATTATCGATTCGCCATGTTAGTAAAAGTTTTATAGATCATGATGATTTGGTACGGGCGGTCTCAGATGTTTCTCTAGATATCCATGCCGGAGAAATGGTTGCCATCGTTGGTCCTTCTGGAAGTGGAAAAACAACACTGTTGAATCTAATGGGCATTGTTATGGCGCCTGATGAAGGCGAGATTATAGTGGATGGTCAAAATGCTAACGACTTAAATGATGCAAAACGGTGTCAAGTCCGTAATCAATATTTTGGATACATTGTACAGGATTTTGCACTCATTGAGGATGATAGTGCAATGCAAAACATTCTTGTACCCACTTTATACAGTAAGCAGAAAAAGTCTGCAAAGGAGTATCGAGATAAAGTAAAGGTGTTAGCTCAATCTCTTCAGGTGAAGGACAAACTTGAAACAAAAACAAAGAAACTATCTGGTGGTGAACGCCAACGCATTGCAATTATCCGCAGTATGATTTGCGACCAAAAGATCATCTTAGCTGACGAGCCAACGGGCTCCTTAGACGCAGAAAACTCTCGCATTGTAATGAAACATTTGCGAGACATGGTAGATAATAAGAATAAAGCGGTTGTTCTGGTCACCCATGATTTAAATCTAGCCCGTCAATGCGACAAGGTATATCAATTAATTCGAGGTAGTCTTTCAATGGTTGAACCCTCTGTTTTATAGGTATATCCATGTATCTTAAGGATTACCACAAGAACGACATCTTCTCCCAGGGAAAAACTGAAGATCCTGAACTGAATGTGGAGAATGCTCTGACCGATGTGGCATCTCTTGTGAGACTGGGTGCCAGCGCATACATGGAAACAAGGTGATGGCGCAAACAGCGCAAATAAAGTGGGTTATCGAGAACACCATTTGGATTCTAGATAGTCCATTTTTGTTTGTTATAAAGCTTAGAACTCTCTACTGTAAGCGTAAAATAGATACCATATAGAAACCACCTTCATATCTTGAGACAATAGGATTATAAAGTATGGAGGTGTTGTTCCTTGTCTAAATACTCCGGCTATAAGCCATATTCCAAAATATATCCGATCCCTGAACCGGTTGATTAAAAAAGTCAGTCGATGTACTGACAATGATCATCCAAGAAATCCTGAAGATGGATCCCATGGAGAAAACATGTTTTAATAAGAGACACCGCTGCTAGTAAAGAAATACGCTATCAAGTATGCTCTATTCCCAAGAAGCTCCCACTTCAAGCGTTAAATCCGTTAGGTTTAGCTAAGTGGTGAGTAGTTCACTAGCATCTTCCTATTTGTTTCACATCTTGATACGAGCTATTCAAACATTTGTGCGAAAATAAGTCTAACAGCACTAATACGTTTCGTTTATCTTTGAGTATTTATGCAAAGATATTCTTCTCCAGTTCAAAAAACCTCTCAGAGAGTGAATTGACAACATTCTTAGAGGGTTCAATACTGAAATATTGACCAAGATATTTGATTATGGTAAAATTTAAACAAATTATTCTTAAGGAGAAGTTGTAATGAGTAAACGTTTAAAAATAAAACTAAGTTCCTTTTTCATACTTATGATTTTGTTTTCGACAGCATTTGCCGGAGTTTCTGATTTTAATGTAGACTTGCCTTGGTGGAACGGGGAAAAAATTGCTGTAAATTGGCGAACCAAAACAACTAATGTAGATGGAAGCCATGTTAAATTCAATACCGCAACGACAGGGAGAGGCTATGTCTTTGCCAAGACAAAAGTTCAGTTCAGTAATTCAGGACAAATCGCGGAATTTTCTCCTTTTGTAAAGTTGTCAACGTCAACAAGTACAAATCATTGGCTAGGAAGCTATCTTGAGTTAAATGCTTCGGCTGGTGATAAAGCGCAATTAATCTTGAAATCAGATGTATGGAATGGAGATCAAGCTGCTGGGACGTGGGATTACAAATAATATGGGTGATTTTTTTAAATGGGAGTTAAGAAAAACCAAAGCATTTAATGGAGTGATTTTAATTTTGTCACTCCTTCTAATTTTTTCTTTAGTAACCATACAAGGTGTCAGAGAAATGGCAATGGACTACGCTAGGGCTGGGGTCAAAATTGATCAGGATACTTTTAGTGAACTTTATTATTACTTTGGGTTTACCCCCACAGGACGAAGCTCATCAGGATTATCCATCACGGTAGAAAACTTATCAGTTGACTTTTTGATTCCAATCTTGCTTGGGTCTTTTTTTGCTGGAAAATTCTATGAGGATCGCAAAAGAAAAAGGAATCATCTAATCATCAATGAAGTCGGAACGTTTAGGTATTATCTCTACTATATTATAAAAGTTTTTCTGCTTGTTTCAGTTCTCCTGTTCGCAGCCTTTATTCTTCAATTTGTATTAGGCTTTGTGATTGATCAGTTTTTGAAGCCATTGGGGTATGCTAACTCATTCTCTTTATCTTTGTTGATTGAAGTCGTTAAATCAGCTTTGCGGATTGCATTGTTTTATTCCTACAGTGTTGTCATTGCCTTGAGTTTATCAGCATTGATTCCAGCCATTGGTCGGTTTGTATATTTAATTCCTCTGATTATTACCTTGGTTTCTGAAATATTTTCAAAACCTACCCAGCCATTGAAAGAAGCCTTTATCACATCAGGGAATGCCATTCAATTAAAATCCACCTACTACTCTTTTATTTTGCTTATGACTGCCATTGTCGGTACACTATTTTTATTAATTACTTTATTCAGAAAAGATGAAATATGAAGCATGAACTATTGATTGAGATAAGTAGTTGGATTCTCTTTATTTTGGGATCCATTGTTATGCCCGGCCTGCGAGGTAATGCGGCGGGCTTTATATTGATATTTATTCCGATTCCATTGGCGGGGTTATTAATCAAGTTCAATAAAATTAAGATTCTATTGAACACGGGTCATTATTTTTTTGGTTTAGGGGATTTGTTAAAGTTAGGGTTTTCCAATTCTTGGATCTATGCTGTTTTGCTTTGGGCCGTTTCAGGCTTCAAACTTCCTATGATTAGTATTTTAGCGTTCTTCCTCATGACACTAATTGTTTCAACGTTATTTTTTATATTATCATTGAGATATTCAGTCGAAAAAAGTTTCATTTTAGTATTTACGTTATTAATCGTAGAAGTTGTTTTAGTTCTTTTTAGCGATACAGTTCCTCCTATTATGTTGGGACATCTTATTTATAAAGAGCCAGATCTAAATACGCTCTTGCAATTCGGTATTATTTTAGCAACAACTTTAGTGTTACTTACCCAGTCGTTGAGGGATTTTCGAAAAGCTGATTTTATTGGGAGTGATAGCTTTTATCCAGAGTTTATTCCGTTTAATTTTTTTTATTTAAAAACATTCCTAATTCGTGTTGGCCAGATCATCTTGTTGGAAATAATTATGGTTCAAGTATTCCGCTCGTTATGGTCCAATCTAGAAGCATCTACAGTCTATCTGGTTCAGCCCACAACATTTTGGTTAAGTGACCTGGTATTTATGTTATTTAACTTTCCGTTGTTGTTAATTTTAGGCAATAGCTTTTCTGAACTAATCAAAAAACCAATGTTGCTATCACAGGCAGGTATCAAAAAACTGATTGCTGTTGAGATTGTCCATATACTTACTGTGACAGTAGCTGTTGCTTGGCTGCGAACGCTTTTGCCAGGTTTCAACTTGAACTGGCTTATATCGTTATCGGTGATGGTTCAAATGATACCAATACTTTTTTTGCTGAATTTTGTGACCAGTCTTTTTTCCGAAAGAAATGTATTTTTAATAGCAATTCTTATGATTGCCATTTCCCTGCTGTTGACTCGCTTCACCGGCTTTTCTATGTTGCCTGATACGTTTGAATTATTTGTTAAATCCTCTTATGTAATGGTTCCCGTCATTCTTTGGATTGAGTACCACTACTTTTCAAAAACCGATTTTTTCAAGGAGTAGTCATGGAAATTAAAATTGTGAATTATAACAAAAAAATAAAGGGAAATCATGTACTAAGAGACATCAATTTGCAAGTTGAGTCTGGCTTAACCCTTGGTATCTACGGTCGCAATGCTTCTGGGAAAACTATGCTGTTGCGAGCGGTGGCAGGGCTTATCCTGCCGACTACTGGGTCGGTTTCTGTTAATGGGAAAGCAATTACTCAACACAATCGATTCAATGACTCGGTGGGTATCGTAATCGAACAGACTGAATTATGGCCGCATTTAACGGCTCTTGAGACATTACAATATATTAACTCCTTTAACCAGAAAGCCACCCAAGAGGAGATTATCCACTGGTTAGAGAAGGTCGGACTTGAGCCAAACAGCCGCAAATTAGTAAAAGCATTCAGTTTAGGCATGAAACAAAAACTGGCCCTAGCTCAAGCATTCTTTTTTGAACCGGATCTTATTTTGTTGGATGAACCTACCAACGCTCTAGATGAACAGAGCCGATTAAGAATCTATAACATCTTAGACGAGTTCAAACAAAAAGGGAAAACCATAATCATCGCTAGCCACATCAAAGAGGATCTAGCAATATGCGAACGAGTTGTTGAAATCGATGCAGGGTCGCTAAAAATCTTGTAGGACGAAATATCTTGCAACAGGATATTCATCCTAAAATACTTGGGTTTAGTTCTATACTGTACCCTTGATCCAAGAACAGTTTAATATGTTTCATATTTAGGATGACCTTTCTTGTATAAATGGTCCAGAACGCCATTAAATTGTTCAGAATCTTCTCAAGAGAAAGAATTTAAGACTCTAGTAAGAGTTGGTCAAGAAGCTAGAGATTACTTGCCTAAAATAAAGATCACAGGATCATACCTTAAGCCATTGGCATCATCATGGTTATGATAACCGGCTACATTTTGATAAATAAGTTGTTCAATAATTGAAGAAATTGTATGAGTCCGTTTAGACTCATCATCAAAGGGTTCCTTAAAAAGAAGATTGATACCCAGCTTAGCGATGAATTCTTTGAGTGAAATCAAACCATTATCTGACGAAAGGTATGTTGCGTAATCTTAAACTAGCAAAAAGTATATCTGATGTGTCTTGGTCTAGTTTTGTGAATAAACTACAATACAAGACTGACTGGTAGGGACGCGAACTCATTAAGGTAGAACAATGGTTTCCATCTAGTCAAATTTGTCCAGGGTGTGGTTATAAAGAGGGCAAGAAATCTCTTGATATTCGAGAATGGGGTTGTCTTGTTTGCTATGCTCATCACGACCGAGATCTCAACTTGGCCGAGAGATTGGGACTTAGATCATTATCTTAGATAAAACAATAATCGTAGGAGCTGCGGGGATCGCTTGGTAAATAAGAAATACGCTATCAAATATGCCCTATTCTGGAGAAGCTCCCACTTCAAGCGTTAAAACCGTTAGGTTTAGCTAAGTGGTGAGTAGTTCACTTGCATCTTCCTATTCGTTTCACATCTTGATACGAGCTATTCAAACATTTGTGCGCAAATAAGTCTAACAGCACTAATGCGTTCTGTTTATCTTTGAGTAAATTAATATAAACAAACTTCATAGCAAGAAGTTAAAGAACCAAGAAGATGTAATTCTGTACAAAAAAACAGCATAAACTTAGAGCGCACTTAACAAGCCCGTGGGCTTATTAAGTGCGCTCTAAAATGAGCATAGCCACAAACTAAATAAAGTTAAAGGCTAAACGAGAACCTAGCTGTAGTGCAGGATGACAAAAAAGGAGTCATTGCTCATCTAAATACTTAGATTTGCAACAACTCTATTTATATTCTGCCACACACAGGAGATTTACATAGATGATGAGGGAATTCTTTCTTAGGGAGAGCCGATATGAAGGGAATCAATTTACACTACTTGTAATAAGGCTTATTTTATAAATAGAAATGATACAATTCATTTTCAGGGGAGTGTCATGCTTAATTTCAGAAGGAAAAGTTTATAGATTTTAGAACGCACAAATATAATTAGTTACATTTGGTGCGTTTTTGGTGCTCCAAACAGGAATGAAAACCGCAGTTTTACAAGGGTTCAGGCAGTTTGCCAATGTCCTTTTCTTCTTGGAAAGAAGAGGATTATCCCGCTGCATTTGATAGGGTTATCGTACGATAGACGTACGATTAGACGTAAGTTTGTCCCGCAGGCTAATACGGTTTTATTATTTATAAAACTATCGACTTATAAATAACAAATAATATCACCCTTATTAAAATACTATCAATTATGAATCATAAATAATAATATTTTAATAAAGATGAAAATGATTACAGATTTGGATTTATTTATTATCAAAAGCGAGGTGATATATTAAATTACAACTTCAAATTGTAGATAACCAAAATATAAAAAGGAAGTGTTGTTGTGGCGAATATGTTGATTAAAAAGTTAATCTCATTATCTTTGGTTTTGTTTTGTTAATTATGTCGTCTCCATTTCTTAGTTTTGGCGCAACTACTGATTTTTCTGCAGAGTATTTAGTAAAGGATAAATCTTCTGATACTTATTTAGAAGTCGTTAAAGAAAACGGGTTTAAGTATATCTTTCTAAAAAATAAAAATCAAATTAAAACAATTACTCTTGATAAGAATAATAAGATTATTGAAGCTATGTGAGGGATTTACAACAAAAAGATTCTTACTATAAAATAAAAATTAATAAAGATAATGAAGGCTCTCTGGGAATAAGTTCCGACTTGAACTATAATGCGATATTGAGTGATATTGATACGGAGGAGAAAGAAATAGTAAGTCTTCCCTTAGAATATCACAATAATGACTTTTCCGATTGCAGGATGGTTACAGCTGCTGCAACCTATGCTGATTTTGCAAGGGCTGTAAAAAAAGAAGCTATTAAGGTATATGGTTCCATTGTCTTCTCCGATTTAATTTCTTCTGGATCATATTATGGAAGAACAGGTTATGTCTATTATTCTAGAAGCTATTCAGCAAGTAAAACTATAACCTTCAGTGTAGCTGCAGGATTATCTTTAAGTGCTATTTCACTCCTGTTAGGGCTTCCTTATGCAAGAGTAAAAGGGTTGGTTACATTGGCCGTTTCCGGCGGTGGGGTTTTGGTATCAGCTATGCTGCAATCTGTTCAACAATGGTCAGTTAAGGTTGATAATGGAAAAGAGGTGAAAGTAGGCTCTCTTTATCCTTATCGAACATACAAACAAATATTTGGAGATGTTTTCGCTAGAGAAACATCCACAGGCAGTATTGTAACATTACCATTCGAGTATGATAGAACTGAGTATTGGGGAAGCTATTACAATGATAATCAAGCTTTAATAAAGCATGGCATTTCAGTTTATAATGGTTTAAATCCTTAAGAAAATACTGGATTTAAACCAACTACGGGATAATTTTTATCAGTACTCTGAGCAACTTCACCCTTATAAATTTTTATAATTAACGATAAAAAATAATAACAACTTGGGGATTTAATGATTTACTTGTTATTATTATGATTTATGCGAAGGAGGTTCACCATGACTGAAGAAGAAGCGAAGAAGGAGAAAAACAAAAAACAAAGAATTGCCTATAATACTTTTCATTTTTTTTCTTGGTGTTTTTTTTCTATTTCGAGGAAGTTATTTCTTAATTTTTGAATCCAGTAATAGAATGAGTGGTTTATTACTGCTTATTTTTGCAGCTATCCTAATTTTCCTCCATCGACCCAATCTTTGGTTCAAAGAGGATAAATAATAGGAGCTCCGTAGGGAATAGTATAAGCTAAAGTGGGTGAAACAATGGGGTCGGAGCCAATGCATCAATCAATCAGGCTATATTCTCAACTAATGCTGGATGCCAGCATGGAGAGAACAAAAGCTTTCTATTTCTTAGGAGTAATAGCGCTAGTTATAGCTTTGATTTGGGCCTATGTTACATTAAAAACTAATAAAAAATCTAATTAGGTTTGAATTAATAATTAAAACTAGGCTGGTATTGCTAACGACTGTGCGCCCATGCTGGGCGCACAAAGACAATTAGAGGAAACCATCACTGATTTCCTCTAATAATCTGCTATATACTTTGTTTTACACTCACCAACACCATTTGTCGAAGAGCCGTCCTCCCTTGTCCAGTTCAACAAAATCCTGTTTCTGCATCTGAACTTTATGTTTTTCCTTAAAGGCTTTTCAAAAGATTCGGATATGCTGACGTGTTCTCGAGAAAGGGCTGGTCTAGAATGACCCTTCCCGCCTTCAAGCCGATAAACCGGCCCATATCTTCCGGCAGCCACTCCAGCTGGTGGGTTGACAGAATGAGTGTGTGTCCTTCATCCGCATAATCGGTCAGGAGTTTAAGGATCTTTTTTCCCAGTTCCCTGTTTAATGCGCCTGTTGGTTCATCGGCTAGAATCACCTTGGGCTGATTGACCAGAGCTCTTGCGATGGCGACCCTTTGACGCTCCCCACCGGATAAAAAGATGACCTTTTGGCTGAGCCAGTTTTTGATCTCCACTCGTTCAGCCATCTCTTCGATCAGCCTTCTGTGCCTGTGGTGGGGTATTCCCGCGTAATAAAGCGGAATCCGGATGTTTTCAAACACCGTTTCCTGTTCAAGCAAATGATAATCCTGGAACACAAATCCGATATTTTGATTTCTGAGTCTTGCCCGCCGGCTGCTGGCGCTTTTTTTTGATTCCTCATTGTTCAGCCGGCAGCTGCCGGAATAGCTTGTCTCAATAAGCCCGATGATATTAAGCAGTGAACTTTTTCCCGAACCAGACTCTCCGAACACAACCACTTTTTCCCCCGGTGCAATGTTTAGTGTAATGTCATTTAGTGCAGTAAACAGTCCATTGGGGGTTTTATACTGCAGGCCGATTTTTTCTAATATAATCATCTTTCACCTCATCGAGTACGGATGGTCTGCAAAATCCGATCCGGCTTTAGTTTTCGGAACAAGGCAGCAATAAGGATCAGTTCATAAAGGAGAAAGGCCGACAGATACAGCCAGAAAAACCGCTCCAGCTGCCAGCGGAGCAACCATGCTGATGCGCCAAACACCATAAGTGTCGTCAACCCCAGAACAACAAGAAACTGCAGCAGAATCTCCTGACTGGTTGCTCCACTTAGCATATGGACGGCAAATTTTTGCTGCAGCTGTTTCAGAAGCAGAGAACCCATTAGAATTAAAACCAAAATCACTGCCAATGCAGCCCCACCAAGATACGGAGCCATAAAGCCGGTCATAAACTGTATTTCAGGATCTTCCGATTCATAGCTGACGGTACTGTAAAATTCATTATTTGAAGTTTGTAAGAAGGCGCGGACAAGATCTTTGTTTGATTTAAGAAGTTTTGTATTGAAAATATAGTCCTGGTAAATCGAAAAATTAGCTGACCCGAGCAAGGCTTCCGTATACCGGGGATCCGTAAACAGATTCGGTTTAATATAGATAAACAGAGCGTTTCGGCTCTCCGTATCGTTTGTCCAGGAAGATAAAAAGAATAATTTTGCTACATCTACCGGCTTTAAAGAAACGGTTCGGCCCAAAAACCGGACTGTTTCAAAAGAGGGAGGCGAGGAAGAACTGTAATAGATCCGGATATCTTCGGTCCCCCGCATTTCCTGCGGCAAAAACCGTTCATCTCCGGTAATGACATATTCATCCTGCGATTCACTCAGGAGGCTGTTGTAGAGCTTGGCCGTGACAGCATCTTTTTCAAACAAAGGAAAAAATGAACGGCGAAAGGCTATTTCATCTAGAAATTCAAGACCGGTTACGGCTGTATCGAACTGCAGCAACTCGGAAGGACTGTAATCCCCATCTCGTGCCTGGTTTTCATAAGACCGCATAAAGGACTGGGTGGCTGAACTTAACGTTGCAATTAGTATGGCCAGGGAGCCGGCCAGAAAAAAGCATACCAAGAAGTTTTTTAAAAACAGAGTAAGTCCGGCTTTCAGATTGTATTTCAAGATTGGGTCCTCCTTTGCAGCAGTTTGAGGCTAACCCGATGAAAAAATAGAGTGCAGCCTGCGACTACAGCAAGATGCCCAAAGGTATACCCGACAAAACCGGAAAGCTCAATATATTCAAACATCCCCCTTGCTCTGCCGATGAAAAAGAAAGACATAAAACTCAGTGCGGTCAGCAGGACGCTGAAGATGAGTTCCCTGTGCAGGACACGGAATAATGAAACGCCTTGTCCGCCGAAAACGTGATGCATGCGGACATATCCTGCGGCGCTCAGTTCAGTCATTGCTATGCTTATAAACAACAGAAAATATAGCAGAACCGACAAATACAAGAAAATGGAAACCCGGTTGAACCGGCTCAAAAAGACGACCAGCGCGTCCGAAAGAGCCGTTTTTCCCTTGTCTGCCAGCTGAAAACCTTGCTTTTCGAGTCCTTTTGACCACATGAGCACTTCTTCGCGCTCACCTTCAAGGTATACTTCGTTTCCGATATCTTCCATAGAGGTCATATTTACGACATAATCGGTCTGTTCTGTGTAAAGTCCACTGTCTTCACCCAGACCGTTGATTATTTTTAGGCCTTCAGGTGCATTTACCTGAGCTCTAACTAGATCGGGTATATCGGAAGGGTTTTCCAGCATGTAATAAGCTACCTTATTTCCGGCTCTATAGTCGGTGTCGGAAAAACCCCGCAGCATACCCGGCTGTATATAATGAAGATCCCGTGAAAAATAAAGCGCCGGATCGTAAAGGCCCAACAGATTGTGCTTCACTGATATAAGGGTAATCCGGGCAGGCAGCTGTTCGTCCCAGCCCGCTGGAGCTATATCAGCGAATGTTAAAGGAAAATGAGACGCCGACTGAAAGCGACGGTATGTAGCATGAAGGCCAAAGGGTAAATCCTTTGTGCCATGGAGTGTCATTGCCGCATAAGTGAAGGAAAACAGGCTGGAAATATAAACCAGAATACTCAAACATACGATAAGCCACTGCGATTTCGTTCGATTCATCTTTCGCTAGTTTCCTTTGTCCTGTGGATGCTCTGTGCTGGTCGGTGTAATAATTACCTCCTCTACCGGTAAGAGAGTAGAGTTCCATTTAGCTGTGGTTTTTAGAAAGCTAAGATTCCATTTGTCTTTAACAACCTGCCGGTTTCTTCTTTGTACCGTGTCGTTTCTTCCATCTGAAAATATTGATACGACCGTTATTTCACCTTGAACGTCATACGTGATCCATAGTTTATGCGGATAGACTCGAGTCGTTCCTGTTGTGATCCGGTCAGCGCCTCTGATAGAAACATCTGAACGATACTCATCATCTAAACTGTTGTCAATATGATCATATTTTGCGTAAGTGTAATTCGTATATTGTTTGAGGATTTTTACTTGTGCATTTACATATATCGTTGACAAAGAAAATGCGATCGTAAATACAGCTGCAACTGCAAGTTTATTTTTAACCATTAACAGCACCTTTTGTATAATATTTTTTTAATCGTAACTTTTTTACCAAATATTGTCAATAAACTAGGCCTTGTTCGGAAATTAAAAATTCACCAGGTCAGTAAAACAAGCTGATGGAGAAAGCAGCCTTCTTTTTGCCCTGATCATGCAGCGTAAGAGCAGCACAAAAAGAACATCGGGAAATGCTCACTGTCAGATATATCATTGTCAGATGGATCACTTGAGCAGCAGTAGGATGGCGCCCAGGTACACAAAGGCCAGGAACGATTTGTCCAGCTTGTCATAGCGCATAAAGATCCTCCGGCACCACTTGAGCTTCTGGAAGAAGCATTCGACCAGATGGCGTTCCTTATACAGATCAAAGGCTGTCGGCCAGAGTTCGATCGCATTACTTTTGGGCGGGATCACATAACCCGCATCCATGGAAATGATATAGTTGCGGATGTTTTTCGTACCGTAAGCCTTGCCTCCCAGCACCATACTGCCGGAGAGATCCATGCCTTTCAAGAGATTCACTGCATGGACCGCATCATGGTCGTTCCCGGGCGAAAGCAGAAAGCGTAAGGGGTTGCCCAGAGCGTCGACCAGGGTGTGGATCTTGGTATTGAGCCCGCTCCTGGAGCGGCCGACCGCCTTGTCTTCTTTCTTTTGTCCGCCGTTGGCGCTCTGGTGGACTTTGATGCTTGTGGAGTCGATGCTGATAGTCTCACGGTCTGCATCCTGAGACAAAGCCTGAAAGAGGGTCTCCAGGATGCCCTTGTCCCGCCACTTGGCAACCCGGTCATATACACGGTATTGTACTTGCCATAGCATTCAGGCACAAAGCGCCACTGCGCTCCGCTTCTTAGGACCCAAAGAATCCCGTCTAACATCGTTCCG
>LFRM01056944.1_pt1 | contig 14500 bp, 10 predicted proteins | sample 618341 | NCBI WGS metagenome assembly LFRM01 (sample SAMN03654438, study PRJNA283298) | anaerobic digester metagenome | isolation source: pool of bioreactors CSTR01a, CSTR02a, and CSTR03a thermophilic anaerobic... | place: Denmark: Kgs. Lyngby | collected 2014-05-21 | reverse complement strand
AAGAAGAAAAGTGGAAATAAGAGCAAGAGCAATGCTGACCTTAAGAAGGCAAGCTCATATCAAGTTTCCGGAAAGAAGCAAGATCGAAGCGCCGGCACTAAGAAAAAAGGCGGACTGCTTTCATACTTCAGAGGAGTAAAGCAGGAGCTTAAGAAGGTGGTTTGGTTGACAAAGGAAGAACTCACTACTGATACAATAGTAGTGATAATTTGCGTTATCTTCTTTTCGCTTGCGTTTTGGCTTATAGACACAGGATTCCTTGCAACACTTAAAGGAATACTGGGAATTACACTTTCCTAAACCAAGGGAGAAAAACAAATGTCAGAAATTATTGATAACAAGGATACGCCAAAAACTACGGTTTCGCCTCTTGAGGGCGAGGGCCTAAGAGGAGACGGAACAGCTAAGTGGTATGTTGTTCATACGTATTCCGGTTATGAAAATAAGGTAAAGACGAGCATTGATAGAATGGTTGAGTACCGTGGAATGCAAGATCTTATTCTCGAGGTAGTAATACCGACTGAAGAAAGAATCGAGATAAGAGATGGAGTCAAAAAAACTAAGACTCGTAAGCTTTTCCCGGGATATGTAGTTATCAAAATGATCGTTAATAACGAAACTTGGTATCTCGTTCGTAACACAGAGGGAGTAACGGGTTTTGTTGGTCATGGTTCAAATCCTATTCCACTTACCAAAGAAGAAATCGTTAGAATGGGAGTTGAAAAACTTAGAATCGACTTGGATATCGAAATCGGAGACACAATACGCATCATCGGAGGACTTTTTGAAGGACAGCTTGGCATTGTCGAGGCTATCTATCCGGAGAAGCAGATTTTAAGAGCAAGGATTTCGATGTTCGGAAGAGATACACCTGCAGAGCTTGAATTTTCGCAGGTCAGCAAGTTGTATTAACACTTGCTGAAAAAATAAGCAAAGAAAGGAGTAGGCAATGGCAAAGAAGATCGATGGCTATATTAAGCTTCAGATCCCTGCCGGTGCGGCAACCCCGGCACCACCTGTAGGACCTGCACTTGGTCAGAAGAGCGTTAACATTATGGACTTCTGTAAGCAGTTCAACGCGAAGACACAAGATCAGCAGGGAATGATTATTCCTGTAGTTATCACAGTATACTCAGATAGATCATTCTCGTTCATATGCAAGACACCTCCGGCTGCAGTTTTGATTAAGAAGGCAGCAGGAATAGAGCATGCATCTGGCGAACCAAACAAGAGCAAAGTAGGTTCAATAACACTTGCACAGGTAGAAGAGATCGCAAAGACCAAAATGCCGGACCTCAATGCAGCGTCCCTCGAAGCAGCAGTTGAATTGGTTAAGGGAACAGCTCGCAGCATGGGAGTCACGGTAACAGAGTAATTGGGTGGGAGGCGAATGCCGTTAGCACCACAAGGAGGACAAGATGAAAAGATCAAAAAGATATACAACTCTTGCAGGAACATACGACAAACAAGAGCTTGTAGATGTAACGAATGCAGTCAAGCAGATAAAAGCTTTTGAAAATGCTAAGTTTGACGAAGCGGTTGAAATGCATTTCCGTCTTGGAGTAGATGGAAGGCACGCAGACCAACAGGTAAGAGGAGCTATGGTACTTCCTCATGGTACAGGAAAGAGCAAGAAGGTACTTGTTTTTGCCAAAGGACCAAAGGCTGAAGAAGCAAAAGAAGCAGGAGCTGACTTTGTAGGTGCCGAGGATATGGCTGAGAAGATTCAAAAAGAAGGATGGTTTGAATTCGATGCGGTCGTAGCTACTCCTGATATGATGGGCGTTGTAGGCCGACTTGGTAAAGTTCTTGGACCTAAGGGACTTATGCCTAATCCTAAGTCAGGTACAGTAACAATGGATGTTACCAAGGCACTTGAGGAAATCAAGGCAGGTAAAGTAGAGTACAGACTTGACAAAGCAAACATCATTCACTGTGTCATCGGAAGGAAGTCATTCAGCGAGCAGCAGCTCGTAGAGAATGCAAACGCCTTGTTGACGGCAATAGCAAAGGCTAAGCCGGCAGCAGCAAAAGGACAATACTTCAAGAGTATTTCGATGGCATCAACGATGAGTCCGGGAGTTAAGATTAATCCGGCAGTAGTAACTCTCTAAGCAAAAAAAGTAAAGGGTTACGTAAACTAAATAAGATTATCCAACCTAAGACAGTAGGTGCGAAAGCTTAATTTCCTACCGAGGTACAATTCATAAATTGACCCCGTAGTCTGAATAGGATGGCGGGGTATTTTGTACCTACAAGACTAAAATGTGAGCGGTGCTATTATCGTTCAGGAAAGGAGAACAAATGTCTGTAGAAGCAAAGAATGTTAAACAGAAGGTTATAGATGAAATCAAAGAAAGATTTGAGGGAGCAACTTCAGTAGTTGTGGTTGATTATCTGGGCTTAACGGTCTCAGAAGCGACTGAAATAAGATCAAGCCTTCGTAAAGAAGGAGTTGGATTTACCGTATATAAGAACACTCTCATCAATAGAGCGATTAGCGGAACACCATTCGAAGCACTTGGAGAGGGAGATGCGCTCAAAGGTTCAACAGCTCTTGCGTTTTGCACAGAAGACCCGACAGTGTCGGCAAGAATTCTTGCAAAAGCCATCAAGCAGTATAAGAAGATGGAATTCAAGGGTGGAGTTGTTGAAGGTACGGTTTATGATAAGGCTCAAATCGAGAAGTTTGCTACTATTCCGTCAAGAGAGGAGCTTATTGCTCGTTTCATGGGAAGCATCCAAAGCCCAATGACAAAGTTGGCGCTTACCTTAAAAGCAATTGCAGATGCTGATGGAAAGCCGGCAGAAGCCGAGGCAGCAGCTGAAGCATAAACTGAACGAAAATTTTATAATTAAAATAGAAATTAGAAACAGGTCAAAAGACCATAGTGTCATAATAGAAAAGGAGAAACAATAATGGATAAGAATCAAATTATCGAAGCTCTTAAGAGCATGAGCATTCTTGAGATTAACGAGCTTGTTGAAGCTCTCGAAGAAGAGTTTGGCGTTTCAGCAGTAGCAGTAGCAGCACCTGCAGCAGCTGGAGCAGTAGCTGAGGAAGCTGAAGAAAAGACAGACTTCAACGTAATTCTTAAAGAAATCGGACAAGAGAAGATTAAGGTTATCAAGGCTGTAAGAGAAGCAACAGGACTTGGACTTAAGGAAGCTAAGGCTCTTGTTGATGCTGCACCGGGACCTATCAAAGAGAACGTAGAGACTGGCGAAGCTAACGCTCTTAAGGAAGCTCTTGAAGCAGTTGGAGCAGTTGTTGAACTTCAGTAAGACTTTATAGGCTGAAATCGTTAATGCCGGTATCAGCAAGTTATCCGCAAACAAATTACAAATTGGACTATGCGATATTAGTCCGAACCACACAATAAGATGAGCCCCAGAGATGAGGCTCATTTCGTGCGTTTACGGAGACCGTATTTATGTGAACTTTATGTGAATTTTTCACATAAACAATCCACAAAAAGCACTTTTTTCAGAACAAGATTAAGGAGTGAAAATATGCCACAACCAATTAAAGTTGGAAGGAAAGATCGTATGTCTTTCGCTAAGATTCATGAAGTTTGTGAAATGCCTAACCTCATCGATATTCAGACGAATTCATACAAGTGGTTCATCGAGGAAGGACTTTCTGAAGTTCTTGAAGATGCATCGCCTATTCGTGATACGTCAAACACTTTGATCCTTGAGTTTGCCGGTTACGAATTCGCAGAAACCCCTAAGTACAGCCAGGAAGAATGCAAAGAAAGAGATACCACATACTCATCAGCTCTCACTGTCAAAGTAAGACTTATTAACCGCGAAACGGGAGAAATCAAAGAGCAGAATGTTTTCATGGGTGATTTCCCTCTTATGACAGAAAAGGGAACTTTCGTATATAACGGAGCAGAAAGAGCTATCGTTACGCAGTTGGTTCGTTCCCCTGGCCCATATTTTGATGTATCCGTGGACAAATCAAATCAGAAACTTTTCAGCTCGCAGATTATACCTAATAGGGGTGCATGGCTGGAGTACGAAACAGATTCTCAGGGAATTCTATATGTAAGAGTTGACAGAACAAGAAAACAGCCTCTTACATCTTTTCTAAGAGCTCTTGGCGTAATCGATCCCGATGTATTATCTGTAAGTACAAACGAGGATATTATTGATATATTCGGCGAAGATGAGAGGCTCATAAAGACTCTAGAAAAGGATACTACAAGAACCAGTGTAGAAGGTATTAAGGAACTATACAGAAGGCTAAGACCGGGAGATCCTCCTACGGTTGAGAATGCAAGGTCTATGCTCACAGCACTTTTATTTGACGAAAGACGCTATGACTTAGCTAAGGTAGGACGTTTCAAATATAACAGAAAACTAGGTCTTCATGACCGCCTTGTTGATGCAATTGCAGCTGAAGATATTATCGATCCTAATACCGGAGAAATTCTGGTTGAAAGTGGCGATATAATCTCCAGATCTATGGCTATGACCATAGAAGATGCAGGCGTTAAATTCGCACTTGTTTACAGCAAAAATGAAGACGAGGAAGATCTGGCTACAAAGGTTATAGGTAACAATTTTGTTGATCCTACTAAATATCTTGATATAGATCTTCAACCATATAAACTTTCCGAAAAAGTTTATTATCCTGTCCTTATGGAAATAATTGAAACAGCAGAAGGTGACGAAGATAAACTTAGAGCCGAAATAGCAAAGCGCAAGAAGGAACTTAGCCCTAAGCATGTCGTACTTGATGACATAATAGCTTCAATAAGCTATCTGCTGAACTTGAATTATGGCATTGGAGAGAAAGACGATATCGATCATCTCGGTAACAGAAGACTCAAGACTGTCGGAGAACTTTTACAGAATCAGTGCAGAATCGGTTTTGCAAGGATGGAGAGGACGATAAGAGAAAGAATGACAGCTGAGAATTCAACTCCTCAGCAGCTCATTAACATCAGACCTGTAACGGCTGCAATAAAAGAATTCTTTGGTTCTTCACAGCTGTCGCAGTTTATGGATCAAAACAACCCGCTTGCAGAGTTGACACATAAGAGAAGACTTTCTGCACTCGGGCCTGGCGGACTTTCAAGAGAAAGAGCCGGAATGGAAGTAAGAGACGTACACTATTCTCACTATGGCAGAATGTGTCCAATTGAAACACCGGAAGGACCTAATATTGGACTTATCGGTTCTCTTACAACTTATGGAATTATAAATGAATATGGATTCATTGAAACGCCATATCGCAGGGTGGATAAAGAGACGGGCAAAGTAACAGAAGATGTAGAATATCTGTCAGCTGCCGATGAAGACCTTATGATAGTAGCTCAAGCCAACGAACCTCTTGATGATGAGGGGCATTTCCTTAACAACAAGGTTGCTGTAAGAGGTGTTAAGGGTGAGATAACCATGGCTCATAAGAACGAAGTTGACTACATGGACGTTTCTCCTAAGCAGGTAGTGTCGGTAGCAACAGCTATGATTCCTTTCCTAGAGAATGACGACGCAAACAGAGCTCTGATGGGTTCTAACATGCAAAGACAGGCTGTTCCTCTACTCGTTACAGAAGCTCCTTATGTAGGAACAGGTATCGAGTACAAGGCGGCATGTGATTCAGGAGCTGTTGTTCTTGTAGAAAATCCGGGAACTGTTTCGTATGTCGATGCAAATAAGGTTAAAGTTACAAGAGATTCTGACGGTGGAGTGGATGAGTATAAGATGCTCAAGTTCAAACGCTCCAATCAAGGAACCTGCATCAACCAGAAGCCGATTGTTGCTTTTGGAGAACACCTCGAAAAAGGTGAAGTTGTAGCAGATGGACCATCTACAAATCTTGGAGAAATATCTCTCGGAAAGAACCTCTTAGTAGGATTCATGACATGGGAGGGATATAACTATGAGGACGCTATTATCCTTAATGAAAGACTTCTTATGGATGATGCGCTCACATCTCTTCATATTGAGAAACATGAGTGCGCGGCAAGAGATACGAAGCTGGGTCCTGAAGAGATTACAAGAGACATTCCTAATGTAGGCGAGGCGGCACTAAGAGAACTCGATGAAGAAGGAATTATCAGGGTTGGAGCAGAAGTAAAATCGACAGATATCCTTGTCGGTAAGCTAACACCTAAGAGCGAGACAGATCTTACACCTGAAGCAAGAATGCTTCGTGCTATATTTGGCGAAAAATCCAAAGAAGTAAGGGACTCTTCATTAAGACTTCCACATGGCGAGGAAGGCATCGTTATAGATGTACGAGTATTTGATAAGAAGAACAGTTCTGAGCTTCCGCCGGGAGTAAATAAGATTGTCAGAGTATATGTAGCGACAAAGAGAAAGATCAATGTCGGAGACAAGATGGCAGGACGTCACGGGAATAAGGGTGTTATTTCCAGAATTCTTCCGCAAGAAGATATGCCTTTCCTTGAAGATGGCGAACCACTGCAAGTAATGTTAAATCCTCTGGGTGTACCTTCTCGTATGAACGTTGGACAGATACTCGAGGTGCATCTGGGACTTGCCGCAAAGTCAAAGGGATGGTACATTGCAACGCCTGTATTTGATGGTGCCAGTGAGATAGACGTAATTAATATGCTCAAGGAAGAGGGTTATCCGGAAACCGGAAAACTCAGGCTAAGAGACGGACGGACAGGAGAGGCATTTGAGAATCCTGTAACTGTTGGATATATGTATATGCTAAAACTTCACCATCTGGTAGACGATAAGATTCACGCAAGATCAACCGGGCCGTACTCACTGGTCACACAGCAGCCTCTCGGAGGAAAGGCTCAATTTGGTGGTCAGAGATTCGGAGAGATGGAGGTATGGGCTCTTGAAGCATACGGTGCAGCTTACACATTGCAGGAAATTCTTACAGTAAAGTCTGACGATATTATAGGAAGAACGAAGACGTACGAATCGATAATTAATGGTGTAAATATTCCTGAACCGGGAGTTCCGGAATCGTTCAAGGTTCTCATTAAAGAACTTCAATCCCTTGCTCTTGATGTAAGGACTATGACAGATGATGACCAAGAGATTAAGATCAGGGAAACATCTGAATATGAGGGAGCTCTTACATTTGACAGAATGATAAATGAAACTGACAGAAGAGCCGAGCATGAGAGAGAGCGTGAGAGAATGGAGCATCAAGCTCAGGAGATTTCCGATACATCGAAGGCTATACTTGAGGGTGTACATGAATCTGGGCCGGATTTAGCGGAAGAGATAGAAATGGAAAGTCTTGAGGCCCTTGCAGAGGCTGAAGCAGAAGCAAGTGAAGAAGACGCTCAAGATAACGAGTAGTTGAAGGGAGGAAATATTATGACAACAGATAATAACCAGGAGCTAAAAAATATTGAGTCCCTGCAGATTAAACTTGCTTCCACTGAGGAAATGTTAAAGTGGTCGCATGGTGAAGTCACAAAGCCTGAGACTATAAATTACAGATCTCTTAAGCCTGAATATGATGGGCTATTCTGTGAGAGAATCTTTGGACCTAGCAAGGACTGGGTTTGTGGATGCGGCAAATACAATAAGATTCGTTACAAAGGACTGATTTGCCCTTATTGTGGAGTTGAAGTAACTAAAGCCAAGGTCAGAAGAGAGAGGATGGGGCACATAAAGCTTGTGGCTCCTGTATCTCATATCTGGTATTTTAAGGGAATTCCATCAAGAATTGGCCTTGTGTTAGACATGACGCCAAAGGAGCTGGAGAGAATACTTTACTTTGCATCTTATGTTGTAACCGATCCGGGCGATACACCTTTCCAGTACAAACAAGTTATTGACGAGGAAGAATATCGCGAAGCAAGGGAAATATATGGTAAGAGTTTTAAGGCTGGTATGGGAGCTGAAGCCGTTAAGGAACTTCTGGAGAATATAGATGTCAATGTTATGGCAGAGGAGCTTAGAGAACAGATTAAGACAGCAACGAGCCAGAGAAAAATAAGACTTATCAAAATTCTCGGAGTAATTGAAGCTTTCAAGCAGTCGGGAAATAGACCGGAGTGGATGGTTCTAGAGGTTATTCCGGTAATTCCACCTGATCTTAGACCTATGGTACAACTTGATGGAGGAAGATTTGCAACATCAGATCTCAATGACTTGTACAGAAGAGTAATAAACAGAAACAACAGATTGAAGAAACTGTTCGAACTCGGTGCACCTGACATCATTATCAGAAATGAGAAGAGAATGCTTCAGGAATCCGTAGATGCTCTAATCGACAATGGAAGAAGAGGGAGACCTGTTACCGGTGCTGCAGGACGTAAGCTAAAGTCTTTGTCTGACATGCTCAAGGGTAAGCAGGGAAGATTCCGTCAGAACCTTCTCGGCAAGAGAGTCGATTTCTCTGGACGTTCAGTAATTGTTGTTGGACCTGAGCTGAAGTTCTATCAGTGCGGATTGCCTAAGACTATGGCACTTGAATTGTTCAAGCCTTTCATAATGAGGGAGCTTGTTGAAAGAGATTTTGCATACAATAGCAAGAAAGCAAGAGTTATGGTTGAGAGAGCTGAGCCTGAAGTATGGGACGTTCTGGATTATATTATTAAGGATCATCCTGTTCTTCTTAACCGTGCCCCTACTCTGCATAGACTTGGAATACAGGCATTTGAGCCTGTACTTGTAGAAGGCAAGGCTATCAAGCTCCATCCTTTGGTATGTACAGCGTTCAACGCCGACTTCGACGGAGACCAGATGGCTGTTCACGTGCCACTTTCGGTTGAAGCACAGGCAGAGGCAAGATATCTTATGCTTTCGGTCAACAATATACTTGCTCCTAAGGATGGATCTCCAATAACAATTCCTACACAGGATATGATTTTGGGAAGCTACTATCTTACGCATTCTGGAAGTGAAGAGAGAAACAATCCGGCAGAAAGAGGCGACGGAAAATGCTTTGCCGACTATGATGAAATGATAATGGCATATCGTACAGGTGTTGTTGGTATTCATGCCAAAGTTAAGGTTCGTCGTTATGCCTATGAGGGAGATACAGGACAGCTGGTAGAGTCTACAGTCGGAAGATTTATATTCAATCAAGGACTTCCGCAAGATCTTGGATTTGTTGACAGATCTATAGATCCATACTCACTGGAAGTTGACTTCCTTTGTGAGAAAAAGGCTTTAGGAAGAATCATCGCTGCATGCTTCAAAATTCATGGAAATACAGAGACAGCAATTATGCTCGACTACATCAAGGATACCGGATACCACTACTCAACAGTAAGCTCTGTAACTGTTAGTGTTTCCGACATGGAAGTTCCGGAGAAAAAACCAGAAATAATTTCTAATGCGGAAAAGACTGTAGATGCATACGAAGTTCTTTATAGACGGGGTCTGATGAGTAACAAGGAAAGATACAATCAGATTATAAACATATGGAGAAAAGCTACAGAAGATACAGCGGAAGCTTTGATGGAGGGTCTTGGTGGACTCAACAACCTTTACATCATGGCAAATTCCGGAGCGAGAGGTAATAAATCTCAGATTAGCCAAATCGGTGGAATGAGAGGACTTATGACAAATGCTACCGGTCATACTGTAGAGATTCCTATTAAGTCAAACTTTAGAGAAGGACTGTCTGTTTTGGAATACTTTATCTCATCGAACGGAGCACGTAAGGGACTTACAGATACTGCTCTCAGAACAGCAGACTCAGGATATCTTACAAGAAGACTTGTAGATATAGCTCATAGCTTGATAATAACTGAAGATGATTGTGGAACAGAAGAAGGAATTGAGATAAGAGCATTCAGAGACGGAGGCGAAGAAATTGAGAAGCTCCACCTAAGACTTGCGGGAAGGTACGCATTCGAGGATGTTCTGAATCCGGAAACGGGAGAGGTAGTTGTTGGCAAGAACGAGTATATTACGGATGATATAGCAATGGAAATCGAAGAGCTTGGCATCGAAACAGTCATGATTAGATCTGCGATGACCTGTCGTGCGGAAAAAGGTCTTTGTGCGAAATGCTACGGTAAAAATCTTGCAACAGGTAGATTGGTGCTTCCGGGCGAAGCTGTCGGAATTATTGCAGCTCAGTCAATCGGAGAGCCGGGAACACAGCTCACCATGAGAACATTCCACACCGGAGGTGTTGTGGGAGCAGACATTACTCAAGGTCTTCCAAGAGTTGAGGAGCTCTTTGAAGCGCGTAAACCTAAGGGCTTGGCTGAGATTTGCGAGGCAGATGGAGAGGTAATTGCAATAGAATCTCGTGAAGACAATAAAACAGACCTTGTTGTCCAGGAAGAAGGCGGAGAAAGAACTTATGTTATGCCATTCGGAGTTAAGATTATTCCTTCGGTTGGTGACACTGTTAAATCAGGAAACGCCCTCACAAAAGGTCCTCTGGATCCACATGACATTATGAGGCTACAGGGAGGTCAGGGTGTATATGAGTATTTGCTCAGAGAAGTGCAGAGAGTATATAAGTCACAAGGTGTAGATATCAATGATAAGCACATTGAGATTATTATAAGCCAGATGTTGTCCAAGTATAAGGTAGACAAGGCGGGAGATACAGGACTTCTTCCGGGTGGACAGTACTCAAAGAAAGAAGTCGAGGAAGCAAATCAACTTGCCGAGCAAGAAGGCGGCGAACCGGCAGTTGCAACAAGGCAACTTCTTGGAATTACTAAGGCAGCGCTTGCTACGACATCTTTCCTCTCAGCAGCTTCGTTCCAAGAGACAACCAGAGTTTTGACAGATGCCTCTATCAAGGGTAAGACAGACAGATTGGAAGGTCTCAAGGAGAATGTCATGATTGGTAAACTCATACCTGCCGGAACTGGCATGAAGAGGTATAGTGGTATTAAAATTGATTACGGTGAGAATGAATGGATGATGCAAGATGTACTGGAAGAAGACCTTGAGGATGCTGAAGGTACAGAAAAGGATCAACTTCCGACAGAAGAACCTAAGATTTATGGAGAAATTGCTGTAGTTGAATAATAAATACAAGCAAAGCATTGACTTATCAATGCTTTGCTTGTAAACTTTATAAGTTCGAGTAGTTTATCTACCATGAACGATATAATTCAGAAGAAAGGAGAAAATAATGCCTACAATTAACCAACTAGTACGTCAGGGAAGACATAGCTCGGTTGTTAAGTCAGGAGCACCTGCACTCGGGAAAAACATGAACACTATCAGAAAAACTTTTACCGATGTTAATTGCCCTCAGAAAAGAGGAGTATGCGTTGCTGTTAAGACTGTAACACCTAAGAAGCCTAACTCGGCTTTGAGAAAAGTTGCCAGAGTTCGTTTGACGAACGGAATGGAAGTTACTGCTTACATTCCGGGTATTGGACACAATTTACAAGAGCACAGCGTTGTTCTCGTAAGAGGCGGAAGAGTTAAGGACCTCCCGGGTGTGAGATATCACATTGTGAGAGGAACACTTGACGCAGCTGGAGTATCCGCACGTGGACAGGGCCGTTCCAAGTATGGAGCTAAGAAACCTAAGAAAAAGTAAGCACAATTAGAAAAGGTTGAGAGGCATTCTCTGAATATATATTAGAGAGCGCCACGGGAGTTTTTCTCGGAGTAAGGCAGCTGTATTGGCTGTTTGAAGAAATTCAGAGAGGAGCTAACGAGTACCGACCTAAGATTTTAAGGAGGGAAGAGAAGTGCCAAGAAAAGGTAATACACCCAAGAGAGATGTACTTCCGGATCCTGTTTACGGCAATCTTGTAGTTGCGAAACTGATTAACAGTATAATGCTTGACGGTAAGAAGGGCGTTGCTCAAAGTATCGTATATGATGCATTTGATCAGATTAAAGACAAGACCGGAGAAGATCCGATAGAAGTATTTGAAAAGGCAATGAATAACATCATGCCTGTACTGGAAGTTAAAGCAAGAAGAATAGGTGGTGCAAACTACCAAGTTCCGCTCGAAGTAAGACCTGAGAGAAGACAGACACTTGGAATCAGATGGCTAACTAAGTACACAAGGCTCAGAGGCGAGAGGACTATGTCCGCAAGACTGGCAGGGGAACTTATGGATGCTGCTAATAATACAGGATCTTCCGTCAAAAAGAAGGATGATACCCACAAAATGGCAGAAGCTAACAAGGCGTTTGCACACTTCAGATTTTAGTCTGTGTAGGTCTACTATGCGAATTAAAAATAATAAAGAAATGTAGAAAGGAGGAATTAATGGGAAGAGATTTTACATTGGAAAAAACCAGAAATATCGGAATTATGGCACATATTGATGCCGGAAAAACGACAACAACAGAGAGAATCCTTTTTTATACAGGAAAGACTCATAAACTTGGAGAAACTCATGAAGGCGCTGCTACAATGGACTGGATGGAACAGGAGCAGGAGCGTGGTATAACCATTACTTCCGCCGCTACTACAGCCCAGTGGAAAGACACAAGAGTTAATATTATTGACACACCGGGACACGTTGACTTTACTGTTGAAGTAGAAAGATCTTTGCGTGTTCTTGACGGAGCCGTAATGGTGCTTTGTGCCAAAGGCGGAGTTGAGCCTCAAAGTGAGACGGTTTGGAGACAGGCTGAAAAGTATAATGTTCCAAGAATGATATTTATCAACAAGATGGATATACTGGGAGCTGACTACTCAAGAGTAGTACATATGATTCATGACAGACTCAAGGCAAAAGCAGTAGCGGTTCAGCTTCCTATCGGCTCAGAATCCGAATTTATCGGAATTATCGATCTTATTAAGATGAAAGCTGAGATATACAAAGACGATCTGGGAAGAGTATATGAAGAAACAGATATTCCTGATGAAATGATGGACGAGGCAAAAGCATGGAGAGATCAGATGCTTGAGACCGTAGTAGAATGCGACGAAGAATTGATGATGATGTATCTTGAGGGAGAGGAAATTCCCGAGGAAGACATCAAAAGAGTCATTCGTCAGGAGACAATAAAAGGTGATTTGCATCCTGTTTTCTGTGGGTCGGCCTATAAGAACAAAGGAATTCAGTTGTTGCTTGACGGAGTTGTAGACTATATGCCGTCGCCTCTGGATATTCCTGCTATAACAGGAGTTAATCCTTACACCGGCAATGAAGAGGAGAGACATGCAGATGATAAAGCTCCTTTCTCTGCGCTCGCATTTAAGATAATGGTAGACCCTTATGTGGGAAAGCTTGCTTTCTTTAGAGTTTACTCGGGGTCTCTCAAAACAGGATCTCATGTACAGAATGCTACCAAGGGTCGTAAGGAGAGAATCGGAAGAATTCTTCAAATGCACGCAAATCACAGAAGTGAAGCTGAAGAAGTATTCTCAGGAGATATAGCTGCTGCGGTTGGGCTGAAGTTCACAACAACAGGAGATACTCTTTGTGACGATAAGCATCCGATTATTTTGGAATCAATGGACTTTCCTGATCCCGTAATCGAGATTGCTATTGAGCCTAAGACCAAAATCGGACAGGAGAAGATGGGTATTGCACTGTCTAAGCTCGCTGATGAAGATCCTACTTTTAGGACTTATACCAACGCTGAAACCGGACAGACAATTATTGCTGGTATGGGTGAGCTGCATCTTGAAATCATTGTTGATAGACTTCTGAGAGAGTTCAAGGTAGAGGCAAATGTAGGTAAGCCACAGGTTTCATACAAAGAAACAATCACAAAGGGATCCGATGTCGACTGCAAGCATTCTAAGCAGACAGGTGGTAGCGGACAGTATGCTCACGTCAAGATTAAGATTTATCCGAGAGAGCCGGGAGAAGGTTTTGAGTTTAAGAACTCTATCACCGGAGGGGCTATTCCGAAAGATTACATTCCTAAGATTCAGGAAGGTATCGAAGAAGCGATGGATGCCGGTCCTCTGGCAGGCTATAATGTAGTTGATGTAGGCGTTGAACTTTATGACGGTTCATACCATGAGGTAGACTCATCGGATATGGCATTCAAGATTGCCGGTTCAAAGGCATTCAAAGAGGCTGTTATGAAGGCAAACCCTGTCCTACTTGAGCCGATCTTCAAGGTAGAAGTAACGGTCCCTGACAATTATATGGGCGATGTTATCGGAGATATCAGTTCAAGAAGAGGTAGAATAGAAGGATCAGAGATAAATAAGGGTATTGCCGTCATAGATGGATTAGTACCTCTGTCTGAAATGTTCGGCTATGCTACTGATTTACGTTCAAAGACACAGGGAAGAGGCGTATATTCAATGCAGTTCGATCACTTTGACAAATTGCCTGCAAGTTTTGCAGACAAGATTATCAAATAATCATGCAAGAGTCTAACGCAACAAGTAGTAATAGAAAATAATAACTAAAAATATAAGCATTAGATAAATTCAGAAAAAGGAGAAAGACATGGCAAAGCAACATTTTGAGAGAGTTAAGCCACATATCAACATCGGAACAATTGGCCACGTTGACCACGGTAAGACAACTCTTACAGCAGCAATTACAACAGTGCTTAACAAGAAGTATGGTACTGGTGGCGGAGTAGCCTTTGATCAGATTGATAAGGCACCGGAAGAAAAGGCAAGAGG
>LFRM01327335.1_pt1 | contig 14503 bp, 6 predicted proteins | sample 618341 | NCBI WGS metagenome assembly LFRM01 (sample SAMN03654438, study PRJNA283298) | anaerobic digester metagenome | isolation source: pool of bioreactors CSTR01a, CSTR02a, and CSTR03a thermophilic anaerobic... | place: Denmark: Kgs. Lyngby | collected 2014-05-21 | reverse complement strand
TGTTCCAGCAACGATAAAACGTAAGCAGTATAACCTTTAGCATAAACATCGCGTATAGGAGCTTTCTTTATGGTTATTTCATCACCGTTCACAATGAGAATATCGGCCATGCCTAAGGCTGAATCCTCAGTGTAGGTCATAACCAACGGACCAGTACGATTATTACCGGGACCAAACCGGCTGACTAAGTACTCCTCCAACTGTTGTCTCTTAAAAACCGAGCCTAAAATATTTCTGCCTTCTGCAAATACCATGTTCCACGCCGCCGCCCCCATGTTGTTCCGACATAATTTCATATGAAGCAGCCATTGGGTTAACTCTTCGCTAAGAGTCCTGTCTTCTAGATAAATCGTCCGTCCAAATGTGGTAAGTATAGGTTTCTTTGCACCGCGAGCGGATGGTTCAACCAGTTCAATCAATCCCATACCACGTCCATAATCAAGAATCGCCGGAACCTTGCCCGACGATTCGCCCATAGGGATTCCGGTTGCGACGGAAATCTCCCGAAAATTGCCCTCCTTGCCTAAAGCCGCATATTCTACTAAAGCGGAAAGCAGATGTCTTTCCGGAGTAAAGGTCTTGTGGAAGTTTATCGGCAACATAATTTCACCTTCTATTTCCTATCCTCCAATGCTTGAATTCTGATTTTAAATGGCTTGTTCACTACTAAGCTTCCTGTTGAGCTATTCAAAACGGGGCCCAATGAGTAGCATTCACCACGTTGGAGCGAAGCCAGCCGATTTACCCACTCTTCGGGTTTTTCACCGGAAACATCTGATAGAATCTGAGCAAAACGTCTTAGCTCCGTATCCGCCGGTTTAAAAAACAACTTATGACTAGCTTGAAACAACCGATCCTGTTCGTCTCTGTTTAAATTGCTAAGTGTTTGAGTAGCCAGGATTAGGGATATCCCGAACTTCCGTCCTTCGGTCAACATAGTGCCGAGCGGGCTCTTATCGCCATGATCCAGATTCTGCACCTCATCGAGTACGATTACTTTTGGGTTGTCTTTACTGCCACAAGAACGGTAATACCAGTAAAGATCAAACAGAGCAAATTCCGTTATGAGTTGCGCAGAATCCTTTACAAAGCCCATGAGTTGAATGATGTGACATCTTGACTCCCGTTCCGTAAACAGACGTTCCCAAGCTTCCGGATCCTCGGGTCCGAACGGATGCATATCTACAAGCGGCTGAATCTTATTCATTACCGTTGCCGCTGAATTAGCCACCGGCCCTCCTTCGCTGCGGATCTCATCCAAACGCCTCATTAATCCCGCAAGGTTCATCGACTTGTAACTTATAATCCCTTCACGTACTGCATTGTACAAAACTGCTTTTTGCTGTTCCCCGAGCCGGTAGACCCCGGAAAAAACGCCGCTAACTCTATGAGCGGTTGTGGTAGGATCCTCCTCTAATTCAATGTCGTCAATAATTTCACGCTGCTGCCGGAAAGGGTTTACTGGTAGAGGTTCTTTTCGAACAATATGCTGAGTGGGTCTTAACTTTTCTATTACCTGCGGTTCCAGTTGTTTATTGGTAAAGCCATTGGTATAGTCAACAATTAAACTGTTCTGCCCGTACTTTGCTAATTCACATAGTAATGCCTGTATGGTGTACGTTTTTCCCGTTCCTGAAGAACCAAAAACCAAGAGGTGGCGATTGGTCAGCTCGGGATGGCCGAACTCCCAAAAAACCTGACGTCCTCCCTGGAGCAAAGAACCAAGCAGGATTCGTTCGGGTAGCTGAGAAACAACTGCCACATGTGAAGGTCTTTCCCTTTCTCCTTCGGTCTCCGTTGCTGTTTTCTGGCCCAGGCTCTCCTGAGAAGCAACTTCGATAGATGTAACCACTGCGTCTTCGCTAGACTGATGCTCCGACATAACAGTTTCCTTTTCGGAAATGTATCGTGGATCAACTGCTGGCACATTGAAGACTAGCTTCGAATCCCCCCGAAATATCCAAGCAGTAGTCCCATTTAAGCACGCATCACGGATAAAGGCTCTTCCCGCTTTAGCCACATAAATGTGCATTTTTTGGCCCTCAATCTCAAATAAGTAAGCCTGATCACTAGTAAATTCACTGCTATCGATATCCGTCCAAAATGCCATGATGGCTGCTTCCCAATTAATGGAGAAATAACCCTCGCTTAAACGCTCCAGAGCCAGAAGAGTCTTGCGGTAATGGGGCATAGCGGTTTCCCCTTTGCTCGCAATCAACCTGTGTAACTGCATCCACCAGTATCGCTGATCAGGACTGCCTGAAAATCCCCGTTCTTTCTCAACCCGGGGGCGAAACCGCGGGACTAGCTGACGTAGACCGCTCATCACCTGCTGCCTCGCCTTTTCCACAAATCCCTCAGACTGTTGCGCCAGTTTACATTCGATTATTTGGGCATCGATTACGCAATAACCATCAACAATTTTCGTCTTTAGCCTTAGCAAGTCTGGACGACGTTCATCCTCGGGATCGTCAAACCAGTGCAAAAATGCATCCAAGGATATCAGCTCATCACAGAAGGTATTTTCATCCCTAACCAGTAGCTTGCGAACCATGGCATTGGCGATAAATTCCCGCACATATCTCTCAGGGCCAGTCGCATTTATGAGAGATAACCCCGCGATATGTTTCGTCTCGTGAATGAGACTCTTAGCAATCGCGTTGGCATCATTGTGTGAAAGAGGATTTAGTAGGCTCGAAATCTGGGTGCTTATCCGCCCTTCAATATCGGTTAAAAAAAACTGCTGCGTCGATATAGTGTAGTTGTTTTTTCCGAGAGATCCAACTCCGCTTCCAAAGGCAATAATTTCGCGCGACAATGCCCCATCCGGGTTTTGGGTTAATAACAGCTGTTGATCAACCGAAGGATCTATACAGACTACCCAGGTAGAATGCTCATGAGCCACATCGATGACCTTACTCCAGGGAGAAAAATCACTTTTACTGATAACCGCGTATTTCTTGTTCGGGTCCAAAGTACCCTGTTTTAGACGAGCCATAACATTACTGTGTAATGTACTGAGCTGAAAACGGAAATTGCTCAAAACCCTTTCGCGCTTTAAATCCTGCCCCGCACCCTTTAACAAGCAACAAACCTTTTCCAAAATTGGAAATGTAGCGTAATTATCCTCAACCAACGAAAAGTCCCGCAATTCCTGGAATCTGCTCTCGCCAGCATCGATAAAATTAGTAAAGAATATGACATCAAATTCAGTCTTGCTCAATAAGCTGCGGAAGTGTTGAGCATCATTAGACCGGGATACCACACGATAAGATATTGAAACCCGGCAATTGGTGTAATGCTCCATACCCGTTGATAGCGCAGCCTGTTGCCATCGATGTTTCCAAGCATTAACCCAGCGCATAACCGATGAATCATCTTTACTGTCCGAAAAAATGGTTAAGTTGAGTGCATAGGGTCGTGGTGTCTCTTCATTTACAAATCGTTTAATATAAGCATCAATCCCTGAAATGATAGGTTGGATCTCTCCCCCAGAGTAAGCCCCAATGCTTAAGCCGTCTTCGGCATAAGGGTGAAGCTTACGAAAATCCCTTAAGACCTGAGAAATCAGTCGGGAACACTGAGTTTCATGAAATAGCTCCGCATCGGTTATATCGTCATCGTCTTCCTCATCGTAATCCAACAGGAGTCGTGAATTAGTAAATGAAACCGACTCACTAGCCCGTCCGACCAGGTGTAGGTACTCAAAACTTCTTACATTTGTATCAAGAACGTGGTTACCGTCACGCAAAGTACCGTTAACTGGCCGCTGTATGCGCGCCAGATCCACTACCCGTTCCCAATAACGTTCGGCGAAAACCACCTCCGTGCTCCGCCCCAGCCCTTCCGTGACATAGATAGAAAAACTCTCACACAAAAAATTAGATTGATAGAGGATCATTTGCATAAGCGCGGGATGCAGAGGGGTAACAATAGCATTAGGTAAATAGCTATCCCAAGCCCAACCATCGCGCGTCGCCTGTTGATTATTGACCAACATAAAAGCTTTAAGCAACAGCGGTCCTAATGTGCTGATTTCGCCTTCACGCAGATATCTTTCATAGGCTGTGGTAAAAGCCACTCGTAGATTGTCAAAATCCTTTAGAAGGGCGTTAAAGAAACCTTCCTCTTGAAAAGTCCTAAGAAAGTTTTGATACCGCATGGAAAGTTCAACCAAGGGCATTTTTAGCAGATCCATGTTATCCAGCCCGGGAGCATCCAGAAGATCTATAACACGGCAATCACTCTTCCCTAAAGCGATTTCTACCAGACGGTGTACCTCCTCGGCATCACGGCCCATGAAGATTTCGCTCATGTAAGGAATAGCAAAAGCGGGTAGCATCTCCCCGCGCGTTGACCGGCTAAACTCACCATAAGCCCATTCATATAGATTAAATAACACTCGAATCGGATGGTTTAGCGGCATAACCCATTCGAACTGACGTTGAAGTGTTCCCAGAGTGTCACCGGTAATTGCAACGCTGAACTTCAGACTTGGAACGGTCCGTCCGGATTTATTAAAGGAGAGCTCAGGGTTCCGCTCGGGCGACAACTTTGACTCAAAGTCTAGATTTCCACGCTCCTCGTCAATCTTAATGTCTATGCGCTGGGTTATAAAGTCGTCGATTCCTCCCAGCACCAACTGTAGGAACCTCCGGGCACCGGTATTTTGAGCATCATCATCTTCGCCCAGATCAAACTTGAACAGTATACTTTCAACCTTGATGCTCTTAATCTCTTCTTTCATTACAGCATTCCTGGACTTGACATATTTTTTGTAATCACCGAGGGTTAGCCAGACAGCATGCAGAAATACCTCTGGCGGTAACCCAGTCACCCGTTGTATCTTTTTTCGCCCGTTTTCATCATCAATATCCTTTTTTGGTTTGTACCCCAATATTTTTTCATACAAAAAGATAAAGTCAGCACTTAACAGCCGCTGCCTGGCTTCCTCGGAATTGGATTGAATGTATTCCTGCAGAGTATCCAGCATTTCATCTAGGTCATCAAACTCACCTAACTCAGGGCTGTCTGGAGTTGGATGGCGTTTATCGGCGCGGAATTCTTCCAACTTTTTTAAGGCCTTGTCACGATCTTTGATGTCGCGGAAGGCTGAGTAATCATAAAAATCCAGAGCTGCATTCAAGAATCGCTTAAATCCTTTTTTCCCTGAGTACTTGATAAGACTACCCATACGGGGGACCTTAAACCAGGTGAGATTATCCAGGACCAGGTGATAAGCATCCCTACCGCTCATGACTCCTGAACAGTCGAGAGATTCCAGAAAATTACTGATCTGTAGAGGATCCGCCCGGCCTTCCTCATATAGAGCCTTGAAAATGCTGTCAATAGCCTGTATCTCTTTTTTACTGTCATCCAGATCGAACATACTGCCAAAAACTGCTTCCACCCAGGACACAAACGATTTTTTCAAACAGATCCGCCAGACCGCAGTCCGATCCAGGTGATAGAAGTCACGCAAACTAGCCTGGTCGGTAATATGTTCATAACCCGCCAGCAGTATTACCAAGCAATCAACGTCGGGCGTTCGTACCTCATTTCTCAGCCGGGTCAGATTATTGGTTTTGTTATACCAACCCTCGCTACAAATATCCTGAAAGGCCTGATATTCAATTCCGGATAGACGACTCCATGACTCCCCCAATTCTTTGGCTATACCGTATCGAAAGACAACTTTACGCCCTACCATGCGATTTAACTGTTCTCGCACATCGATACCTATTTTGAAAAGCAAGGTTGCCGGATACGATGGCAGCACGAACTTCAGAGTCGATTCAGGGATCGAAGCTTCGCGCAGAATGTGGTTAGTTAGGGTATTCGCCAGGTATTTCACGGGTTAGTCCCTTCCTTTCTACTCTTCATCACCAAAGGGATTATGTACTATGGAGTAAGCATCCGACAGATCAGTTAAAAATCCGCCAGCCCGTAGCATTTCCTTCAGTGATGAACCGTTCTCCGGCTGAATAGAACTATTGGCTGGCAACCCGGTCCAGATTGCTGCATCAGTAAGGTATTCGCCCTCTACAGCAATCCCATAGTGCTGGTACAATCGGTGCAGGAATTCTTCATAAGTACAGCGCTCGCCAGGGGGTAGGAGCACTGCCACAAGATACCGCATAAGCCGATCAGTCATGATAAATCTGGCTCCTGGACCTCTAAAAGGAATAATCACTTCAAGTTTCTTGCCCAACGATAAAAAGAACTTATGGCCGTACTTTGTATCTGCCTCTTTATAAAGATCCTTGTTGGATTGCCGAGCGTTCTCTTCCAGATCCTTATGACGCAGAGCTTTTTGAATCATGCTCTGGATGAATTGCAGACTGCGATGGGATGCTTTACGTTGTTGACCCGTAGAATCGGCAGTGGAAAAGATCCATGCATAGTGCAGTACCCCGCCACAACCATCCCGAACCGGTAGATCGGCATAACGCACAGCCTGAGCGCATAGACTGCGCAAAACCTGCAAAGCGCAACCAGTCATCATCAATTCAATCCTTTCTGTTGGATCAAGCCGGGCATGAAGAAGCCGGTTTAGTTCCACAGCAAAAAGGTATCCCTCTGGCCAGCTTTCTGCAGGACACCACTTACATTTAATATCAAACGATTCCAAATTAGTATTTACTTTAGTATGTGTATCAAGGTTTTCGATAAAGTTTATGAGTAACTCAATGCTATTCGTATAATTATGCTTTACTTTATCCAAACCACTAATGATTGAATTAAGCAACGTATTTGTATTTCGTTCATCTTCCTTCAATACAAGTTCATTGGCAAAAGATTTAATAATACTAATATCCTGGCGTAACGAGTTACAGATTTGCAGATATAATAGTTCACCACCCCTTGCCATGAAGTCGCGTTTAGTCCGGTGATAATACAATTCGAAGTTTTCAAGGCTTCTATCCCATGTAATATCCGGGTGCTTGCGAGCAAAGCTGTCCTTCCAAATTGTTTCCTGGTTTATCAACCCCGGTGATATTGGAAAGAATGATTGGGCGCACCATGTCCGGTCAAAGCCGGCACCTTGAAATCCACCCAGGAATTCCTCCAGGCACTCTAAAACCTCATCTGGGTCACCGTTGCTAACATTTATTCTAGTTTTCATTTTTTCAGTTAGCTTTCGATACTGAATACGATGAACTTCATGCCTTCCATCAACCCGAGAGTTACCCAAGAGGGCAAATAGTTTTAGATTTAACCTGATTCCCGGCTTGTATCTCAGCGTTTCGTCGGTCCATGATCGGAGTTGCTGCATTGAAGGCAGTGCCTGATCAAGCTTTTCCCCACCTAACCATTTTGGTGAGAAGGCTAACGCTAAAAATTCCGATGCAAATTCTAGAATAATTTGCTGGTTGACAAAACGTCTACCGAACAATCGAATGCCCGGATTAATATCACCCTTATCTAGCGTAATATTTGGAAAAATATCAGGTAAGCTCATAAGAACACCTCCAATTGATCACCGGAAAAGATAACTTTCATCAATTGGAAACCCCTTCCTTTTCCTATCCGAAGCAACCGTAGACTGTTATCGCTCAATGAACTAGCATAACAATCAAGCAGGCGGGCTTTAAATCTTTCCAATCTATGAGCATAGAAAGCCGTTAGCGATTCTGCAACCTCACCTTCAAACCGACGGATCACATAATCGAGGAAGGGCAGTTCCAAAGTCAGCTTGACTTCACTGTCAGAGGCGACTAATCCAAGTGAACAGCTTTCAATTTCTCCAATTGAGTAACGTTTAAAGACATTAACCTTGAATTTGTCAGATGGAACGCTGGCAATGATCATCTGTGATGCAGACTTACTGACCCCCGGTCTCAGGGTGATATACAGTTCGTGAGAACGCCATTCGCCTTCGGGTAATCTGACTCCAATAAAAAACTCCTGTAAGACGTGCAATACATAAGCACGAAGCTGCGACTCCCTCAGAATAGGAATAGACTTCGATTTCTGAGTATAATCCAGATAATCAAGTAACAGCGGTGAGCGTAGGAATGTTTGCAGATAGCTTCGTCCCCACTCATCACTCAAATCAGCCCCGAAGAATACTAACCGTCTAATCTGATTCCTGTTCGCGCTATAAAGGCGTTCCTTTAGATGCGCCAAAATCCTTGATGTTGTCTCGCCATATAGTACAATCTGGTTCCCGCTCTTGCTCCACATAGTTCTTTCGAAATACGGATCAAGTACCATTCCAAATTCCACTTGCCTTATCTGTAACACCGGTACCAGCTGCATAGCCTCCGGTACTTCATTATTGCCCTCATCTCCAAAAAGGAGATTGTGAAACAATGCTTTGTAAAGCAATTCTTGCCGGGCTATACTGGACATGGACGTGATCTGCTGGCAGTTCCGACCACCGGTAACGGCAAACGCGAGGTGTCCAGTCATTTGCCTCATGGTTAAGCGGGTGCCGTATTCATACATGCGTTGATAGAGCAGTTCGGTACGCTCCTGTACAACCTCCTCTATTTCCCGTAGGAACCTAACATTAAAATTAATGGGGCAACTTTCGGCGCAACTGCAAGCTTGACAGACACTCCAGTTTTCTGCGTTTAACATCTTACGAAAGATCCGCATCGCCAGCGGAATGTTGTTAATTTGCCCAAGGTTTACTACCATAAAACTATCTCCGGCAATATTCTCAGGCCGGTCAGATTCGAGAACCTTCAACAGGACGCTATCATCAACTGTTACCGTACCTGCGGTTAAACCCTTCATATTATTTATAAGGGTCCCGGTATTGGAGACGATGAGAAAGCGCTTTTGTGGGTTTTGCAGTGCCTCAACAAAAACTTGATTCCGCTCCCCCTCCGGGATCTCACTCAGGTCTTTAATTATTATTAAGTTGGGAAGTTCTACACGTTGTTTCAGTGGAATGTAATCTCCAGTCAGTCTTTTTACTATCTCGGACGCGATAGTTGTCTTGCCATCTCCTGCATTGCCGGTCAGTATCACATTCTGTACTCTTAATCTCTCAGCTATGAAATCGGTAAGAGGGTGATCCACCCTGATGGAATCAAAAAAAGCATTTCCTATTTGTGCTTCGGCAGTAGCGTTTTCGTTACCAGCTGAGGTATTTGACAGCGAATTGAGATATGTAACAAAAGTGTTATTTTGGGGCATGTTCAAAGGCTTGTTATTATCGGTAGATAAGTCCTCATCTTCAACCATCAGACTTTGCTCAACTGAATCAGGTTCTTCAACAACTGCAGTCTGCTGTTCAGGAACGCGCAGGGCTTCCTCCAATTCATGCTGCATCGCGTTTACTGACTCGAACCTTTCAGCCCTGTCTGTAGCTATGGATTTTTGTAACCACTTTAATAATCTTGAGCCAGCAATTTGCTCCATACTATCGTTTATAAAAGGTTGATCGCCGACTGCCGGGTGTTCATAAGGCCTTGAACCAAACAACCATTCCCACAGAACCACTCCTAGTGCAAAAATGTCCCCACTTTCTGAAAACTGTCTATCAGAACCTTTAATACTGTCGGGAGAAACATAACCAACTGTTCCTTGAAACAGATCAACCCGTGGTTCGCCGGAAACTCCGAAATCGATCAGAACCGGCTTGTTATCGGAGGTAAGCAATATATTCTCCGGTTTGATATCCCCATGAACAAAAGGCCTAGGTTCTCCGTTTTCATCTGTATGCCCATGAAAAGCTTGTAACGCCTCAATTAACCAGCGCGTGACACTGATAAACGTCTCCTTGTCGGGACGGGTTCCGCTATCAATCTTTTTCCGCAGGGAATCGCCTTCGATATAGTCCATTACAATGTAATAGCGGTCCTGTTCCCAGTAGCCGATATTCATAACGCGGCATACATAATCCGAGTTAATCCGTTCTCCTACCTCAGCTTCATGCAAAATGTGCTCACGGGGAACCTCGCGGTTGAACAATTTTATGGCGACAATGTTACCACGGATGGTACGTGCTTTATATATCTGAGCTCTATTTCCAGTTTCAATAGTCTCAAGAATTTCGTAGCCGTCATGCATACACCCTGGTTTGAGAATTGGATTCATTTCTTCATGGTCAACAACTGATTTCCTATTATCGGTCTCCAAGGCAAAGGCCTCGAGGATACGGTCGGCATCATTGAGCCGTTTGTTGCGGTCTGCAACAGTAAGCCCGCTTAAGACCTCGATGGTATTCTGCGGAACTCCTTTATCCTGAAGAATGGCGAGGAACTGGGGTGATAGCTCTCCTCCCTGGGCACGCAACTGTTTTACTGTGTGAAACGGTCGTTGGGAAGCCAGCAATTCGCAGGCTATTATACCCAAGCCAAAAAAGTCGGTTGTTTCGTCAATATCATTTCCATCTAAAATCTCAGGAGCAGTGTAGCCATCATCCTTTAATTTAGTGAGCTCCGGCATAACTGTTATACGATTATCTTCCAGGTGGTAAGACAGGTCAAAGTTCATCAGACGGGGTTCACCGTTTATTACCAAAACATTTTCCGGCCGAACCGCACGATGAATGATGTCAGTATGATGGGCTTTAATCAGACCTAGGGTTATGCCACGGCATATTCTGAATGCTTCATGTAAAGAAAAACCTTGCTCTTGCCGATGAATCAGGTCTCTCACGGTCCCGCTTTCCGACCACCTTGATCCTTCAATTATGTCACCATCGTAACTCTCATTAATCCATACCCGGTGGATGTTGGGATGTTCCCCAATTAATTCGATTGACTTCAGTGTGGCCAACGCTTTTGCCTGAAAACGCTGCCGTTCGGAAAAGGAATGAACCGCCGAAGGTCGAAAAATTCGAAACCGGTACAATCCCTGAGCCTGGCCTCCCTTGGGACGGGCTAGAAGCTCAATGTATTCTGCACTCTGGTAACGGTATTCAATGGTTTCATATCCCGGTACGGTATAATAGATACTTTTACGTGGTTGGTTAAGGGAACTAATATACTGGGCAACAGCTTCTATTTGCTTCGAGGTTAATATGGGTGGCTCTGCATCTCGGCGTTTCAGATATGTAATAAATTCCCCTAAGGAGGCAAAAGTATGACTTCGTTGCCCTTCTTTATACTTTGATGGAGTGTCAGCGTTTTCGATTATGGCCTCGGGGTTTGTTAGAACCACGATAGATTCAACCCAGACATTGGGATATGTGCGAAATTGATGCTGATAGATGCCCTTAAGGACTTTGCACTTGAATTCATTAAGTCGGTGCGGGTCTGCCCGGTACGAAGTGCCGTTAACAATCCAGTTGTAGGGGGCAATCTCGATATGCCCCGACCAGTGCTTAAGCTCAACCACATATATTCCCGATCGGGCTACAATTATAACATCATATTCCAGGTAAGTTTTTGATTGCTCTTCAAGAATTAGAATGTTACTTATTACTTTCCAATCTTGATACTTGTCAACAAATCTTTTAAGATCCTTAATAGTTGCTCGCTCATGGTCATATAAGCTTGTTGTTTCGCCTACCATAAATTCATTCTCTTTTTCATTAGTATAAAAACCCGAGTCTGTCGCCCCCAATTCTTGGAGAATAGCCATAATTTCACCTCGAATCCTTCTCCTATGGCTGTCGATACTTAATAATTCAAATATGGTTTTCTCTAAGGAAGCATAATCAACTGTTTCTAATAAACGTTTTTTCGTTAGTCTTGATGCCTGATAATCCTTGTATATCTTTTCCATGCCATGTTTTACATGTAATTGCCAGATACCATCTGTTTGCAGATGATAAAAAGGGTACTCCATCATACGTCTGTATGGTGGCAGGTCAGGAAACATTTTAATAAAGTGGTCGGAAAAAATGGGTTCTAATTCTTTAAAGGTAAATCGATTAGCATGGTTGCTATCACGATCTAATAAAGTTATCACGGATAATAAGAGTATATATTTGTGAGGATTTGGATGGTCCTCTCCTCGTCGATACAGACTTAAATCTCTCAATTTATTGATCAACAATTGTATAGGAGCCATAATTTTTACCATAAGATCCCACGATCCACGAAATAATTCCCCGCGTTAAATACTCAAAAGACTAAATCCGTAAGGACACTTGTCAGTTTATTATCTTTACCTACTTCAGTAACCGGTTTCTCTTTGACAGACATTGAAATGTCGATTTGACGCAGGAATAATGGTTTTCCTCCTCTTCTTCCCCGCCATGTATATATTCTTCCGTCAGCATGGTTTTCTTCATAACGACATGCATGTTCAAAAAGACTAGGATGGTGTTTACGAAGACCTCTCCATTCATTATCAGTTTGATAGAAACAGAAATAACATCCCGATCTCTTTCTCCACCCGTAATACTCTGGCAACCCTAATCCCGAGCTATTTAATATTTCAATGACATCCTCAAGTACTATTCCGTCGTCAACAAACGGATGCCTAGGTATAATGTTTCCTTTGGTATTTCGGTAGCCTTCTCTATTCTCGTCAGCCCTTATAGCAACATAACTATAAGTGCGATCGTTACCGAGAAATGCTTCGAATGGGCGCAACTTCAATTGCCTAGTACACCACCGATTCTGTGGCGAAGGCAAAACCCCACCATAATATTGGAGCCAGAAATCAAAATTTTTTTCCGACTTAATCACTGTTATCTCTATATTTAACACCGCACGTATCCTATTCAGGTAGTCATAGGTTTCTGGAAGCTCACACCCGCTATCGGTAAAGACATATTCAAGTTCCAATTCCGGGTATTTATTGCGCATATAAACAGCTAGAGCTGCACTATCTTTGCCCCCTGAAAGAGCCAAAATGTGACGTTCTCTTTTTTCCGCTATCGCAGCGTTCCCATTATTGCTCATTACCCGTTTCCTCCATTAGCCTTCCAGCCAAAGCACCAAGAACGGCTCTTGACTTCTCTAATGGCAGTTCCATAATCTTCTCTACGTAAGTTTTCACATCAAGGTCATTACCGTTGAGAGTTATAGCTGCTCTCCGCATCTGACCATTTGGAGTCAGCAGAGTCAACAGGCGGACTTGCTCTCTCGGCATTATTCCATTGATTGAAGCTAATATCTCCAGTTGGTTAATCCTTTCCGCATAATCTCTTAAGCGCGCCGCAAAGGGATCGAAGTCGTTATCCCTCCAGGAATCAATGTGCTTTCTGGTTATAGCTCCTGCAATTCCCCTGACCCAATCAGCAGGGTCGTTATGCTCACGTGCAAAGGCCTGCATTACTGAAAGCAGTTCTGAATCATCACAGATTTCAAGAAGATTAGCTGCCCGCATACGCTGTTCTTCATATAGTTCGGAAAGATTGTCGTGACCAAACACTTTCATCATTATCTGCTGCACCCGACTATTTAAGGCAGGATATGCGTCTGCTAATTCCTGCAATACGGACTGAAGCCTTAGAGTTAGTTCATCAATCCACACGGATGGGTCGGTATTGTCACTGATGTTGATGTCTAACGAGAGAGGTATATCTTCAAACAGCAATTTGATAGGATCAGTAGAACTCAGGATCACAGAGCGAACCCTTTGGGCTGCTGGCGTAATCTGCCGTGTCTTTTGCGAGTAGGATGGGAGTTGGCTAACAAATTTTATCAACGGACCGGCTACTCCCAGCATTGTTGCATTTCGTAATCCTGGTGGATTTTGAATCCGGGCAAGTTTTATGACTCCTTGATAGGCATCAAATACTTGCCGTTCGATATGATTGGAAACAAATCTCTTGAGAACATATAAATCAGGGCGCTTAACCAGCAGTGATATATCCGCCGCATTCAAATAGGGTCGATAAGTATCCTCTTTGAAAACTGCAACCTCTTCAGCACGTACCAATAGATATAAACACACATAAATCGGAGCCGGCCCCTGACGCATACCAAACGGGGCTCTTGGAGCTCGGCTAAAACTTCCGATACCCGGATCCCTTGTTCGCCAGCCTTAGTTATGGTGGTGTCAAGATAATCCCATAATCCCTGTAGCGATGTATCATTACCTTCTAGAACAAAATTCCAGAGGCCGGTTTCTGGATCCTGTCGGTGTAGCCCGGGAGCCAGTAATAGGGACCGATACATGGCTACTTCCGGGCCAAATCCTTTTAAACCCAGGTTCTCCTGACTGGCATTACTGACCATCGCTTCCACCAGTTCACGGCGGGCCTTGGCAGCTGCCGATGAAAGCCTTTCATAACTGATCATTTCATTGCCGATCTTCGGTGATTGGTTATAACAAACATCACACAAATCGGACAATATGGTTGATATCGTCCCAGGCTTAACATTAGGATTTGGTTTTCCATTTACATACCAGCGGAGTTCCTCATTTTCAGCCTGGAATAATGCCGTAACATACTCATAAAAACGTTGCTCAGCAATCTGCACCCGAAACGCTAATTCTTTGCGCGCGACACTGTCACGTTTTACCTCTGGAGCATCCTCCAATACGGAGCGTGTTGCTGCCGCCTCCAGTGCCAGCTCGTTAAGAGTAGCCCGAGCCGGAACATATGCTACAACCAGCGGTCGTTTATCCGCACATTCACTAG
>LFRM01056160.1_pt2 | contig 14507 bp, 12 predicted proteins | sample 618341 | NCBI WGS metagenome assembly LFRM01 (sample SAMN03654438, study PRJNA283298) | anaerobic digester metagenome | isolation source: pool of bioreactors CSTR01a, CSTR02a, and CSTR03a thermophilic anaerobic... | place: Denmark: Kgs. Lyngby | collected 2014-05-21 | reverse complement strand
TATGTCGGACGGGATATCGAAGATGCGATCAGTCTCGGATTTATTGATGAGGAAGGAAAGAAACAGCTTCTTCGCATGGCAAGGATGAATGACGAAAAGGTTATGAATACGACGGTCATCATGTATAACCTGATCCAGGACATTTGCGAAAACTCGAGTCCGGAAAAAGGGATCGCCTTAAGTGATAAGTTCAGCAATCAGCTGAATGAGATCAAGGACTTCAATGTCAAAAATATCTATAGAAACAAACGTTTTATGCCGTATCAGGATTACTCGGAACTGGTGATAAAACAGATCTTTGAATCTCTTTATGACCTTTATGACGGAACGGATATCTGGAAAAAACTCGCAAAGGAAAAGGAGTACAGACCGGATACGATCAGCTCCTTTGAGGGCTGGCTCGCAGAATACTGCGAGGAGGACTTTGTTCCGGAAGGGGAACTGAAAGAAACGGCGAAAGCCTGCAAGAACCGCAAGATCTACGGAAGGCTGGACACTGCGGAATTATATGTACAGACGGTCATCGATTATATTTCAGGCATGACCGACCGCTATGCGATCAAAGTGTTTAATGAGTTGTTAAAATATTAAAGCGGGATCTCCGTCACATGATGGATCGTATCCACTCCCGATAAGCCTGAAAGAGCTTTCTCTTAGCTGCCCGGCTTCTCTTAAGCCAGGGAAAGAGCATATCAAACGCATGGGTGTTTCCATGATAGACATCTACAGAAGCCGGTACGCCGGCTTCTTTTAATTTTTTCACATATGCCAGGGTCTCAGCGTAAAATGGTTCTCCGTCGGAGACGAAGGTATAACAGGGAGGAAGATTCCGGTACTCTGTCTCCCTTGCAGGACTTGCATAGGAAGGGATCATTTCCGAACCGTACAGACTCCCGAGATAATGCCTCCATCCCCAGTGGTTCCTTTTTGTGTTCCACACTTTCCCGTGATTATCTTTGGAAGAGGCAGTATCAAAACAGTCGATCATTGGATACAGAGGAAGCTGCAGAGCGATTGAAACATCAGCTTTATTGCGCGCCAGAAGACAGACCGCCACTGCCAATCCCCCGCCGGCACTTTCTCCTCCTACGATGATCTTTGATCTGTCGATTCCGAGATCTTCGGCATGTTCCCACATGAAAAGAAGAGCAGCGTAACAATCCTCGAGCGCCGCCGGATACGGAGCTTTTCCCGCCAGACGGTATTCCGGTGAGATGACGACAGCTCCGAACTCTTTTGCAAGGTTCTTTCCCTGCGACATATGAACCATCCCGGCCATGCCGAGCATATAGCCTCCGCCGTGAATCCACAGGATCCCGGGGAGAAGGCCTTTTTGATCTTTCGGACGCAAAGTCACGATCTTCATTTTTCCTGTAGGAGATGGGATTGTTTTAACTAGTGTTTTCATTGTTTGTGTGAGGCTAATGTTCCTTTTGCTTTTCTTCGCGTTCGATAATGCTGAAGGTCAGATACAGATGCAGAAGGTCATCGGAATCTTCCAGATCATTATCTGCAATTTCGCGGATCCTCTTCAGACGGTAGATCATCGTACTTCGCTGAATGAATAATTCTTTTGCTGCCTGAACCGTGTTCATGCGGCATTTCAGATATACACGAAGCGTCTCTAAGTAAAATGTTCCGTTTTCTTTATCATAGCGTTCGAGCCGGTAATAGACGGGAGAATAAAGCTGGCCCAGATCGGAATTACAGGTCAGAAGGTTGAAAATATACTGCAGCGTATAGTTTGAGAATCGGTGTATCCATTCCATCGGTTTTTCAGACTGACCGATCATCAGAGCTATTTCCGCCTGGCGATACATCGTCTGTATCGCAAAAACATCATCCGCAAAATTGCTGATTCCGACCCGAAAGTTGTTTTCGCGGACGAAAACGCTGAGGTCGTTCGAATAGGTCTCGATCGAACCTGCTCTGGTTTCGTTGATCAGCATGATGATCTGATCCTGATATTGAAATGCGTAGGATCCGGGAAAAGAGTGCATGATCTCATGGGAAAAATAGATCAGCGACGAAATGACCAGGTCTCCGCTGCTGGCATGAACGCTTGCGATCCGATAGATATGGTTCGTTCGCCATGAAAGCTTCTGAAGTTCGCTTTCCAACGCTTTGCGGTTGCTTTTTCCGGTCTCAATGCTTTCTGTAAGAAGGCGTGAAAGGCCGTCCCCTGACGTGGGATTCTGCAGAAGACTCTGCTGTAGGAAACGGACAAAACAACCGGAAAGGTATTCTAAGAGAAGTTCATCTGATTTTCTGAAGGGGCGAATGCATTCCGTCAGAATAATACGGAATAAAAAGGTTTCATTCAGAAAAATATTTTTGCACAGCACGCGATGTGGAAGAATATCTCCGTCATAGTAGAAAACTTCCCGTTCATTCACGATCTTCTGATACTCTTTATCATATTTGAAAAAGTTGATAATGTCTGCCGGCATTGCAAAATCCTGCTCAGAGCCTGTGCGATTATAGCCTGCATATTGAAGGTTGGTCTCGTTTTCAAAGACAATGGAAAAGGTGTTGTTCATCAGCGAGATACCATTCTCAAAAACATCATCAGAGATATCAAGCGCCTGCTGATACATATTTTTAGTTAAAGAACGGAAAGGAATGGAAAGAAGCTTCTTTTCCCAGTCATCAAAAAAGTCGTAAACCCGGCTTATCTGATTAAACAGATCCAATAAATCAGCAGATTCTTTGTAAACGATCAGATTATCCGTTTTTTGAATTATATGATCATCCGGCATTCCGATCGTGATCAGGGCGGAATGCTTTTCGTATTGCAGCGTGGAGGGAATTGAGTCTGCCTTCGCTATGTATAGAGTGTGCGACTTGAGTACTTTTTGATCTGTAAGTAAAACAGGCCGAGCTAAATGAAGCGTTTGATCCTTGCACTTGGAAAAGCCTGGTTTTTCAGGGTATTTCATATATTCGCTTATAATTTCTACAGATAAAAGCATAAGAATCTCCTTTGGTCACAGTGTACAAATTGTAGGTAAAAAAGTCAATCGCTATGTGGCATTTACGGAAAAGATGCGTGAGGGTATGATTTTCCTGTCAAGAGGATGCAGATGCATTCCAATGAGGGGTTAGTCATAAACTATTTGTATCAATTAAAGGAGGATAATAATATGCCGGAAAACAATGGACCACAGTTCAATTTTAAAGAAAACTATTTAAATTATTTAAATCATAAACCAACCAGTCTGATCCCAAATTCTTTTGTTGGAAACAAGGTTCTGGGATTTGGTGCACTTAATGGTCCTTCCATTGAAAAAGGAGCGCAGTTTGGCGACTGCATGGATGGTTTTGGTATTCGCTGGGAGTATCCGGCTACCTGTGACGGAGCAGCAATTCCTGCAAATGATATTTTTGTTCTGGAAGATATCTGCGACTGGAGAGAGGTCGTCAAGATTCCGGATCCTGCAGAGTTTGACTGGAAGGCAGCTTATGCTATGGAATGCCAGATGATCGGCGAGCCGGACAGAGAGCATGAAGTTGTTGAGTTCGGTTTTGGAAACGGCGTCTACGAGCGTCTTGCTGCACTGATGGGATTTGAAGAGGCGCTTTATTCTATGGCCGCTGAACCGGAAGAAGTTAACGCATTATTTGAGGCAATTACCGATTATAAAGTAAAAGCACTGGATTATATTATTGATGCATATCATCCGGATACGATCATGTATTATGATGACGTTGCAACTGAACGGTCTCCGTTCTTCTCGATTGAAACCTTCCGTTCCATCGTAAAACCGCATCACAAACGTTTTGCTGATGAGTGCTGGAAGAGAGGTATTATTCCGATGTATCATTGCTGTGGTAAAGCAGAATCTCTTATTGAGGACTTTATTGATATCGGATGGGCTGTATGGGCTTCCGTACAGAAGTCAAATGATATTGCAGCACTGATCGAAAAATATGGCGATAAGATTGGTTTTTCCGGTGGCTTTGATTCCACCGGCCCTGCAAGCCGCGTAGAAGCAACCCAGGAAGAGATTGATGCTGAAGTAAAACGCTGCATCGACACCTACGGAAAGTATCACAAAGCATATTGCTTCTTCGGATTCAGATACTCCGGAACCTTAGATCCGGCGAATACTGCAAGAGAAATGGGCAAAATCATTGAATCAATGATGAGACAATCCTTTGAGAAGCTCATGAGCGAAATGCCGCCGCAGCAGGCATAAGTCACACAAATACTATGATGAAATGAGAAATCGGGCAGGAGATCATCCTGCCCGATTTTCACTCTCCAATTATGGTGCCAAAAGAACAGCCCAGGTTGCCTTCTCGCCCTGACGGGCTCACCTTGCCGTCCCCCTGTCACCCTTACATATCATTCAGTTTCAGATGCTTCACTTTTCGCAGTGCGATCGAGTTGATCACAATGGCGAAGACTGCCGTCAAAGTAGCGGAGAACAGCCAGGAAGAAAAGCTGATCCCATGGAAGAAGATCTATGTATGAATCTTTTTTTATGCGAGCATTCCTGCATCATTGTAACACATTCAGGCGAGAATTGAAGAATAAGAATGCCTGAACAAAATCTGCCGGGATCCATACAAAAATATTGCGTAAAAACTGGCAAGACGATGAATATTATTTGAATAAATTGCATAAACTTGCAAAAATATGCAAATTTAGTGTATACAAATGAATTTTTTCGAGTATAATGTTGAATAAAATTGCAAAATGCAGACAAAAGACGTAGAATGTACGGGATGCGTTAAAAAATTATTTCTTTATATATTTAGAGAAATTTTTGCTATTCCCCGTCGATGTCAACATCAGACACAGCAAAGAGAGGAAGACAATATGAAAAAAGAAGATATCAAAAAAGTAGTTCTGGCATACTCCGGTGGATTGGATACTTCCATCATTATTCCCTGGTTGAAGGAAAACTATAATAACTGCGAAGTGATTGCAGTTTCCGGAAACGTCGGACAGGCAGATGAGCTTGAAGGCCTGGAAGAGAAGGCGATCAAAACAGGAGCATCCAAACTTTATGTCCTGGATCTTACTGATGAATATGTTGACGAATATATCATTCCGACGATGAAAGCAGGGGCGATCTATGAAGATTATCTCCTCGGAACCAGTCACGCGCGTCCTTGTATTGCAAAAGGTCTCGTAGAGATCGCGATCAAAGAAGGCGCGGATGCAATCTGCCATGGATGCACCGGAAAAGGAAACGATCAGGTCCGTTTTGAACTTGCGATCAAGCATTTTGCACCGAATATGCCGATCATCGCTCCGTGGCGTGAGTGGGAACTGAAATCCCGTGAAGAAGAGATCGATTACGCGGAGGCACATAATATTCCGCTTAAGATCAACCGCGAGACAAACTATTCCAAAGATAAGAACTTATGGCATCTTTCCCATGAAGGCCTTGAGCTGGAAGATACAGGAGTGGAGCCGGATTATGATAAACCGGGATTCCTGGAGATGGGTGTCTCCCCGATGGCAGCTCCGGATGAGCCGACCTATGTGACTCTTGATTTTGAGCAGGGTGTTCCGGTTGCGATCGACGGAGAAAAAATGAGCGCTAAAAACATCATCTTAAAGCTGAATGAACTTGGCGGCGCCAATGGAATCGGCATCATTGACATTGTTGAAAACCGTCTGGTCGGCATGAAATGCCGCGGTGTTTATGAGACTCCGGGAGGAACGATCCTTTACCGTGCGCATGAAGCATTAGAGAGCATCTGCCTCGATAAATATACGCTTCACGAGAAACAGAAACTTTCTATTACCTTTGCAGAGGTCGTTTATAACGGACAGTGGTTCACTCCGCTCCGTGAAGCTCTTTCCGCTTTTGTTGATAAGACACAGGAAAAAGTCACAGGAAAAGTAAAACTGAAATTATACAAAGGCAATATTATCAAAGCCGGAGTATGGAGTGATTACTCTCTGTACAGCGAAGAGATCGCAACCTTCGGTGAAAGCGATTATGACCAGAAGGATTCCGCAGGATTCATTAACCTGTTCGGCCTTCCGATCAAAGTCCAGGCTATGGTTGACGCAAAGAACCAGAAATAGAAAAGGAAACTGTGCTGCGGAATCTTTTTCGCAGCACATAGATTTTTACAGTCACAAGAGGTATTTCTATGGCTAAGATGTGGGCCGGAGTCACTTCCGGTGAGACAGCGAAGATCGCGGATGATTTCAACTCCTCGATTTCGTTTGACAGTAAAATGTATAAGCAGGATATCGCAGGCAGCATGGCTCATGCTGCCATGCTTGGTAGTAAAGGGATCATTGAAGGCTGGGAAGCTGACTATTTAATTGACGGACTTCATACGATCTTAGAAGATCTGGAGACCGGAAAATTAGAGATCGATCCTTCCTGTGAAGATATCCATATGTTTGTGGAACAGGTACTGACGGAGCGCATCGGCGATGTCGGGAAAAAGCTTCATACTGCAAGAAGCCGGAATGATCAGGTGGCTTTAGATCTCCGCCTTTATCTGCGGGAGCAGATCGATGAGATCTCTGAGAAACTGAAAAAGCTGACACTTACCGTCTGCGAAAAAGCAGAAAGCTATAAAGACGCGATCATGCCGGGCTATACGCATCTGCAAAGAGCACAGCCCGTCACCTTCGGACATCACCTGATGGCATATGCCATGATGTTCCTTCGCGATATTGACAGATTGGCAGACTGCAGACAGAGAATGAATCTTTCTCCGATCGGAAGCTGCGCACTTGCAGGCACGACCTATGACACGGACAGAAAACTTGAAGCGGAACGGCTTGGTTTTGACGGGATCTGCCTGAATTCCATGGACGGTGTTTCCGACAGGGATTTTGCATTGGAACTTTCAAGTGTTCTTTCGATCCTGATGATGCATCTTTCCAGATTCAGCGAAGAAGTAGTTTTATGGTCTTCCTGGGAGTTTAAGTTTGTGGAGCTTTCCGATGCATTCACAACAGGTTCTTCCATTATGCCGCAGAAGAAAAACCCGGATATGGCAGAACTGGTGCGCGGAAAAACGGGCAGGGTTTACGGCGATATGATCGGACTGTTCACAGTCCTTAAAGGGCTTCCTCTGGCATACAACAAAGATATGCAGGAAGACAAGGAAGGCATCTTTGATTCCTGCGAGACCGTAAAGAACTGTCTGGATGTATTCAGCGGTATGATAGAGACCATGACCGCAAGGACAGACAATATGATGAAGGCAGCACAGAACGGATTCATCAATGCCACAGATCTGGCCGATTATATGGTGAAAAAAGGCGAGGCATTCCGCAATGCTTATAAGATCTCAGGACAGATCGTAGCGGAGTGTATGGAAAAAGGACTTGTCCTTGAGACCTATCCGCTCGAGGAATATAAAAAACATTCCGATCTTTTTGAAGAGGATGTATATGAAGCAGTCGATCTGAAAGCCTGCGCAGAAAAACGGATCAGCGAGGGCGGAACCTCCGTACAGTCTGTGGAAAAACAAATCGCTTACGTAAAGGAACAACTGAAATGAAAAAAGTATTTATTGACGGCAGCGCCGGCACAACAGGACTTCAAATATATGAACGCTTAAGCAGCAGGGAGGATGTTTCCCTGATTACGCTTTCTGACGAGAAACGGAAAGATCCTGCGGCAAGAAAAGAAGCCATTCTCGAGGCGGATATTGCCTTCCTTTGTCTTCCGGATGATGCAGCAAGAGAAGCTGTAGCATTAGCGGGGGATGCTGACACCTGTATCATTGACACTTCGACAGCTCACCGTGTCCAGGAGGGATGGACCTATGGATTCCCTGAAATCGGCGGATTAAGAGAGCAGATAAAGAATGCCAAAAGGATCGCGAATCCGGGATGCCATGCCAGCGGCTTTATCTCACTTGCAGCTCCGCTTGTGGCTCAGGGCATCATTTCGAAGGATGTGCAGCTTTCCTGCTTTTCCCTGACTGGTTATACCGGCGGCGGGAAAAAGATGATCGCAGATTATGAGGAGCAGAAGACATTTCCGCTGGAGGCTCCGAGACTGTACGGGCTCAGCCAGAGCCATAAGCATCTTCCGGAAATGACAAAGTATTCCTGCCTTGAAAAAGATCCGGTCTTCTGTCCGATCGTTGCGGATTTTCCGCGTGGAATGGAAGCGGTCGTTGCACTTACAAAACAGGAAACGAATGCGACGATACAGGATATCAAAGAGGCATATAAAGCTTATTATCAGACAGGGCTGGTGCATTTCAGGGAAGATGCAGATGAAAGCGGATATTTAACAGCCAATGCCTACGCGGAACGGGATGATATGGAGATCAGCGTTTTCGGAAATGAAGAAAGGATCCTGTTGGTCTCACGCTTCGATAACCTTGGGAAAGGTGCTTCCGGAGCGGCGCTCCAGAACATGAATATCGTTCTCGGAATTGATGAGGCATTTGGCTTAAACGTTTAAAGAATAAATTGACAGAGGATAAAACATGAAGATCATCGAAGGCGGCGTCTGTGCCGCAAAAGGATTTACAGCAAACGGGATCCGCTGCGGGATCCGTAAAAACAAGGATAAAAGAGACCTGTCACTGATTTTCAGTGAGACGGTCGGATCCTGTGCAGCAGTATATACAACAAATCTCGTAAAAGGCGCACCGATCGCTGTTACGAAGCAGCACATTTCTGACGGCTTCGCTCAGGCGATCATCTGCAACAGCGGGAATGCCAACACCTGCAATCCGAACGGAGAGGCAGTTGCAACAGAGATGGGAGAGCTGCTCGGAAAAGAACTGAATATCAAAGCGGAGGATGTTGTCGTAGCTTCTACGGGCGTGATCGGACAGCCGATGGATATCACTCCGATCGCAAACGGGATTCCGGAGCTTGCAAAAGGTCTCACCGCAGAGGGAAGCGCGCTCGCATCAGAAGGTATCATGACAACGGATACGGTTCAAAAAACGATCGCGGTGGAATTTGAGATCGGCGGAAAGACCTGCCGTATCGGCGGAATTGCAAAAGGCAGCGGAATGATCCATCCGAATATGGCAACGATGCTGGTGTTTATCACTTCTGATGTGGCAATCGCACCTTCCATGCTTCAGAAGGCACTCTCAAGTGATATTGCGGATACCTTTAATATGGTCAGCGTCGACGGGGATACTTCAACGAATGATATGGTCGTTGTTCTGGCAAACGGAATGGCCGGGAACGAGACCATTACAGAAGAAGGCGAAGATTATACCGCTTTTATGAAAGCGTTGAATACGGTCACCGTTCATCTTTGCCGTATGATCGCAGCTGACGGAGAGGGCGCTACAAAGCTCCTTGAGTGCAGGACATACGGCGCTTCTGATAAGGAAACAGCAAAGACGGTTGCAAAAAGCGTGATCTGCTCCAGCCTGCTGAAGGCTGCAATGTTCGGAGCGGACGCAAACTGGGGACGCGTGCTTTGCGCGATCGGTTATTCCGGAGCAGATGTGGATGTGGAAAAGATCGATGTTGATTTTGAAAGCAAGGCTGGAAAAATCAACGTCTGCAAGGATGGAAGAGCGGTCGATTTTTCCGAGGAAAAGGCAAAAGAGATCCTGCTTGAAGATGAGATCAACATTCTGGTCGATCTGAAGAGCGGAACGTCCGAGGCAACTGCATGGGGCTGTGATCTGACGTATGATTATGTGAAGATCAACGGGGACTACCGAACCTGATGAAGAACCAGAGCAAGCGTAGAATAATGAGACTCTGAAGATGTTCAGACTATAAATAAACAATCAAAAAAGAAATAAAAAAAGGAATTTAGAGATGACAAGATTTTTATCAAATATGGACAGGGCAGAGGTGCTGTTACAGGCCCTTCCGTACATTCAGCAGTATGTAGGAAAAGTAGTTGTGATCAAATACGGTGGAAATGCCGCAGTCGATGAACATATGCGTGAGCAGGTCATGGAAGATATCGTTCTTCTTTGGGCAATCGGCGTAAAGGTCGTTCTTGTGCATGGAGGCGGGCCGGAGATCAGCAGCATGATGGATAAGTTCGGAAAAAAATCCGAATTTGTTGATGGTCTTCGTGTGACCGATGATGAGACGATGGACATTGTACAGATGGTCCTTTCCGGAAAGATGAATAAAAATCTGGTAAATCTTTTAGCAGTCAAAGGCGGCAGAGCCATCGGCCTTTCCGGTGTTGACGGACATCTGATCGAAGCGGAAAAGAAAGATGAGAGACTGGGCTTTGTCGGCGATATTACAGGAATCAATATTGAACCGGTCGAAGGTCTTTTAAAGAACAATTTTATTCCGGTCATCTCAACGGTCGGATGTGATGATGAAGGAAACAGCTATAACATTAACGGTGATACGGCGGCAGCTTACCTTGCCGGTGCACTGAATGCGGAACGCTTGATCATGATGACAAATATTTCCGGTATCCTGGAAGACCAGAATGATCCGGATTCGCTGATCCGCGAGCTCACAGTGGAGGAAGCAAAAGGGCTGTATGATTCCGGAATCGTCTCCGGAGGCATGATTCCGAAAGTTGACTGCTGTATCAATGCGACCGAGATGGGCGTGCAGGGTGTCGTCATTTTAGACGGACGCGTACCGCACGCGATCTTAATGGAGCTTCTGACAAATGAAGGTGCCGGAACCAGGATCCGGAAAAACGACTGACAGAAAAGGTGAGAACTATGAGTATTATTGAAATTGATCAGAAATATGTTGCAGGTACCTATAAACGTTTCCCGCTGGAGATCGTTTCCGGAAAGGGCTCTGTCGTAAAAGACAGCGCGGGAAAAGAGTATATCGATTTAGGTTCCGGAATTGCGGTCACCAGTTTTGGTGTCGCGGATGATGAATGGCAGAAAGCTGTAACGGAACAGATCGGCAAAGTGCAGCACATGTCCAACCTGTACTATACGGAGCCTTGTGCAAAACTGGCTCAAATGCTTTGCAAACGTACGGGTATGAAAAAGGTCTTCTTTTCCAACTCCGGCGCAGAAGCAAATGAGTGCGCGATCAAAGTTGCAAGGAAATATTCAGCAGAGAAGAAGGGCGCAGACTGCTATACGATCGTGACTCTGAAGAACAGCTTCCACGGAAGAACGCTGACCACACTTGCTGCGACCGGCCAGGATCATTTCCATGAGCTCTTTCAGCCGCTCACACCGGGCTTTGTTTCCGTTGATGCAGGAGATATCGCCCAGCTGGAAAAGCTGGCAGAAACTACGAAGATCGCCGGCATCATGATCGAATGCGTACAGGGAGAAGGCGGCGTGATCCCGCTTGACCCTGAGTATGTGAAAGCATTATCATCTTTTGTGAAAGAGCAGGATATCATCCTCATTGTTGATGAGGTCCAGACCGGAAATGGAAGATGCGGAACGCTTTATGCTTACCAAAAGCTTGGGCTCGAGCCGGATGTGGTCTCCACGGCAAAAGGACTTGCAGGAGGTCTTCCGATGGGCGCAACAATGATGAGCGAAAAAGTGGAAAATGTCCTGGGCTTCGGAGATCATGGAAGCACCTTTGGAGGAAACCCTGTCTGCGCTGCAGCAGCGATCAGTATTCTGAGCAGGATCGATGATGCGCTGTTAAAAGAAGTGCAGGAAAAGAGTGATTATATCTTTAAGACGCTGGAAGGCGCAAAGGGAATTGAAAGTGTGACAGGACTCGGTTTGATGATCGGCATCAAAACCGAAAAACCTGCGGGAGAAGTCGTTGCAGCCTGCATGGAAAAAGGTGTGCTTTGTCTGACGGCAAAAGACAAGGTCCGTCTCCTTCCGGCGCTTAACATTCCGATGGAACTGCTGGAAAAGGCAGTCGCAATTATTAAAGAAGCGGCGGAATAAACAAAGATGACAAGGGCAGATGAGTTTTTAGAACTGTATAAAAAGCTTGAAGCGATCGTAGCGAATAACTACGGCAATCGTAAAGAGGGAGGCTCCGTGGCGAAGCTTGGAAAACGCTCGGAGTTTCGTCATATCCGGGAGGAACTCGATTATATCCGGGATGTGAGAAATCTGCTGGCTCACAGACCGAGGATCAGTGACGATTATGTAGTAGAACCGTCCGAAGGGATGATCGAGCTTTTAAAGAAAGTAATCGAAAAAGTAGAACGTCCCGCGGTTGCGGAAAGCATCATGGTAAAACTGGATGACGTCATCTCCTGCAACAAGGGTGATTTTGTGATCCCGGCGTTAAGGAAGATGAACGAGAAAGCCATTGCATATATCCCGGTTTTAAGTGAGGGACGTGTGTGCGGTGTATTCAGCGAAAGAGCTTTCATCCAGTACACGGTTTCCCAAAACCGGTCGGTCGATGAAGGAACTATGTTTTACGAAATCGAAGATGTGCTGTCTTTTGACAGCAGCAGTGTGGTAAAATTTCTATTTACAGACAGAAAGACGCCGATCGATGAACTGAGTGATCTGTTTGACGAAGCTGCTCAGAATGATCAAAAGATCGGCATGATCTTTGTAACTGAACACGGTAAAGATTCAGAGGCTCTTTTAGGCATCATTACTGCATGGGACGTTGCGGCAGCTTTTTGATACTGGGACATTTATTGGACATATAGAGGTGTATTGTTATACTGCAGCCGAAAACAAGCATGAAATCGAGGTGCAGTATGAAAAAAATATATATTGTAAGAATATTTGATGAAGGACCGCGTGCCGGGGAATATGAGTTTTGGGACAGAACACTTGCGGAGATCATGTACAATTCCGCAGAGGTTGCTGAAATGTATGAAAGCACTCCTCAAACAGGAAGAACAATGGAAGTTGTTCAAAGCTGCTGAAAGGCTAAGCGGCGTTCTCCCGGCCGGCACAGACAATAATATAACAAGGAGAAGAACAACATGACAATTGCAGAAGAAAGCCTGGCATTACATTACGAGAAGAAAGGTAAGATCGAAGTCATCTCGACGGTTCCGGTGAACGATGCAAAAGATCTTTCCCTGGCATATACCCCGGGAGTTGCTGAACCCTGTCTGGTGATTCAGAAAGATGTGGAAAAATCTTATGAACTCACACGCAGATGGAATATGTGCGCAGTGATCACAGACGGCAGTGCTGTTTTAGGACTGGGTGATATCGGCCCGGAAGCAGGAATGCCGGTCATGGAAGGAAAGTGTGTCCTCTTTAAAGAATTCGGAGGAGTAGACGCTTTCCCTCTTTGCGTTAAAACGCAGGATGTTGATGAATTTGTAAATGCTGTTTATCTGATCTCAGGAAGTTTCGGCGGGATCAATCTGGAAGATATCGCAGCGCCGAGATGTTTTGAGATTGAAGAAAAACTGAAAGAGAAATGTGATATTCCGATCTTCCACGATGATCAGCACGGAACGGCCGTCATTACTCTTGCCGGCATCATCAATGCGCTGAAAGTCGTCGGAAAGAAGAAAGACGATGTCAGAATTGCCGTCAGTGGAGCAGGAGCAGCGGCAACAGCGATCACGAAGCTTCTTTTAAACTATGGCATCAAAGATATTACGATGTGTGACCGCAAGGGTGCCATCTACGATGGAAGAGAAGGGTTAAACGCTGCGAAGGCACAGATCGCGAAGATCACGAACCCGCAGAAACTTGCGGGAACTCTGGCAGATGTTGTAAAAGGTGCGGATATTTTTATCGGAGTTTCCGCTCCTGGCATGCTGACAAAAGAGATGGTCTCTACTATGGCGAAGGATGCGATTGTCTTTGCCTGTGCAAATCCGACCCCTGAGATCTTCCCGGATGAAGCGAAAGCAGGCGGAGCAAAGGTCGTAAGTACCGGCCGCAGTGACTATCCAAACCAGATCAATAATGTGCTTGCGTTCCCGGGAATCTTCCGCGGAGCGTTTGATGTCCGCGCAAGTCAGATCAATGAGGAAATGAAGATCGCCGCATCCCATGCGCTTGCTGAACTGATCAGTGATGAGGAATTAAATGAAGACTATATCATTCCAAAAGCCTTTGATCCGAGAGTCGGAAAAGCAGTTGCGGAGGCAGTTGCAAAGGCGGCAAGGGATACGGGAGTTGCAAGGATCTAAACGTCTGCATGAGATTTGTATTTCGTTCCTGTGTGTTTTATAATAACAACGAATGAAAATGTAAGGCTTGATTGAAAAGAAAAAGGACCTGCTTATGAGCACGTGGAAAGAAATGGAAGAATTCGTCCCTATGAACGAAGAAGAGCCGGTCAACGAAACACTGGCTTACTATAATGAGAATGCCGATTCATATTATGACCGCACGGTCAGTTCAGATATGAATGAGCAGTACGACTTTTTCCTGAAATATATTCCTTCAGGAGCAAGGCTGTTGGATCTTGGCTGCGGTTCCGGAAGAGATACCAAATATTTCATGGACAAAGGTTTTCTTGTCACGGCAATCGATGGGTCGGAAGCGATGTGCAAAAAAGCGGAAAGCTATACCGGTCTCAATGTCCGGCAAATGGACTTTCTGGAACTGAACGACCGTGAGATCTATAGCGGTATCTGGGCATCTGCGTCGCTTCTTCATTTGAAAAAGAAAGACCTGACAAGGATGTTTGCCAAACTGAGAAAAGCCCTGACAAAAGACGGAAT
>LFRM01171267.1_pt2 | contig 14508 bp, 15 predicted proteins | sample 618341 | NCBI WGS metagenome assembly LFRM01 (sample SAMN03654438, study PRJNA283298) | anaerobic digester metagenome | isolation source: pool of bioreactors CSTR01a, CSTR02a, and CSTR03a thermophilic anaerobic... | place: Denmark: Kgs. Lyngby | collected 2014-05-21 | reverse complement strand
TAGAGAGTCTTAGTGATTCCCTTAATGTTAACAATCCCATGTACTTTCCATCCCAGTTAGATATAGGGGTTTTATTAGAATAAGTATAAGCTTCATCAACAAATGGTGTATAAGTTGACCAGTTGTTATACTCAATTCCCGGTGCATATTCATAAAGGGGTTTAGCCGTAGAACCGATTTGTTTTTTTGATTCAGTGGCTAAGTTAAATGACTTAGCATCAGTTCTGTTTCTTCCGGTTCCAATCGCTGCAATTGCTCCAGTTTTGACATCAATAATTGATATACCCGTTTGAACATCATCATTTTCCCATTTAAACTTTTCGCCTTTTAAAACACTATTTATATAATCTTGTTTCTTTGGATCCAACGTCGTATAAACAGCCATTGGAACGTTATAAGGATCATTTCCAGTTTTATCTCTAATTTCAGCTACTACAGTGTCAATAAATCCTTGATACTCATTAAATTCCTCACGATTTTTTCTGTTTGATAGAAGTTTTTCAGTTGACAATTGTAAAGCAATTTCTTTTTCTTCTTTACTTATATAACCATGTCTTTCCATTAAATATAAAACTGTTTGACGGCGCTTTTCAGCTCCCTCAGGATTTCTAGTAGGATCTAGTTTGAATGGTGCTTGATATAATCCGGCAATTAAAGCTGCTTCACGGAAGTTAATGTCACTAACACTTTTGTTAAAAAATGTTTGGGCTGCTTGTTCAACACCCCAAGCTCCACCACCTAAGTAATAGGTATTAACATAAAATTCCAAAATTTCTTCTTTTGTGTAATTCTTCTCAATTATAAACATTGACATATATATATCAGTAAATTTTCTAACAATTCCCTGAATTCCTTCGGCATCATCATTGGTGAAATTGTTTTTACTTATTTGCATGGTAATTGTAGACGCTCCTCCAGCCCCGGAATTACCTAAAGCTTGTTTAGAAGAAGCAATTAAGAATCTTGGCAGATCAAATCCATTGTGTTGGAAAAACCTAGAATCTTCAGTGGCAATAATAGCGTCAATTAAAACTTCGGGAAGTTTATCATAAGTAGTATTAGTTCGAACTTTCATTCCTATTTTGGCATAAACTTCGCCATTAGCATCATATAAAATAGAAGCTTCTTTAGTGTACAAGTTCTCCGGTTTGAATTCAGGAGCATTTTTAACAATGTAAAAGAAGAAGCCGGCAATACCTGTCAAACCAATAATTGCAAAAACAAAAACAGTAATAATAATAATTTTTAAAACTTTTCCTTTTGATTTTGACTTTTTTGACTTCCTTTTAGTTGGTTTTTTTCTTGTTTTACGATTTATATAATAACTCAAACCGAAAAAAAGCAAATTGATCAAAGATACTAAAAGTAAAGCTTTTATAAAATCAAATGCTAAACCACCAATAACAACAGCTAGAACACTAAGTTTGATAATGACAGTGTTAGTCGAGTTACTCCTTATGATTTTCTTAATTTTCTTTTTCATATTATTCTCCTTTAAAATAAACATCATCAATTATTTTTAAATAATCAATATAAGGATTATAAGAAGGTTTTATTAAAAAACCAAATTCTCTTATATAAGACAAAGGGATAGATTTTCTAGTAAAATTGTTCAAAAAGTTAAATAGGTGAATCGCATCTAAATAATAAGTTTCATTTGATTTAGAAAAGCGAATAATCAAAAAGCCAATTCCTCCATGATCAGTAATTCGTTTTAAATGATCAATTTGGTGATTATGAATGTTTGCTAAAGGAAAGTAGTCTTTAGTTGTTTCCTTAGCTTCAAAATCAATATATTTACCACGATAAACGCCGTTATAGTCAGTTGTTGATGGTGTTTTGAAAAAACCTTTTTTTATTACGGTATTTTTTCTGCTTGGATAATCTACTTTAGCAACAGTTATCGGCGTTGGTTTTTTATAAATTACAGCAATATCATTTACTAAATAATACTGGTTAGACTCGTTTATTTCAAATTCTAAACCCATTCCCCTGTTTTTATGGGATGTCTTAATATTCTTTTTAATACCACCTGGATAATTCATTTAATCACCATTACAATTATACTATAAAAGTTTTTTTTTTACTACCTTATCGAAAAAAAATTCTACTTTTGTCGATTTGCAACAATTAAAAATCAACATATGATAATCTATTATTGAGGTGAAACTATATTAAAAAAAAAGATATAGAAGTAATTCTTAATGAAATGATAGAAGATGTTAAATATGCTAAAATAAAGGTTTTTATGACTAAAAAATAAGCTCAATAGGAGGTGGTGCTTGTTTTTTTTTATGACATTGACAAAATACCTTTTTTTTGAGAAAATATAGTTGAATTAAGGAAGGTGGCTAATTATGTATCAAGATAGACTATTACTAACTATAAAAGACATCTTAGAACATGAGTTTAAAATCGATACTAGAGGATATCGTCCCCAAGAGGTCGACAAGTTATTAGACGATATCATGCATGATTATGATTTTTTGTTGAAGACAATCAAAGAATTAGAAGACGAAAAAAAAGATTTAATTGATGATAACATTAGACTAAAACAAGAAATACGTAATGTTAAAACCAAAATTGATTTACTTAAAGAAACACCAGTTAATGATACCAACAATGCTGATGTTCTTAGAAGATTATCAAACCTTGAAAAAATAATATATGGAAAAGAATAATATTTTGACAAACGCTGCATTCATAGTAATGTAGAGGAAAGTCCATGCTTGCACTATCTGAAATGATAGTAGTGATTGTGCATAGGGAAAAAATAACCTATGGTAGTTTTAACTAACGGCATCGAATTAGTCCTTTATGGATTATATTAGATATAAAGTGCCACAGAAACGAGTCTTTTAGTAATAAAAGAATGAAACGCGGTAAACCCCACAAGCAAGAAACCCAAATTTTGGTAGGGGAACCTAAAAGAAGGGAATAACAACTTTCTTTGGGATCAAGAAATTGATAGATAAATGTTTGTCGCCTATTAATTAGGAACAGAACATGGCTTATAAAATATTATTTTTTTTATAAAGAGAGGTGCAGTTTGAAAGAAATTGGCGAAAAACTCAAGCAAGCTCGCGAGAGCATTGGGATAGCTATTGATGAAGCAGCAGAAGATTTAAAAATGAAACCGAATCAAATTGAGGATGTTGAAGCTGGCAATATGGAATCTTTTAAGGATATTTTTGATTTAAAGTATTTTATTAGAGATTATGCTAAATATTTAGGTTTAAATAAAGAGGATATGGTCGATGAGTTTAATGAATATTTATTCGATTATACATCTAAAATATCATTAGAGGAAATTAAACGAGCTAAAAAAAATGAAGAAATTAAAGAGAAAAAAATTAGTTCTCCTTATACCTTAGAATATAAAAAAAGACATCGTTTTTTTCCTATTGTTGGAATAATTGTGATTATAGTTTTAATTATTATTGCACTTTTAATATTTAATCGCGTTAAAGATGATAATGAAAAAACTATAAATGAAATTAGTGTTATAAAATAGGAGGAAGTAAGATGAATTTACCTAATAAAATAACCATGGCTAGAATATTTATGTCAATCTTAATAATTGTTGTCCTATTGTTTCCGTTTAGTGCTTTTGGAATAACTGTTCCTAGGCTATTTATAAACGAGTCAATTGTTATCGATACTAAATATATTGTTGCAGGAATATTGTTTATCATTGCCTCGTTAAGTGACTTTCTTGATGGCTTTATTGCTAGAAAGTATAATTTGGTAACTGATTTTGGAAAGATGATTGATGCGATTGCTGATAAAGTATTGGTTAATTCAACACTAGTTATCTTATCAGCACAAGGATTTGTTAATCCAATTATACCGGTTGTAGTAATCGTTAGAGATATTGTTGTAAATTCAATTAAGATGGCAGCAGGCAACAAAGGAAATGTTATTGCAGCTTCAATTTTTGGCAAAATAAAGACATGTTGCTTAATGACTGGTATTACATTAACGCTTTTTTATAATTTACCATTTGAGTTAATAAATTTTAGAATATCAGACTTTCTATTAATAATAGCAGCTATCTTGTCAGTTGTTTCAGGCGTTCAATACTACTATAATAATAAAAAGTATATTTTTGATATAGAGGAAAAAATTGAGTTAATTGAAGAAAAGGTAGAGTAATAGAAAATTGTATACTTATACAATTTTTTTATTTAATTAGGAAAAAATTTCCAAAAATAATAATTTGCTAAACAAAATTATTATTTCCGAAATATTAATTTTACAGTTTCGAACAAAAGTTCGGTTTTCTGGTTGACAATTTAATAAAAAGGTTATAGAATTATATTGTAGGAGTTAGGAGGAAGAAAATGGTTAAAACAACCAGCGATAAAACATTAGAACAAGTTTTATCAGACATTGAAAAACAATTTGGGAAAGGTGCCGTTATGAAACTTGGTGATAATGAACAAAGAGAGATTGATACAATTTCTAGTGGTTGTCTTTCCTTGGATATAGCTTTAGGAATTGGAGGATACCCCAAAGGAAGAATCATTGAGATTTTTGGGCCTGAGTCTTCAGGAAAAACAACCTTTGCACTTCATGCTATTGCCGAAGCACAAAAAGCTGGAGGTAGAGTAGCTTTTATTGATGCGGAACATTCGTTAGATCCTCAATATGCATCAAAACTAGGGGTTAATATAAATGATTTATTATTATCACAACCAGATAATGGGGAACAAGCTCTAGAAATTTGTGAAGCTTTAGTAAGAAGTGGAGCAATTAGTATTGTTGTAATTGACTCAGTTGCAGCTTTAGTTCCACAAGCTGAAATAGAAGGTGAAATGGGAGATAGTCATATTGGGTTGCAAGCTCGTCTAATGAGTCAGGCTTTAAGAAAACTTTCGGGCGTTATTAGCAAAACTAATACAATTGCTATTTTTATTAATCAATTAAGAGAAAAAGTTGGAGTTATGTTTGGTAATCCTGAAACAACACCAGGTGGAAGAGCCTTAAAATTTTATTCATCAGTTCGCTTAGATATAAGAAGAAGTGAACAAATAAAATTGGGAACCGATATTGTTGGTAATAAAACAAATGTAAAGGTCGTTAAAAATAAAATGGCGCCACCTTTTAAGACGTGCACAGTTGACCTGATGTATGGTGAAGGGGTCTCAATCTATGGGGAAATTGTTGATTTAGCAGCAGAAGCTAACATTATTGAAAAAAGTGGAGCTTGGTATTCTTATAAAGGAGAGAAGCTTGGTCAAGGTAAAGTAAATGTCAAGGAATTGTTGAAGACTAATGAAAAGTTTAAAAAAGAACTTGAACAAAAAGTCAGAGATTTTTATTCAATAGGGAAGAAAAATGTCAAAGTAATTGAACCAAAAAAATAATGTGATTATCTTTTGTAATCACATTTTTTTCTTGACTTATTATTTTATTTCCATTACACTAATATTAGTGGTACAATGTTATCACAATGTTTAAAATATTTAAATGGAGGGATATTATGAACGAAATAATGTTCTCCGTTTTACTAGTTTTAATTGGAATTTTTGTTGGAGTTGTAGCGATAATATTATTTAACTATATTAGAGGGAACTTATCTTCTAAAAAAATAGAAGCGATGCTTGAAAAAGCAAAAAAAGAATCAGATAGAATAAAAAGAGACTCAATATTAGAGGCTAAAGAAGAAGCTTATAAAATTAAAGTTGAAAATGAAAAAGAGATTAAAGAAAAAAAGAATGAAGTTAAAGAGGCTGAAGAACGCCTCCTTACACGTGAAACCAATATGGATAGACGTGATCAAACACTTCAAAATCGCGAAAACATGTTAGAAGAAAAAGAAAATAATTTAATCAATAAACAAAAAGAAATCCAAAAAGAACAAGGTGAAGTGGAAGAAATAAAGAAAGAACAAATTGTTTTATTAGAACAAATAGCTGGTTATTCAAAAAACGAAGCGAGAGATTTAGTTCTAAAAAAAGTTGAAGAAATGATGAGCCTAGAAATAGCTGCTTACATAAAAGATGCTGAAGCAGAGGCCAAACTAGAGGTCGATAAAAAAGCAAAATCGATGTTAGTTACTTCAATGCAAAAATATGCTGCCGATGTTGCTGGTGATCAAACTGTAACAGTAGTTGATTTACCAAATGATGATATGAAAGGTAGAATAATAGGAAGAGAAGGAAGAAATATACGAACCATCGAGGCGGTTACTGGTGTTGATTTAATAATTGATGATACTCCTGAAGCAATTGTATTATCTAGTTTNNTCATGGTCGAATTCATCCCGCTCGTATTGAGGAAGTTTATGATAAAACAGCTAATGATATGAAAGTAAAATTATTAGAACATGGAGAAGCTGCCTTATTCGATTTAGGAATTACCAAGATTGATCCAGAACTAGTTGAACTATTAGGAAAACTTCATTTTAGAACTAGTTATGGTCAAAACGCACTACAACATTCAATTGAGGTTGCTCATTTAGCTGGTATTATGGCGGCTGAATTAGGTGAAAATGTAGTTCTAGCTAAAAGAGCAGGTTTACTACATGACATTGGTAAAGCTATTGATCATGAAGTAGAGGGAAGTCATGTTGAGCTGGGTAGTAATCTTGCTAAAAAATACAAAGAAAGTAATATTGTTATTAATGCAATTGAATCACATCATGGTGATGTTGAATCAGATAGTGTTATATCAGTTTTAATTAATATTGCCGATGCTTTATCTGCATCTCGCCCGGGAGCTAGAAATGATTCATTAGAAAATTATGTTAAAAGATTACGCGACTTAGAAGAAATAGGTAATAGTATTGAAGGTGTTGAAAAGACATACGCAATGCAAGCCGGTCGTGAATTAAGAGTAATTGTTAAACCAGAAAAAATCGATGATTTAGCAAGTTACAAAGTAGCTAGAGATGTTAAACAGAGAATTGAAAATGAATTACAGTATCCAGGAACAATAAAAGTAATTGTTATTAGAGAAACAAGAGCAATTGAAGAAGCTAAATAAGCTTCTTTTTTATTTTTATAAAAAAAACACGAAATGTGTCCAAAAAAGTCAAAAATATGGTAAAATGATAGTAGGTGATATTATGAATAATGAAATATTAATTATTGTAACATTATTTATTTTAACGGTAACTATAATTGTTATTGTTTTGAATTTTTTGCAAAACAATAAAAATAAAAAACTGCAACGATTTTTAGATAAATTAGAAATACAAAAAAACGTAATTGATAGTACACCAATCGTGCCTGAACTAGCCAAAATAGAATCATTTTTAAAAAATGATAAATTAGAAGATATGTATAACAGTTGGAAGGATAGACATAGTCAGATTAAAAACGAACAAGTTCCTAAACTGACAGACATGCTTATTGATACTGAGTATTCACTATCACAAGCTGATTATAAGAGTTTCTTATACAAAATTGCAAAGCTTGAAATGGAAATTTATAAGGTTAAAACAAATTCAGATTTTCTATTAGAAGAGATAAAACAAATAACTACTAGTGAAGAAAAAAACCGCGCAATAATAACAGGTTTCAAATCAAGATACCGTGATTTGTATCAAAAATATAATGAAGCCAGTGCTGAATACGGAGAGATAAAAAAATCAGTTAAATTACAATTTGAAAACATAGCTAAAAGATTCGAAGATTTCGAAATCATGATGGAAAATAATGAATATACTGAAGTTACTAAAATAATAAAAGCAATTGATGATATGTTAAAACATATGGATGTGGTAACTGAAGAGGTTCCTGCTATTGTTCTAACATCAACTAGTATTTTACCAAGAAAAATAAAAGAAATAGAAGATATTTATAAAAAAATGACACGTGAGGGATATCCTTTAGATTATTTAAATGTTGAATATAATATTAGTGAAGCAAACAAAAAAATAAACGATATCATGGACCGTTGTAAAGTACTTAACTTAGAAGATAGTTTGTTTGAACTAAAAGTCCTAATCGAGTATTTTGAACACTTGTTTACTGACTTTGAAAGAGAAAAACTTGATAAAGCAAGTTATGAAGAATTAAACAATGGGTTTAGTGAAAAACTTAATAAAATCAAAAATTTAATTAAAGATATTTTTGATCAAATTGATGATATTAAAAACGTTTATAATTTATCAAAACAAGATATTGTTTTGCTTAATGAAGTAAATGAAGAAATCAAAATTTTAGATGAAGATTATAAAACATTAATAGGCCATACTAGTAATAACACTTTTGCTTATTCAAAACTATTGAAAGAGACTGAAAACTTAGTCTTAAGACTTTCACAGATAGAAGATCGGATTGATAATTCTTTAGATGCAATTGGAAGCATGCGTGAAGATGAAGTTAGAGCAAGACAACAATTGGAGGAGATTAAGGGAATTTTGAAAGAAGCAAAAATAAAAATAAGAGAATACAATCTACCTTTAATCCCTAAATCTTACTTCACTGAACTCAATGAAGCACAACTAGCGATAAAAGAGATTGTAAAAGAATTAGAAAAGAAACCAATAACAATTAGCGTCTTAAACACGAGAGTTGATACAGCTAGAGATTTAGTTTTAAAATTATATAGTGGAACAAAAGAACTTGTTAAAACTGCTATGTTTGCTGAAATGGCAATTGTATATGGGAACCGATATCGTACTAATACTGAAGAGCTAGATAAAAATTTAACCTATTCTGAAGTTATGTTTTATAAAGGTGAATATCAAAAATCATTGGAATTATCGATTAATTCTTTAAATAAGATTGAACCTGGAATATATAATAAACTATTAGATTTATATGGAAATTAAAAAAACAAGGAGAAAAGATGGAATATTTAGATGTATTAGATAATGAAGGCAACAAAACAGGAAACAAAAAAGACATAACAGCCATCTATCGTGATGGAGATCATCACAAATCAGTTCATGTTTGGATAATTAATGAAAATAAAGAAATACTATTGCAAAAAAGAAATCCAAATAAAAAAACCTTTCCTAACTTATGGGCTATTTCGGTTGCTGGTCATGTTAGAAGCTATGAAACCTCTAGACAGGCAGCTTATCGTGAAGTTAAAGAGGAGTTAGGTTATAAAGTTAGTGAAGAGGACTTTGTTTTCTTATTCACCATCAAAAGAAATCAAAAACATGATGACAATATTTTAAATGTCTTTGACGATGTTTATTTGTTAAACCTTGATGTTGATGTTAATAAAAGCAAATTAGAAATTGAAGAATTGACAGACATAAAGTATGTTTATTATGAATATTTAGAAGAAATTTATCGTAGTGGTGATAATACCTATGTTCCTTATGATGAAGAACACAAAAAACTATTTAAATATTTAAATAATAAGTTTAAAAATAATGATTAATCATTATTTTTTTGATATAATAAAAATGTTTGAAAGGAAGATACAATGGATCGATTGATATTAATTAAATATGGTGAGCTTACAACAAAAAAAGCTAATCGTAATATGTTTATAAATATTCTTAATAATAATATAAAAAAAATTTTAAAAAATTATCCCATTATTATAAAAAAAGATCGCGTTAGAATGTATATTGAATGCGCAGATAATCAAATTGAAGAAATTGCACAAAAACTAACTAAAGTCTTTGGAATTCATAGTATAGTAATTTGCCACAAGGTAAATACTAATACTGATGATATAAAAGAAAAAGCACTAGAACTTCTGACTGATAGTTTTAAAACTTTTAAAGTTGAAACCAAAAGGGCAGATAAGAGTTTCCCAATCAAATCAATGGAATTTAATAATATAATTGGTGGTTACATTTTAAAAAATACTAATTTAAGAGTTGATGTTCACTCGCCAGATGTAAAACTTCATATTGAAATTAGACCAGAAGGAACCTTTATATATACTAATGAAATAAAAGCCAGCGGTGGTTATCCGGTTGGGGTTCAGGGTAAGGGNNCCAGGGTAAGGGTTTATTGATGTTGAGTGGGGGAATAGATTCACCGGTTGCCGGTTATTTAACAATAAAAAGAGGCGTTGATATTGAATGTATTTATTTTGAATCTCTCCCTCATACTAGTCTGCAAGCAAGAAACAAAGTTCTTAAACTAGCTAATATTATAAATGATTATTCCGGAAATATTAAAGTTCATATTCTTAATTTTTCAAAAATTCAAGAGACAATTTACCGGAATGTTTCTCCTGATTATATTATAACCATTATGAGAAGAATGATGTATCGCATAACAGAAAGAGTTGCGAAAAAAAATAATTGCAAAATAATAATAAATGGTGAGTGTATTGGTCAAGTTGCCAGTCAAACATTATCATCGATGGCCGTTATTAACGAAGTCACTAATATGCCAGTAATAAGGCCTGTTGCTTGTATGGATAAGTTAGAAATTATTGACATATCTAATAAAATTGGCACTTATGAAACCAGTATTTTACCTTATGAAGATTGTTGCACTGTTTTTTTGCCAAAGCATCCGGTTATTAATCCAACATTAGAAAAATGTTTATTATACGAGAAAAACTTTAATTATGAAGAATTAATTGACGATAGTATAGCTAACATAATTACTGTCAACAACTTAATAAATAACGATAATCAAAGTCTATTATAAACCAAAAATTACCACGTTATAAAATGAATTAATTAGCCAAATGTACACATTATATTAGTGTACAGGAGGTGAAACAAATGAATAATCAATCAAATAGTACAAGTAAATTAGTAGTTCCTGGAGCTAAACAAGCAATTGAAAAAATGAAATATGAAATTGCTAGTGAACTTGGTGTTACTATGGGACCTGATGCTACTAGTAGAGCTAATGGTTCAGTTGGTGGCGAAATAACAAGAAGATTAGTTCAAATGGGTCAAGAACGTTTAAGTGGAACTAACTATCAAGCAAAATAACAAATGGACAGTATTTAACTGTCTTTTTAGTTGTTATTGTCATACATATTAAGTCTTATTGTATCCATAATAATAATGGTTGGTAAGAAAAGAACAATAAGGATTACATCACTGTCCATTTATTTGTTGAAGGTTAGCGTAAACTAACCTCCTTTTTTATAAACTTTGTCGATGGAAGCCAATTATTTTTAAGTTTATTTTGCATAAAATACTATTGGAGATGATTACATGTTTGATACTTTCAAAGAAGAATCCAGAAAAGTATTAGTTTTGGCAAAAAAAGAAATGTATGAATTAAAACATCCTTATGTGGGAAGTGAACATCTATTACTAGCTATATTAAAAACTAATAATAGTGTTACTAAAAAAATAAAGGAGTATGGGTTGAATTATCAAGCATTTAAAAAAGAAATTATAAATACCATTGGAATTGGAACCAGCAGTAGTAAATATTTTATATATACACCACTTTTAAAACGAGTTATTGAAAACGCAGTGCTGGATAGTAAAGAAAGCAATAATGGTGAAGTTACAGTTGAAAATCTTTTTTCTGGGTTATTAGAAGAAGGAGAAGGAGTTGCAATTAGATTATTAATTGGTATGAATATTGATATGGAAAATCTTTATACTGACTTTGCGTATAAAATAAATAATAATGGTAAGAAGACTAGAAAACTTATTTTGGAAGAACTTGGAGTTGATTTGACAAAAAAAGCCTTAAACAATGAATTGGATCCCGTTATTGGAAGAGAAAATGAAATCAAAAGAACTTTAGAGATTCTTTTAAGAAGAACGAAAAACAATCCTCTTTTAATTGGTGAAGCTGGTGTTGGGAAAACGGCAATTGTTGAGGAATTAAGCCGAATGATAGTTAACAATGAAGTGCCACTTTGTTTAAGAAATAAAAGAATTATTAGTTTGGATATGGCATCAGTTGTGGCAGGAACTAAATATCGAGGGGAATTTGAAGAAAGAGTTAGAAAAATACTAAAAGAAGCTGAAGATAACGATGATATCATTTTATTTATTGATGAAATACATACTTTAGTTGGTGCTGGTGGTGCAGAAGGTGCTATTGATGCTTCCAATATCTTCAAACCAGCTTTAGCTAGAAACAAACTAAAATGTATTGGGGCAACCACTACTAGTGAGTATAAAAAGTCAATAGAAACTGATAGTGCTTTAGAAAGAAGATTTCAGAAAATAATAATTGAAACACCAAATCAAGAAACTGTAAAAGAAATATTAGTCAATTTAAAAGGAATATATGAGAACTATCACAAAGTAAGNNTAAGTATTAGTGATAAGATAATTGATTTAATTATTGAGGTTTCAAATAAATATATATATGACCGTAACGAGCCAGATAAATCAATCGATATTTTAGATGAAGTATGTGCTAGTGTAAGTTTGAAAGAAAATAAGATTTTAAAAAAATACAACTCTTTAAACAAAGAAATGAATGATATTATTAATAAAAAAAACAATTTAATTATGAGCAATAATTTTAATGAGGCATTAAATTATAAAGAAAAAGAAAAATTATTAATGAATGAAATTAACAATTTGGAACTAGAGCTTTATAAGAAAACAAGAAAAGAAGTAACTAAAGAAGATGTTGCTAAAATTATAAATTTAAAAACCAAAATCCCTGTTTATGAAATTTTAAGTGAAAGGAAAACAATTATAAATAATATCAATAAAGATATGATTAAACATATTAAAGGGCAAGATAAAGCAATTAATAAATTAACAGAAATAGCCAAAATAATTAAACTAGGTTATGCTGATAAAAAATGCTATTCTTTAATGTTTGTTGGGTCATCAGGGGTAGGGAAAACCGAATTAGCTAAAGTTTTTGGCAATGGTTTAGTTAATAAAAGCAATGTCATAAAGTTAGATATGAGTGAGTTTAATGAAGCTCATAGTGTCAGCAAGCTAATAGGATCGCCACCGGGGTATATTGGTTACGCAGATAATAAAAATATTTTTGAAGAGATTCGTTTAAAACCTTATTCTGTGCTAATATTAGACGAAGTTGAAAAAGCTCATGTAAATATTATTAATTTATTCTTTCAAATTCTTGATGATGGTAAAATAAAAGATGCGAAGGGGAATGTTATTAGATTTGATAATGTTATTATAATTATGACATCTAACATGGGATTTAATGAAAAGAGCATAGGATTCAAAAATCAAACAGAAAAAATATTGTTAACAAAATTAAAAGAAACTTTTAGTTTGCCTTTTATAAATAGAATTGATAATATTATTGTTTTTAATGATTTAAGTGAAAGTGTAATTGAGAACATAGTTAAAACAAAAATAGTTAAACTAAAAAGCAAGTATAAAAAGCAAGGAATAAATTTAATTATCAGTAAAAATGTTATCTTTGAAATAATCGAATTATGTAATTATGAAGAGTTTGGAGCTAGGAAAATTGATAAAGTAATTAAAGAAAAAATAGAAAACGCTATTATTGAAAAAATATTAGATGACCAAAAAATTATTAAAATTAAATCAGTAATGGAAATATCAGTATAAGACACTTTGTGTCTTTTTTTAATTATTATTTAAAAAAGTAGCTTTTATATTATAAATGTGATAAAATACTTATAGGTGATTAGTATGATTACAGTTGATGATGTTAAGTTATCTTTAGATAGTAATTTTTATTTAAGTGATGCTATCAAAGCTAATATTTATGAATTGATTGTTATTTTTAATAATCATTTCCCTGATGTTAGTTTAGAAAATTTGAAAAATCGATTGAATGATTTAAAAATACTAAAATCAAACAAATTCATTAATCGTAATGTATCAAACTATGATTTTAGAAGTAATATTTTATACTTCAACAAACTAGAAATGGAAAAAGGTTATGATATGAAACATGTTTTAATGTTTGAGTTACTTAATATAATAACTTCTACTAAAGACCATACTGGATTTAATGTTGATAATAAATATGAAGCTTTAAATGTGGGATTTACTGAAATAATAGCTAATTATTTAGTTGGTAATAATTCTGATAAATTTATTTATGCTGATGAAGCAGTATCGACTAATTTAGTGTCAGTGATAATTGGCTCTGACAGTCTATATCAGTCATATTTTACCAATAATCCACAAAAAATAATTGAAAAAATAGAAAACATGGGGGGAAATAATGAGTAAAGCAGCAGTTGCTTGGTTTAACAATGTAAACGAAAAAATGAATAATCATTTACACACAAGAGGTGTAGGATTAGGCAATATTCAAAATGATATTGCTTTAGGTGGCGTTTTAGCTGGTTTCACAGTAGAAGAGTGGCAAAATATGGCACAAAACTTAGTGATTAACCCTAATACTGTGCCTGGTATAGAAGATGAGTTAGATTTAACTTTAAATACTTCTAAAGAACATTTTGAAAATATTAGTGGGATGGATTATAATAAGTTGCTAAGTCCAACTCAGGAAATAGGAAAAACAAATTTAAGATAAAATAAAAAAAAGCTATTTTGAGTAAATCACTATATTTGCTTTATAAATGTCTTTTTTTTTGATAAAATGAGTATAGGTGATAGTATGCAAGACAAGATAAAATTATTATTAAAACAAATAGACTTAAAAGAAGAATACTATTCATTTT
>LFRM01080542.1_pt2 | contig 14510 bp, 11 predicted proteins | sample 618341 | NCBI WGS metagenome assembly LFRM01 (sample SAMN03654438, study PRJNA283298) | anaerobic digester metagenome | isolation source: pool of bioreactors CSTR01a, CSTR02a, and CSTR03a thermophilic anaerobic... | place: Denmark: Kgs. Lyngby | collected 2014-05-21 | reverse complement strand
ATAACTTCATTTTTTACTTCAAGTTGTGGATTAATTGTTCCATTAATTACAACTGTATCTCCCATAAAACCATTCATGAGATTTTGCATATTTAAGTTATATGGAATTTGACCCTTACTTGTAAAACTTTTATCTTGAACAATGATGGGTATATCATTAACCCCATAGTCTTTAGGAATATTCAAACTTTGTGAATACTCATCATCTATTATAAACATGCCTGCTAAACCTTTATAGACTTGTTTTCCCGTTTTATGCATTAAGTGGGGGTGATACCATAGGGTTGCAGCTGGCTGTTCAATTGTAAAGTTTGGCTTCCAAGTTGTCTTACTTAAAATAACTTGGTGGGGACCACCATCCATTATTGCATCAACCTTTAAACCATGCCAATGTACTGTTGTTGACTCTTTTAACTGATTATTTACATTGATAACTACTTCATCACCCTTATTCACTCGAATAACCGGACCCAAGTAATCGCCATTATAGCCTAAGGTATTTGCGACATAACCTTTTATAAATTCTTTTTCCCCATACCCTACTACTAAATCAAATTCTGCCTTGTTAGGAGTAGTACTTTTGTTTTCTAAAATTTTTGGTATCACTAGTTTGTTGTCTTTTAAAACACTTTCACCTTCTTGATTTGGCAAACTTATGTTTGGTCTTTTGAAACTATCTTTTATATTAGACTTAAAGACAAGAACATATCCAAAAAGCATTGTAGTTGAAATTATAATTAGTAAATACCACTTTGGATTTTTCTTCATCTAATCAACTACCTTTCTTTAATTTTAATAACTTAAACAACCACTTTAAAAAGGCTTATTAGCGTGATTTTAATTTATGTTTAATAACTACTTAGAAACATGTTGGATTACTTTTAAAAGCTCATCAATTGCTTTGTCGCCATCATCATTTTTTACTGCACTGCTAATACAATGCTTAATATGTCTTTCGGTAATTGTATTTCCAACTTTATTTAAGGCCGCGTTTATTGCCTTAATCTGAACTAGAATATCAATACAATAGCGGTCTTCGTCAACCATTCGCTCAATTCCTCGAACTTGACCTTCTATTCGTTTAAGTCTATTAATAACTGCTTGTTTTTCTTCATCTGTTCTTGGTACTACTGGCTTGTCATGTAAAAATTCGCCCATGTTTACCCTCCTTTAAATTATTTATTTAAGTTAACTCTTTGTAATCTTAAAGCATTTAAAACAACTGATACTGAACTAAACGCCATTGCTGCTCCGGCAATCCATGGTGCGAGCAGGCCGGCTGCTGCAATTGGTATTCCAACTGTGTTATAAATAAAGGCCCAAAATAGATTTTGTTTTATATTGCGCATGGTTTTTTTACTCATAATAATTGCATCAGCAACACTATTTAAGTCTCCACGCATAAGCGTTACATCTGCAGCTTCAATTGCAATATCTGTTCCAGTTCCTATTGCCATCCCAATATCAGCAACAACAAGGGCTGGGGCGTCGTTGATTCCATCACCTACCATTGCGACATTATAACCTTTATTTTGTAAATCTTTAATTTTATCACTTTTTTGATCTGGCAACACTTCGGCTATTACTTCATCAATATCAACTTGACTAGCAATTGCATCGGCTGTACGTTGGTTGTCTCCTGTTAACATAATAACAGTTAATCCTAATTTGTGCATTCGTTTAATTGCTTGTTTTGATGTATCTTTAATTGTATCAGCAACTGCCACTATTCCGGCGACTTCTTGATTAATCGCAACTAACATTGCTGTCTTACCATCATTTTCTAAGTCTTCCATAATCGCCTCTGTTTTAGAATTTACTTTAATGTCTTTACTTTTCATTAAGTTTCTAGTTCCTGCCAAAATCTTATTTTCTTTAATTAAAGCACTTATTCCAAAGCCTGGTAAGGCTTCAAATTCATCAACTGCAACTAAATCTATATCTCTATTTTCCACACCTAAAACTATTGCCAAGGCCAATGGATGCTCTGATAAATTCTCAGCACTAGCTAAAAGTTGTAAAACTTGTTTTTCTTCAAAATTATCTTCAATTATGACATCAGTAAGTTTTGGTTTACCTTCTGTAACTGTTCCTGTTTTATCTAAGACAACTGTGTCAATTGACTGGGTATTTTCTAAATGTTCGCCACCTTTAAAAAGAATTCCCATCTCTGCTGCCTTGCCAGATCCTGCCATAATTGATGTTGGTGTTGCTAAACCTAAGGCACAAGGACAGGCAATAACAAGAATTGAAATCGTTGGAATTAAACTAGACCTAAAATCATTTGGAGTAATTATTAAATACCAAGCAAAGAAGGTTATTACTGCTATTCCTATAACTACTGGGACAAAGACGCCAGTAATTTTGTCGGCTATTCTTTGAATATCAGCCTTTGATCCTTGAGCTTCTTCTACAACTTTTACAATTTGGGCTAAGGCAGTATCTTTACCTACCTTACTTGCCCTTATTTGGAGGGAACCATTACTATTTATAGTTGCGCCAACTACAGAGTCTCCGACAACTTTATCTATTGGAAGACTCTCTCCTGTTAACATTGACTCATCAACTGCTGATTGACCAGAAATTATTTCTCCATCAACTGGGATTTTTTCTCCAGGACGGACAACTATTGTATCTCCAACCACTACTTCTTCAATTGGAATTTCAATCTCTTTACCATCTTTTAATACTGTTGCAACCTTTGCCTGAAGACTTAATAATTTTGAAATTGCTTGACTAGTTCTACCCTTAGCGCGCTCTTCAAATAAGTTACCTAATAAAATTAAGGTAATTATGACGGCGGCAGCTTCAAAGTATAATTCAGCATGACCGACACTTCCCGCTTGCATCCACTCAAATGATAAAAAGATACTATAGAAATATGCCGCACTTGTCCCAAGAACTACTAATACATCCATATTGGCACTTTTATTTTTTAAAGACTTATAGGCACCTCTATAAAATTGAGCTCCGACAAAAAACTGTACTGGCGTTGCTAATGCAAGCTGGAGCCATGGATTCATTAATATTTCTGGCATATAAATAAAGGACAAAAAACTAAAATGTCCTACCATTGTCCACAATAGTGGAAAGGTTAAGATTGCTGAAAATATAAATAACTTTGTTAATTTTCTAAGTTGATCCTCTTTATGGTCAATCTTTTCTTGGTCTTTTTGTTTTTCGATTAACTCATAACCTAAGTTATCAACAGCTTTTTTTATTTCACTTACACTAACTTGATTGCTACTATAGGATATTGTTAATGTTTCTAAGGCGAAATTAATGTTTGCCTTACTTACGCCAGGCAAATTATTTAAGGCTTTTTCAATACTAGCGGCACAAGCACTACATGTCATACCAGAAACATCAAAGTCGACCTTATCTAAAATAACACTATATCCAAGGTCCTCAATTTTTTCTATAACTTGGCTTATATTTATCTTATTATTGTCATAAAAAAAAGTTGTAGTGTTTAAGGCCAAATTTACATTTACCTTTTCAACTCCATCTATTTTACTAAGACTTTTTTCAATACTGGCAGCACATGCACTACAAGTCATACCCATAATTTCTAATGTTTTCTCTCTCATATTATTCTCCCTTTCTTTTATATTAACACTGTCACTGTTGTGATCTTTAATTTCTTTGCACAATCAATATACCATACCCCCCTAGGGTATGTCAATTTAGGTAATTACAATTGACAATATAATCTATATATAAGAAGATAAAGAAGTTCAAAAGGAGGAACATATTATGTCATTAATTGGAAATAGAATTGAAGAATTTAATGCGAAAGCATATCATAAAGAAGAGTTTATTGATATAAGTCACAACGACTTTATTGGTAATTGGAGTGTTATATTATTTTATCCAGCAGACTTCTCGTTTGTTTGCCCAACTGAGTTAGGTAATCTTCAAGATCAGAGTGAAATTTTTGATGAATTAGGTGTTAAAGCTTATTCCGTATCTACAGATACTCACTTTACACATAAGGCTTGGCATGACCACTCAGAAGTTATTAGTAAAATCGAGTTTCCGATGATTTCTGATTCATCACATGTCTTATCGAAAATGTTTGATGTCTTAGATGAAGAAGCTGGCTTATCACAAAGAGGAACCTTTATTATTGACCCTGATGGAATCATCCAGGCTATAGAAATAACTGCCGATGGCATAGGAAGAGATGCTAGTCAGTTAATTGATAAAATTAAGGCTGCCCAGTATATTAGAAAAAACCCAAGTGAAGTTTGTCCTGCAAAGTGGAAAGAAGGAGAAGAAACACTTACTCCAGGCTTAGACTTAGTCGGAAAGATTTAGAGTTAAAATGAAGCTAAATAAAGAGCTAAAAACACAGTTAGCAAGTTATATAGAAATGTTGAAACAAGATATTATCCTAACAGCATCCATTGATAAAAGTGATGACTCACAAAAATTAAGATCATTTTTAAATGATGTTGTTAGTGTTAGTAGTAAGGTTTCTTTAAATGAAATTACTTTAGAGCGGACTCCAAGTTTTAGAATTGACACTAAGGATAAGATTGGTAATATTAGCTTTGCTGGAGTTCCATTAGGACATGAGTTTGCCTCATTTGTCTTAGCAATGTTACAAACAAGTGGCATTACACCAAAAGTAAGTGAAGATATAATTAATAAAATTAAAAAAATTGATAGAAAACTAAACTTTGAAACTTATGTCAGTTTATCTTGTCATATATGTCCAGATGTTGTCCAAGCCTTAAATATTATGGCGGTTTTAAACGATAATATTACTCACACTATGGTTGATGGCGCATTTTTTAAAAATGAAATCGATAGCTTAAATATAATGGCTGTTCCAACTGTAATGTGTAATGATAAAGAATTTGTCGCAGGTAGAACTTCTATAGAAGAAATATTAGACAAAGTACTTGGTGCTGACCAAAATGCAGTTGTTTATCACAAACCTTTTGATGTTATGGTTATTGGTGGTGGACCAGCTGGCAGTAGCGCTGCAATTTATGCAGCTAGAAAAGGATTAAGCGTTGTTATGGTTACAGATAAGGTTGGAGGTCTAATCTTAGATACCTTTGTTATTGAAAACTTAATTGGTACAACCTACACAGAAGGACCAAAACTAGCCCAAGCCTTAAATACCCATATGAAGGAATATGATATTGAGATAGTATTAAATAAAACTGTTACATCCTTAATAAAAGCAGACTTACATACTGCCACATTAAATAATGGTAGTAGTATTTCTGCAAAGTCAGTTATCATAGCCACTGGAGCGCGCTGGAGAAATGCAAATGTACCTGGAGAAAAAGAATTTAAAAATAAGGGTGTTGCCTACTGCCCCCACTGTGATGGCCCTCTATTTGCAAATAAAGACGTTGCTGTGATTGGTGGCGGCAACTCAGGCTTAGAAGCCGCAATTGACTTATCAAAAACTTCAAAAAGTGTAACTGTACTAGAGTTTATACCGGAATTAAAGGCTGATAAGGTCTTACAAGAGCGTATAGGTAAGCACGAAAATATAAAAGTTATCTTAAATACGCAAACTACTGAGATTTCTGGAGATAGTAGTGTTTCTGGTTTAACTTACAAAAATAGAGAAAATGATGAAGTTGTTAACTTAAATGTAGAAGGTGTCTTTGTCCAAATAGGCTTAGTGCCAAACACTGAATGGTTAAATGATTACCTGGATAAAAATCGACAAGGAGAAGTTATTGTCGACGATAAGGGGGCCACTAGCATCCCTGGCGTTTATGGCGCAGGGGATTGTACAAATAGCCCATACAAACAAATCGTCATTTCAATTGGCTCTGGGGCAACCGCAGCCTTAAGTGCTGCCGACTACCTAGCTAAAAACTTTGAATAGTTTAAATTGACACATAAAAACCTTTCGTTTGAAAGGTTTTTATTTATTGCCTATTAAATTTTTGATCTAAAGCTTAGAGATTTTCGGGCAATATTAAATTTAGTATTGTACCGGAAATTCCAGCAAGGGCTGAGCCAGAAAGAACAGCTGAGCCAACTAAAGGTAAACTAGCCCCACCTAATCCTAAAACTAACATTATTGACGCTATTATTAAATTTCTTTGTTTATGAAAATTTACTTTTTCATCAATTAAGACTTTTAAGCCATTGCTGGCAATAACACCATATAATAGTAAGCTAACTCCTCCCAACACTGGGGCAGGAATAGAAGCGATTAAGGCTGATACAGTTCCACTAAAACTTAAAAGAATCGCGATTAAGGCTGCTCCCATTGTTACATAAACCGAGGCTACTTTAGTTATCCCAATTACCCCTGTATTTTCGCCATAAGTCGTGTTAGCTGGTCCGCCTAAAAAGGCAGAAACTGCCGTCGCTATTCCATCTCCCAATAAGGTTTTATCAATACCAGGATCTTCTAAAAAGTCATGGTGACAAATCTTACCTAAAACTGTATGATCGCCAATATGTTCACTTATTGAAACAATGACTACCGGTATTAAGGCAATTGCTGCAAAACTAAAGTCTGGGCTATAATCAAAACCCCATATTGAAAATTCAGGAAGTTGAAGTAAGGGAGCTGCCATTACTGGATCAAATTCAACCATGCCCAAAAATGCTGAAAAAATATAACCTGATAAAATCCCAAGTAAAAAAGGAATAAACTTCATAATCCCCTTTGCCTTAATTAGAAAGATTAAGGTAATACTTAAGGTAAAGGTTGCAACTACCATATTTTTAAGATCTCCACCTTGGACAAAACCGGCTTGTTGGACTGCCCATGGTGCTAAACCCAATCCGATAACAAGAATCATCGGTCCAATAACTACAGGTGGCAATAACTTTCTAAGCCAGCTACTTCCAAACTTTCTAATTATTGCAGCTATTATTGCATACACTCCACCGACTAAAATTAACCCAGTTTGTGAGGCAGCCATACTTCCTGTCGCTTCTTGAGCCGCTAACATAGCTCCTACAAAGGCGGCTGATGAACCCAAATATACTGGAACTTTGGCCTTAGTAATAAATGAGTAGATTAATGTTCCAACTCCAGATGTAAATAAGGCAATCGATGGTGGTATCCCAACAATAATTGGAATTAATATTGTTGCAGAAAACATTGCGATTACGTGTTGAAAACTTAGGACAAACCACAAAAATAAAGTAGGCTTATCTTTTACTCCTAATAATAAATCTTTCTTTTCCATATTATTACCTTCTTTCTCAACTTTACAGTTTGTATTTGAAAATTGTAAAAATAAGTTACTCTTGTAACTTTGCGGGGCAAAAATATTATATTAAGGTCTTGCATCTCTTTGATTAAATATTTTAATATTTTATCTTATACCTATTTAACAGTTAAAGTCTCCTTCTGTCAAGGTTATATTAAAATTTGTTTAGCCTTTTTATGATTATAAATATAAAAAACCCTAGTTTCAAGTAAAGCATTTTTGCTTTATACTTAAAACTAGGGGAATTATTTAAATATAATTAGAAAATGAAAGACTTACCTGCGATACTTATTACTCTTTTACATCCTTATCTTTAGGTTTTAAAGACTTAAAAGTATTTTTATTACTTTTTATCCAATACCTGTAGCCTAAATAGCCAAGAAGTCCTAAAACAAGTCCATATGGTAAAAAGTAGATTACACCAATCACAAAGTCTCCAATATTTCTAGTGAAAAAGTAGAGTGAATCAGTGAAGGCAATTTTTAACTTTTCTAAAAATGGTGTTTGTACATTGCCGCCAGATGAAAGCTTGGCAACTTCTCTAATACTTAAATTAATAGTGCTATAGTTAACCCTATCATCCATACCTGCTAATTCTTGAATTAAGCTTTCTTTTTGATAGATTACATCGCTTAATTGGTTTTCTAAAACGATAATATCTTCAATCTTTTCGGCCACTTCAAGTAAGGTTAGGATTCTTTCTTCCTTAACTTCTAATACTTTTAGCCGTGATTCACTGTCTTTGTACTGCTTTGTAATATCGAGTTTATTTCTATTTTTAGCGATAATATTTCCAATTTCCATTACTTCATTTACAAAGTCTTCTAAGTTTTCTTGAGGAATTCTTATTGAATAGTCTGAGTACTTAAGACCTTGGCCATAAATATAGTCATTAAAGTAAACATCTGAGTTTTGAACATATCCCTTATACTTTAAAATCAAACTATCTAATTTTTCAGAAGTAGAAATAAATTCTTTAGTTTCCATTTCAATCGAGACTGTTGTGACAATTTTGTCAGGCTCAATTCCCACTTCATCTTTATTTTCAAAATCACCATCTTGATCTGCTTGGTTGTTTTGCGGGTAGTAGCTATCTGTAGTATCACTGCCCTTAGAACCACAGCTTGTAAGCAGTAATAACAAAGTTATCAGTAATATAATTACTCTACTTGTTGAGTGTCTTCTCATCTTAAAATCTCCTTTTCTACTCTTTCGTCTTATGGTAGATTTCTTCAACCAAACTTACACAGGTTGTGGTTATTTCTTCACTCATAATTGGGGACTGAATTAAATTATCCATTAGACACTGGTAAATATGATTTATTTCATAAACCATTTCTGGAGCTTTTTCAAAAGTTACGGTTTCTACTTCATTACTTTCATGATGTAAAATTTCTAGTTTGTTAGAACTCCAAAATTTATTAACTGTAACTTTAGCCTTGTCAAAATAGAAGTTTGCCTCATTATTTGTTTTAACTATCATAGAAAGCTGACTTGAGACAATTAACTTTTCATTAAACTTAAAGGTTATCGATACATCATCTATTTCCTGCTTACTTCCTAAGTGAGCCATTGCCTTGTATTCAAACTTTGGATTATCTAATAAGTATAGGAGGTATTCAATTATGTAAGATGCTGAACTAAATAAGACACCAGCTTGGTGGTGGTCATAAATCCAGTGGCTTTTAGGAAAGTCAATAAGCCATGAAGCATTTAGAGTTACTTGTCTTAATTCTCCAAAATCTTTATCTTCAATTTTTTCTTTTATAAAGTTAGTAGTTGGCAAAAATACAGTCTTTTGGGCTTCCATTAAAAACAATCCGTGCTCTTTAGCAAAGGCAAACGCCTTCTTAGCGTGATCTGTTGTCAATACCATTGGCTTTTCACAGATTACATGCTTACCGTGAGCCAAGGCTTCCATAATTTGTGGAAAGTGCTGGTCATTGATATTGGCAATATACACAACATCAACTTCACTATCTTGATAAACTTCTAAATAACTACCATAAGCCTTTGGGATAGCCAATTTATCAGCTAGTTTTTGCGCCCTGTCTAAGCTTGAGGCTCCAATTGCGATAGCTTTTGAGTGCTTACTTTCATTTAAACCTGCCACAAAACGCGGAACAATAGTTGCCGCAGAAATAATTCCATAATTTAATGTTTTCATAGTCTTTCACCTACTTTTATTATATCACTAAACTTAATAAACAATTGAGTAATTATTAGCCAAAGCTAGGATCTAGTATAAATAAAACCTTGATTACAGCCTATGTAAAAGAGATTGTACGCTATTTTAGCTATTTGACAAACGTTTTTGCTAGACTAAAATCTAAGTATTGCTTAAGATGTAATTACAAGGAGGAAGCATATATGGATATTGGCAGTAAAATTAAAAAAGCTAGGTTAGAAGCCAAGTTAACCCAAGAAGATGTGGTACAACACTTAAATGTAAGTCGTCAAACAATATCAAATTGGGAAAATGAAAAGACCTACCCTGATATTATAAGTGTTGTAAAAATGAGTGACTTATATATGGTTAGTCTTGATTATCTACTAAAGGAGGATAAGCCGATGACAAAGTACTTAGATCACATTGATAAAACAACTAATATTGTTAAAAGTAAAGAAAGACAAGCAAAGCTAATAATAACTATTGCATACTTACTAATATGGAGTTTCTCGATTTTAGTCTTTTGGATTTTTAACGCTAAAGATGATGCTATTGGCTACAGTCTTATGTACTTATGGATTTTACTACCTACTACTATCTTTAGTATTTCCTTAATTATTAGTAGAAATAATTATTATAAAAAGCAATGGGTTGTACCAATTGTATTTGGAATATCCTATATGCTAGCAGAATACGCAACTTTCAGTACCGCCAATATGGTTTCCTTTGAAAAGATAAATGTCCCCAACTTTTTAATGATTGTAATTGGGGCAGCTATTTCTAGCTTGGGCTTACTTATAGGTATAGCTTTAGATAAAAAAAATAAGTAACATACGAATTTTGTTTAAAAGAAAAGGCCTTGTATGTAAATACAAAGCCTTTTTTATGCAATAATCTTTAAACTACTATTCATCTTAGTTTTTTATTAGTCAGTAATATCCTTTTTATTAAAAACGGTTATGGAAGTAAGATTTATAATTATAATATAAATCGATAAGACTACAATACCTCCCAAAAAGGTAAAGGGTACACTACCTTCTACAACACTATAAACATCTTTATATGCTAAGGGATTGATTAATTCTAAAACCCTTGGCTGATGAAGGCCTAAGACTCTTGAAACTGAAAGGTGGAAGGTTCCAGGCTGTATTACTGGTAGTAAATTTTTACTTTGAGTAAGGATAAATAAACCGGATACTAAACTTATTGTAGTCAAAAAGGCAACGATTCTATTTATATTGATTGATATTGATAGTTGAATACTTAAGATAAATAAGACTATAAAAGTCATTAAAATTATTGATATTAGTAAAATAAGACCAAAGTTTGATAAGATAATTCCATCGTATAAGCCCATCATAATATCATACTTATTTATATTGTAGCTAGTATTTGCGACAATTGAGTATGTATCAAGAAAGTACTCTTTACTGTCCATATTCCAAATCGTTGAAATACCTCTAAATGAGGTTAAACCTTCCTTATTAATAAAGACTGGATATGATAAATCCTTTACAATATTTACTCCATTGAGCAGTAAGACAATAAGTAAGGGTACAATTAAAAGAATTATTGAAACTATTAAGGCTGCGATTAATTTTATAAGATAATACTTACCTCTGGTGTTTGCAATAGAAGTGATTGTTCTAATACTTCCTTGTTTTTTATCCTTAGTAAATACATCAAAGCCTACAATAATTGGAATTATAAGTATTAAAAACACAAAGTACATATTGTATATAGAAACAATTGAGGTTAAACTGTCCCTACTTGGCACAGTATAAACCATAAAATTATTATCCATTGCCACATAGTTGTACTGCAAGCGACTAACTGCCTGGTTGTAGCCTCTAACATTAGCTTCAACACCACTGCCCTCATCTTTATATCCATACTTGTCAAAAATCTGTTTTTTCAACTTTTGGTGAAGATCAAAGTTTTTATAGTAGGATTCAACTTTTTCTTCTAAAGAGCCGCCTTCTTTGACATCTAAATTCAGTAAGTAGCGCTCAATTTTATTTACTTTATTTAAATCTTTAATTAACATTAATTCATAGTACTTATCGAGGTCTCCTTCAAAAATCGCCTGATTTATTTCTAGCTGGTAATCTTCATCTAAGTCTTCATAATAACTATAAGGATTACCGTATGATAAATCTAAAGATAACTGACTACTTCTAATAGCATTGTCATTTGTAAACAGGGACATTGCAAAGATATGTATAATTGTTAAGATGATAAAAATTAAAATGTTTTTTCGATTAAACAACATTTGCTTTACTTCAAAATATAACCACTTAAACATATTAGTCACCACCCTTAATATCAATATGATCACCTATATACAAGGTAATTAGTAAAACTGTAAAAGAAAGTATTACAAGTGAAGTAAGTCCATATAAATAACTGTAACTGCCAAAAAATATTTCATGGTGGTTATCATAGGCAAAAGGAAAGTACTTAATATAACCTTTTATTAAGTCTTTAAAAACAAAACGGACACTAAAGAGTAAGTAGACTAAAAACAAACCAACACTTGAATTTCTTGTATATAAGACTGTCCCATGTAAGATAAATAATGATGCTAATAACAAAAATAATGTAGTAGTACTTATAAAAATTATTTGTTTACCAACACTTAAAATTGCAGTCATGTCTAATGAGGTAAAATTATTAATACTACTTTTAGACATCATCAAATAATCAGTGCCCCCATAACCATGGAGGCTTCCAATAATAATGTAGCCAATAATTAAACTTATTAGTAAGACCAAGGTAGAGTAAATTGTAGATGCAAGAAGCTTTGAAATATTTACTTGTCTTCTTGATTGTTTTTGTGAGTATATAACGTTAGAAACTGAAAGACTTTCATCATCTATAAAAAAATCCAAATTAAACAACATAATTACTGAAAGCAAGGCTATAATTCCCCCATTGCTTAAAAAGACTCTAAGATAATTGCTGGCATTAATCTCATAGTCAGAAATTTGAAGATAGGCCTCACTTTCTAACATTTCTTCAATACGATTTACATCTATATTTATTTTTTTCTTATCACTATTATATTCTAAATTTTTAGCCCCAAAGTATGCACTAGTAAAGCCCGCTTCTTCCATTTCAATAGCAGTCTTTGTAAGCTTTAAGCGATTATTATAGTAAGCCTCTGCATCTTTTTCCTCGACGCCTCGATACATCCGATTTAAATAGGAAAAAAGACTTGCATTAAAGTTTGAGCGCCTTTGGGCAGCTCCAACTTCTTCTCGACTAAAGTATTCTGGACCACAAAGTCGATCAGAGTCCGGATTGTTATAATTACCTATAACACACTGATCAAAGTCATCTTGCGCCCCTGCAATTTGGTAGACATAAAGATATTCATTATATATTTGTGTGTGAAAATCAGCATCTGCCCTACCTATAAAAAATATTCCAAGTAAAAAGACTAAGACTAAGACTGGAATGGATAAGATCTTTACCTTGCGTTTTAATAATAAAAACAATTCCCCTTTAAGCAGATTTTTCATAGTCTTCACCATAAATATCTAAGTAAATTTCTTCTATATCAACGACTTCCTTTGAGATTTCAAATATATGAATTGATGCTTGTCTTAAATCATCTAATAGTTTATTTAAACCTAAACCATCATTAAAACTTACCTTAAAACTATCTTTTTCTTTAGAAAATTCATTTATATAATCTTTATCTTTTAGTATTAATTCTGCCTTTTTACTATCTTCTACAATTAGACGATAAGTTTGTAAGGCTTGGAGGTGGTGTGATATATCTGAGACTTTTCCATCATTTATCGCAATAATTCGATCACATATTTTTTCTATCTCATTTAATTGGTGCGAAGAAATTAAAAAAGTTGTGCCTTGGTCTCTTAATTTAAATATTGTCTTTCTTAAATTAATTACACCGGCAGGGTCAAGACCATTAGTTGGCTCATCTAGCATTATAAACTTAGGCTTATTTAAAATAGTAATTCCTAAAGCTAGTCTTTGTTTCATTCCCATTGAGTAATCTTTAACCTTACGTTTAAGGTCTTGGCCAATACCAATAAAGTCTATAACCTCATTTACCCTAACTTTATCAACATTTTTCAATTTGGCAAATAACTTTAAGTTATCTAAGCCACTTAAGGCATAGTAAAGACCTGGAGATTCTATTTGAACTGACATTTCATTTAAGGCAAGACTGCGCTCTTTTATATTATCATAGCCACATATTTTTACTAATCCTTCATCGGCATAAAGAAGGGTGGCAATACACTTCATAGTTGTTGACTTACCCGACCCATTAGGCCCAATAAAGCCAAGGATTTCCCCTTTTGCAACATTAAAAGTGACGCCTTTTAAAACTTCAGTTTTCTTAAAACTCTTTTTTAAGTTTTTAACTTCTAAAACATTCATGATTTCACCTCAAAGTTTTTCTTATATATAATATACCATACCCTACCTTTTGAAAAACTAATTTATTTAGCCATAACTAATATATATTGTTTGAATAAGTTAGAATATATTATTTTAATTTTCAAAGTGTTTTAAAAATATCAGTATTACTTGATTCATATATAAAGAATACAAAAGAGGTCTAATATGATGTTGTTAAGTAAATAAGCAGACCAAAAATATGAAAATGTATTATATACAGGATCAATGATGATTCAATAAAAAGCAATGGAATTAGGTGTAATTTTATTTCCCATATTTTTACTTTTTAGACCAATAACTGAATGTGTCATTGTTAAATTCTTCTTGACCATTCCAGTCACCATTTTCAATAGATGTGACTGCCTCGTCATAAGTTTTATCAGTTTTAACTATATGTAACGGAAAGTGTGATCCATCAAGAAGTACAACAATTGCTCCTGTTTTATTATCAAAGACAATCGCCTTTGCTTGATGTCAACCTACACCAAGAGCAAATTTTTCCTCGAACTAACCTACAGTGATTTCAACTTTTGGGTCTTGTCCTAAGTGTTCAGTAAGCATATTTAACCAAGTATAATCAAAGTCTTCTTTGACGCGTTGAATTAATTCCTCAGTGGTTTCTGCAGTAATATCAATTTGTTCGACTTGTTCGTCCTGTTTGTCTTGTTCATCTTGCTCAACAACAACTGGTGGTGTTTT
>LFRM01145725.1_pt1 | contig 14521 bp, 13 predicted proteins | sample 618341 | NCBI WGS metagenome assembly LFRM01 (sample SAMN03654438, study PRJNA283298) | anaerobic digester metagenome | isolation source: pool of bioreactors CSTR01a, CSTR02a, and CSTR03a thermophilic anaerobic... | place: Denmark: Kgs. Lyngby | collected 2014-05-21 | reverse complement strand
AGCCGAGGAAAAGCCCCGGGGCAAGCTCAGTGAAAGAGATATCCTTCAGATTAAAGAAAAAGAGGCCCATGCCATTCTTAGACATATACCCCAGCAATCCTTTCTAGTGTTTCTGGATTCCCAGGGGAAAAGCCTTAGTAGTGAGGACTTTGCTGACTTTATAAAAGTAAGGCAAATTCAATCGACAAAAAACCTTGTATTTGTCATCGGTGGTTTTCTTGGTCTGAGTGATGAGATAAAAAAAAGAGCAGATCTTCTTCTTTCTTTTTCCGCCATGACCTTTACCCATCAAATGATGCCCATACTGCTGCTCGAACAGATCTATAGGGGTTATAGCATCATAGCTGGAAGCCCCTATCACAAATAACAGAAATTCCCCCTAAAAAATAGGCTAACTCCTTTGAGCTAGCCTATTTTATCCTATAGGGACTTTATTTACATTATGATTTTTATAATCATTGGTATGGTTATAAGGCTCAGCATGGTACTAAGCACGATCAGTCCTGTAATACTCTTATACTCTTTTCCATAGCTACTGGCCTGTACTGCTCCAATGGCTGCCACGGGCATGGCCATAACAATAACTGGAACATAGAGATAATAGGAGCTGAAGTTAAGAAAGCTTAGTACTCCATAGGTGGCCAGAGGAAAAAACACTAGACGATAGAGCACAGTGAAAATGGCAGCGGGGCCATCTACTATTTCTTTGAGCTCCATCTCCGAAAGAAGTAGCCCCAAAATAACCATGGATAGGGGCGGCGAGAGACTCCCCAGAAGGCCTATGGGTAGCAAAACCATCTCCGGTAGTTTAATATTTAAGATAAGAAAAACTAGAGCAAGAAGGATGGCTGCAATGCTGGGTGTTATCATTTGTTTTAGCCGAATCTTACCCCCACTGTTGCCCCGAAAAAGATACACTCCATAGGTCCATAGAATGACATCGACAAAGAGAATGTAAAAGGCACCGTAGAATACCCCCTGGGCTCCCAGAGCGGCTTCAAGAACAGGAAGCCCAAGAAAGCCCATATTAGGAAAAACCATGGCGAAGGTATAGGAGGGCTTTTTTAGTTCGCTGACGGGCCAAAATTTCGACAATATAGTGGCTAAAATAATGGCACTGCCATAGATGCCAAAACAAAGAAGGATCATCGGTAAACCACTGCCAATATCCTGAGTGCCTTGGCCTGAAATCATACTATTAAACAAAAACATGGGTAGAGCTATTTTAACTAGAAATTGAGAAAGGTCCCTTCTAAACTCCGAGGATACAATGCCTATTTTCCCTGTGATGGCTCCAACAACTAGTACAATAAACAAAGCAACAATTCTACTAAAAACTTCCATAGCATCTATGAAGAACTTTGTTGAAGCTCTTCATATACCCTTTCGTATATTTCATCGGCTTCATCTTTTGAATTGGCCCGTACTCCGACATAAATTTTAAGTTTGGGCTCTGTACCCGAGGGCCTAAAGGCAAGCCAGTGGCCTCCTTCATAAAAGCGCATAAGAACATCGGCTTTAGGAAGCTCGGTTTCATCGTGAAGATAGTCAATGTTTCTTATAAGCTGGCAGCCCACCAGGCTAGGTGATGGATTGTTTCTAAAATCTTCCATCATCTTCTCTATTTTTTGAGCCCCTTCTTGGCCTTCTAGATGAAAGACAATTTGCTGGGTTTTTTCATAGCCGTATTTTTCATAGATTTCACTAAGAACATCGATTAAAGTCTTTGATTCTTCTTTATATACCTTAGCCATCTCACACAATCTACCGGCGGCCTGAATGGCGTCTTTATCTCTAACATGATCCAGTGAAAGGTAGCCGTAGCTCTCTTCAAATCCCAGAAGAAAATTATAGATCCGGTTCATCCGCTCACCAATATATTTAAAGCCGGTAAGGGTTCTACTGACCCTCACACCATGGTCTTTAGCCAACTCGTCTAGCAGATAGGTACTGACGATGGAGGTAATAATTTCTCCCTTTTCAATTCCAAGAAGATAATGGGCCATTAAAAGTCCTATCTCATTGCCATTTAGCGGCTGATAGTTTCCTTGGTGGAGCACCATAACCCCTATGCGGTCGCCATCGGGGTCGCTGGCAAGAAGAAGATCGGCCTGCTCTTTTTTACCTATTTCTATGGCCTTTTCAAAAACCACAACATCTTCGGGATTGGGGTAGTTTACCTCGGGAAATTCACCGTCGGGTTCGAACTGGCTCTCGACCTTTATAAAATCCACAGCCATACCTTTAAGCAGACTCTGGGTCCCTCTTCCCGCTACACCGTGCAGAGCAGAATAAACTACTTTTAAAGCTGTGTCACTGGATTTTTTCCTTCCAGATAAAATTCTTTGATCATAGTTTACTAAAAGGTCTACGGGAATGAATTCGATTAAACCTTCTTCAATCAGTTCGCTGTAGCTTCGGTTGCGTAGGGCATTGGGAAGTTTCTCTAGGTGCTCTACCACTTGGTCTGCTTCATTATCAAGAAGCTGTCTTCCCGAAGAGTGATAGACTTTATAGCCGTTGTATTCCGGTGGGTTGTGGCTGGCGGTAATGACAACTCCCCCGGTGGCCCTGAGTTCCCGCACGGCATAGCTTAGCTCTGGAGTGGAAGAATAGTCCCTGAAAAGATGAACTTTAACACCACGACTTGCTAAGGTTACAGCGGCTTCCCTGGAAAACTCCAAGGAGCCACGCCGCGAATCAAAGGCAATGGCACAACTGGGTTTTTCACTTTGTTCAAGTAGGTAGGCAGCAAAGGCCGCACTGACTCTTCGAACTTGATAAATATGCATGCGGTTGGGTCCCACACCAAGTTTTCCTCGCATGCCCGCTGTACCAAATTCAAGTCTTTTGTAGTAGCTGTCGTACTTATCATCGCGCGTTAAAGAAAGCATGGCACTATGATAGTCATTATCATACTGGGGATCCATAAGTTCTTTTTCAAATACATCCATCTTTACCTCCCTTGGCTATTCACCATTAAATCGAGAAAGGCCAGCACTAGGATTTCAAGGTCCCCAAACCATCCCCGGGTGTATCTTGCTACCCCACCAAAAACCTTTTCTCTTATATTCCATTCTATATTTTTTTCTCTTAGTGCCATCCTTAGTTTTTCCAAATAGATTGAGAGATCATAGAGCTCATTGGGATTGATCTTTAAGTAATATCCTCCTTTTTCCAAAAGTTCTAAAAGGATATCTTGATAATTGGATTCTACCCCAAGACCCAGCGCTCTGGCAAGTCCCGGTAAAAGTTCCTCATAGAAATATCTCTCATAGTCATAGTGATCCATCATAGAAAACTGCTTGCTAAGCTGTTTTAGCACCTCAGGGGTAAGTAGGGTTTCCTTTAGATTGGGAAGTTCTCTAAAGTAGTATTTCTTGCCCTGATAGCCCTTTAGGATCCCTAGGGTATCGTAATAACCCATAAGAAGATTGTCTTGCATTTTATCGGGGCTTAGATCAAAAGTACGTCCCACCTCACGGCTGGGAGTAATTAAAGTGATCCCCTCATTATTCCATGCACTGCGAGTAATGCCCCCACTATGGGAGCGAATGATGTAGATCTCATCGAAGGGACCTTTTTTCATAAGTAGTTCTAAGGGTGCATTATCCACAAACCAGCCATCGACGTAGCGGCGCTCCTCGGCTTTAAAAATAGGTAGATAGGCGCTGGCCAAGAGATACTCATGGACCTTGCCCGCGGGGATCTGGTCAAGATAGACCTCCAGAGGATGAATCTTTGGAATACCCAGGGTTACCATGCCGAGTTTTATCTCACTGCTACGTAGCTCTTTTTCGTCTATTTCATTTTCAATCATATTCTTAAAGGGATCTATGTTCACCCCTCCTTGGAGCATCACTTGAAACATGGCCCAGGTCAGTTGGGAAAAATCCTTTAAGGTAGCGCTCCCAAGGTCGAACTCTTTTATCACTTCCTGATCAAATTTAAAAAAAAGTTCCATATGGAAATCGCTATAGAGCTCCAGAAGTCTTTCCAATTTGCCCATAGCAAAAAGGGCCCCATTAAGGGCGCCGATGCTGGTACCGGTGATTACATTGGGTGTGATGTTGTTTTCAGATAGGGCCTTTAATGCGCCCGCTTGATAGGCTCCCCGGGCGCCTCCCCCTTCAAGGACAAATCCTATTTTCTTCATTTTACTTACCTCTTTTTAAAAAAAAGAAGAGATACATCTCTTCTATATACTAACACGCCTTATGTTGGCACCAATGCCCTGAAGTTTCTTTTCAATGCTGACAAAACCGCGGTCAATATGATATATCTCAGAAATCTCCGTGGTACCTGTTGCTACAAGGCCCGCAAGAATAAGCGCTGAACCAGCTCTAAGATCGGTACTTCTTACCTGGGCACCCTCAAGATGGCTTACACCCTTAACCATAGCCGATGAACCATCAATACGAATCTTAGCTCCCATACGCATAAGTTCATTTACATACATAAAGCGATTTTCAAAAATCGTTTCTCGCACGGTATGAAGTCCTTCGCATACGGTGAGCATTACCATAAACTGGGCCTGTAAATCCGTTGGGAATCCCGGATAGGGCAGAGTTGTTATATCAACCCCTGTGTAGCCTTCCAAGGCGTCCACAACCAAGCCATTGGCCTGGGGAGTAACAATGACGCCGGCTTCTTCCAGCTTGCTGATAAGAGGCCTAAGGTGAGTGGGGACGACATTATCAATAAAAATTTTACTCTTTGTAATGGCTGCTGCAATCATATAGGTGCCGGCTTCGATGCGATCGGGAATCACTTGGTGGCGTACCCCCACTAGGCGCTCAACACCGGTAATACGAATGGTTGAAGTTCCGGCTCCAGATATTTTTGCCCCCATTTTCGTAAGGAAACTGGCCAAATCGGTAATCTCCGGCTCCTGGGCAGCGTTTTCAATGGTTGTGGTACCCTTTGCTAGAGTAGCTGCCATAAGAATATTTTCAGTGGCTCCTACGCTGGGAAAGTCAAGATAGATATTGTTTCCGATCATATGGTCTTCAAAAACTCCTTCGACAGAACCATGGCCTATCTCTACATTGACCCCCAGTCGGCGAAAACCTTTAAGGTGAAGGTCAATAGGTCTTGCCCCAATGGGACAACCCCCGGGTAGGGCTACATTGGCCCTTTTTCTTCTGGCGAGAAGGGGGCCCATAACAACAATACTGGCACGCATACGATTGGTAAGTTCATAGCTGGCATCGGTAATAGTGGCATCCATTACCCTGGTGCGCAGCTGCTCTTTTTGTGCATCATAATTAACCTCGGAACCCAAGCTCCGAAGTAGATCAATCATAACATGGACATCTAAAAGATCGGGGACATCCTCGATCACACATTCTCCTTCAGCAAGAAGGCTGGCGGCCATAATAATTAAAACGGAGTTCTTTGCTCCGCTGACCCGAAGACTGCCTTCTAGATTAGGAGATGTTTCTACCACAAATTTTTCCATAGTGCTTCCTCCTAGAATTAGAAATATTATAGCATATTAAACATGCTAGAAAAAACGCCAATTCTTTTCTTTGAATATCAGATGTGGATTTTCTTTTGCTGCTTGTCTAAAGGTATCAAGTAATTTTTTACCATAAATTCCTAAACTCTCAAGCATTTTTGCTCTATAAAGAAATACCACTGTAATGGGTCTGCCTATACTGGTTAACTCGTCCCAAAGGGCATCAAGATTTTCGCCATAATAATCGGCGAAGTTTAAAGCTTCTTTCAAATAATCATGGGTCTGAGCTGGATTATCCATCCTACGCCCATCCAGAAAGATTTTATTCAAAATGTATCTCCGTAAAACTTTTATAGTGATCCTCGGTATAATAAATAAGTCCGTCATTGGAAAAAACAATGCGCTTGGCCCCTCTTTTGCCGCCTTGATAATCTATATCACACTCATACCATTTGCGGCCGGCCTTTTCAGGAAGAAGACCTTCTCTATTACCAAAGGAGTCGCCTCCAATGCTCTTTCCCGGGGCAATCTCCCAAAGGTTTCCTTGGGAAGCAACCCAACCCCGAGCCTGGGCTTCTTTTTTTGTTATAAAATTGGGGGGGAGTTCCTTGTAGGCATGCAAGTAGCCGGCAACTTCTTCCCTGGTGCTGTATATCTCTTCTTTTTCCATTGAAGATGTGTCTTCGGGGAGAATTTCTTCGGCGGGTAAGTTCCCTCCAAGGAAGAAACTAATCAAAAGTAGGACAAAAAGAAGAGGGATCATCCATTTGTTTTTCATAGGTACCTCACAACTTTCTATTATACATCTTTATAGCTTTAAATCAACTGGCTAACAATGTAGCTGTGCTTTGCTAGAATCTTTTGCTCAAATCCTGTTCCTAGAAGAAAAACCGACCCCTAATTTAGGCTTTAAATCTAAAATAGGGGTCAGAATACAAAACATCACTGAGATATTTCTAAATTATGACTTTCTTTCCTTTTTTATACACAGTGGGGGTTTCCAAAGCCCTCAGATCCTCCAGGGGGTTCTGTTCTAGAATAAGAAAGTCAGCCCTTTTCCCTTCTTCAAGACTTCCGTAATTCTTTTCAATACTAAGAAGTTCCGCAGCTTTATAAGTGGCGGCTTCTAAAACTTCCATTGGGCTTAGGCCACCCCTTTGCATAAAGATAAGCTCCTGAACCACGGAGCCATGTTGATTAAAGGGGGTCCCTGAATCGGTGCCCATGGCAATCTTAACACCGGCTTCAACGGCCTTTCTAAAGCTCTCCTTATGGGCCTCCATAATGGACTTTGCCTTATTCACGGCGTAGCTGGGAATTCCTGCCTCTTCTCCCATCTGTACAATATAATAAGGAGCCACCAGGGTGGGCACTAGGACTACTCCTCGCTCTACCATCATGGAAATAACTTCATCATCGAGGAAAATACCGTGTTCAATGGAATCTACGCCGGCTAAAATGGCGTTTTTAATTCCCTGGGTTCCCTGGGCATGGGTAGCGGACTTCGCTCCACGTTTTTTTGCCTCTTCTATGGCGGCGGCCATCTCTTCTTGGCAAAGCTGGCTGGCGCCAGGCTCAACTCCCGGGGTCATTACCCCACCGGTGGCCATTACCTTAATTAGATCGGCTCCGGCTTTAAACTGCTCCCGGGCAGCCTTTCGCGCTTCATCCACCCCATCGACCTCTCTTCCATGGGTCCAACCATGGCCACCAGTCATGGTTATACATTGACCAGAACCAATCATTTCTGCCCCTTGGAAATCACCATTTTTTATTGCGTCCCTTAGTTCCAGTTCAACGAAATTATAGCCCCCAAGATCTCTCACAAAGGTAATACCGGCACGAAGATGGCTTTGGAGATTTTTAAGTCCGATAAATGCCCTCTTGGCATCGGAAAAGGCTGGTCGATCTCCAAAGTCCTTGGTGGGATCGGCACAGATATGCACGTGGCTATTGATTAAGCCAGGAAGGATATATTTTCCTTTGCAGTCAATTGTTTCTACATCCTTTGGACATTCTTCATCCTTTAGAATTCTAAGAATCCTATCCTCTTCGATTAAAAGGTTAGCGACAAAGCTATTTCCTTTTCCGTCTATTAGGGTGGCACCTTCAAAACAAGTCATTTTTATTCCTCCATTTTTTTAATATACATCCATTAGTGTAACACTGTTTTATAAAGAACTAAAATACATTTCCTTCAACCCTGCTTTTTACCTCTTTGCATAAAAAAGAAATGCCCCCTGGAAGCATTTCTTTTCTACCACTTAAGTTGTATACTCAACCTAATCTTACCGCTAGTGGGCAAATCAGGTCTTTTACCCCACAAACTCTACTTCCAGAGGCCCCCCATTAGCGTTCTTTCTTACAGCCCTTCCACGCTCCAATACATAGGCTTCGCCACCGGCAAGATAGTAAACAGGCTTTGCTAGAAGTGCACTGNNGTTATAAATATCATCATTTAGAAGAAGACTAAACTGTTTTTTCTCTAAAGAAAAACTCCCTAGGCTGTGGCCCTGCCTATAATCAGCACAGGCCGCTTTTTCTTGCCAGTTATCCGTTAATGCTTGATGCTTTAAAAGGGTCTGTCCATTGTTACCCAGGATCAGATAACTATTATAGATCCCACCCTTATCATTTTCATAAAAACCAAAACCCAGAGCGACATTGTGATCTCTCGCCACTTTTCGCAGCTTCATTACTTCTACGGAAAAAAGCCCGCAAGCCTTCAAGAGGTCTTTTTCATAATCAAAGCTTAAATTTCCAAAACCCTGGAGAAAACCTTCTCCAAAAAGCAGAAGATCCTTGTTTTTATATTTACCCGCTGCCTCTTCTATAAGGGTTATGTTTTTCTCTAGATTAGTGGTGCTCTTAATCGGAACCAAAACAAACTTCATCTTAAACTCCTTCTTAAATTCTAAAGTTCTTTTTTTGATATAGGAAAAAAGATGAGAAAAGAAGCACTATCATGGCCACGGCGCCCACAAAGATATATTTAAGGTCCCAACCCTGGCGAACAATATCCATGGGTAGCGCGTAGTCAAAGGGAGCAAAATAACGCATAAAGCTTAGGTCTTCTTTAATGCGAGATAGAATTCCTACTATATAGCTCAAAAAGAATATGCCAAGGGCAAGTCCAGAACTTTTAGTATGCATGATGCTCCCAATAAATACACCCAAAAAGAAATAAAGAAAACAAACAAATAGGCTACCCAAAAAGAGTTCCGCCATATCCAGTCCTAAAGTTCTAAAGGCTAAATTATCTGGTTTAAATACAACCGCGCTTAAAAAGGTAATCATACCCAGTAGAAATAGACTTTGAAAGAGAAGCCAGCCATGGCTTAATACCTTGCTCCAAAATATTTTCTTTCGGGAGGTTGGCTGGGCATACAGAAATTCTATTGTGCCTTGGGTTTCTTCTATTAGTAGACTATCAAAGCCCAAAAGGATCCCATAAACCGCCATAGCCATAATTATGTACTGCAGCGTATAGGCCGTATAGTGCATGATATCATCAAAATTTACAGCACTATCGACTCCAAAGGCTGTCATAAATTCCTTGGGAAAGGCATCAAATTTAGTGACAACAAACTCTTGGATCCCAGAATTTTTCATGCTGGGAAAAAGTGCCATAAATAGGAAGACAAAAAAACCACTAATAAGGGTCCAGAGTAAGGCGGTTTTCTGGTTGCGTTTGATTTCAAATTTGAAGATGTTCATTGTCCCCTCCGTAGTAGCGTAGAAAGCGATCTTCAATGTCTTCTTTTTTTATATTCAAATCTTCAATATTAAAAAGAGACAGGCATCTTATAAGATTGTCCATCTTTCCTTTGTAGAGAAAACGACTCGTTCCCTTATCTGAAGAGTAGACTTCACTGGACAGTTCTTCAAGAGCTTCCCTGGGAAGCTCTCCTTTAAGGCTGACAATCCAACCGAATTCATTTTCCATGCCCTTAAGGTCCATAGAGTCGACAATCGATCCGTCTTTTATAATACTGGCTCTATCGCACAGATGGGCCACTTCTTTTAAGTTGTGGGAGGACAGGAACACTGTTTTTCCCTTGGCCTTAAAATCCAAAAGAAGATCGGTAAAGATCCTTTGAAGCAAAGGGTCAAGGCCTCCGGTGGGTTCATCTAGTATAAGTAGCTTAGGGTCTCCTAAAAAAGCCTGAGCTAGAGCCACTTTCTTTTTATTACCAAGGCTGAGCTGATAAAACTTTTTGTCACCTTCCAGTCCAAGAAGGCGCATCATAGCGTCAATTTGATCTTTGCTCCCCTCTTTTTTGAAACTAGCGGCATAATCCAAGTGTTCCCGGACGCTGATATTGGGGTAATATTTGATTTCTCCCGGCACATAACCCAGAGATTCCTTAATCTTCTTTGACTCTTTTTTACAATCTAGTCCAAAGATGAAAGCTTGGCCCTCACGGGGGCGTATAAAGTTTAAAAGAGTTCGCATAAGGGTGGATTTGCCGGCGCCATTGGGCCCAACAAAACCATAAATTTCGCCTTCTTTCACACATATGTCCACATCTTCAATTCCCCTGCTTTTTCCGTAGTAGGTCGTCAATTTTTTTGTCTCAATGATGGTCATCTTCTCCACCTCTTCCCCCTTAAATTTAGGGCCCGTTTTTATAAGAATAACACAAGACTCTTTTTAGAACTATCTATGAAATTTATAAGCCGATAAAAATTATTGGTCTTTATATATTGGGAAAACTAGATCCTTGCCTACAATCAAAAAAAGCGAGTTAAACTCGCTTTTATAAATTTCCCTTCAGACCAATCTCCTGGGCTGATCCCCTCATAGCATAAATACATTCTTGGATAAATTCTGCCCGTTCCATACCCAGCATATCCAGGCCTTTTTGAATGGTATTTCTATCGACTCCGGCGGCAAAGGCTCTGTCTTTCCATTTCTTATTGATGCTTTTAACCTCAACATCAAGCACCGAGCGAGAAGGCCGCATCAGACAAGTGGCCTTTATAAGACCAGTAAGCTCATCTCCGGCAAAGAGAACTTTTTCCATATAATGAATGGGTTCTACATCGGTACAAATGCCGTAGGCGTGGCTAAGTACCGAGCGAATCATCCCTTCATCTACGCCTTCTTCTCTTAGGATTTCTTCGGTCTTTAGGCAGTGCTGCTCGGGATATAGTTCATAGTCAAGATCATGTAAAAGTCCGATATTGCCCCAATACTCCTCATCTTCTCCCCTTTTGTGAGCAAAATATCGCATAACAGCCTCTACAGCATAGGCATGTTGTAAAAGACTTTCCGATGAATTATATTTTTTTAAAAGTTTTAATGCTTCGTCTCGTGTCATTGTATCTCCTTGAGATAAACAGGAAACCTAATAGGTTTCCTGTTCGTTTTTAGCAATCAGTTCTTTGACTTTCATTAGACGGGTAATGGTAGCCCGCTCGTTCTCGTCCAGCTTCATTCGAATGTACTTAATGGTTTCTTGAAGATCTGGAATGGTGCGGTACTCTAATGCATTGACTCGGCGCCGGGTTTTTTCAATCTCATCGGCCATCAGTTGGCAGGCCTTTTCAATCTTAGCCAGTTCAAGAAGTTCATCCATAACGGCTTCCAGTTCCCTTAGGGCCTCATCTAGTTCCGCCGGGGTATTTACATAGCCATAGGGATAAAGACCGCCGGCAGCCTTTGAGCGATGAAAGGCCATATCGGGAACATGAACACTCATAATATTGCGTTCAGTGATTTCAAGAGAAAGACTCTGTTTTGGAAGAATCAGAGCCAGCTCCAGCATCTGTGGGCTCATCATGGCCGCTGTTATTCTGAATTTAGAGAAAGATTCCAGAAGTTTTCTTTCAACCTGCTCTCTAAGTACTTTATTTTGGCGGATTAGATCAATAAACTGACGCATCAGTTCATCTTGTTTATCCTTTAAGAGCTTGTGACCCCGGGTAGCTGTACGGAGCCTATCTTTTAGCCTAGTCAGCTGCATGCGGGTGGGGTTCACATTGAGGCGAGCCATTATTTTTCTCCTTTAGCGTCCAAATATTTCTCGATATATTCATCGCGGACACGCTTAAGTTCCGAGCGAGGAATAATCTTCATCAAGTCCCAGCCCAAATCCAGAGTTTCATCGATGCTTCTATCGGTATAATAGCCTTGATCTACATATCGCTCATCAAAGGCTGTGGCGAATTTAGCAAAGGCTTTATCAGCATCGCTCAGGGCGCTATCGCCTAGAATAACCGCTAGCTCCCGGGCCTGAATTCCCGCGGTGTAGCCGGCATAGATCTGGTTCATGGTATCGGCATGGTCTTCTCTTGTTTTGCCCTTACCGATTCCTTTATCCTTAAGTCTTGAAAGGGAAGGAACTATGTTAATAGGGGGCTCAATGCCCCTCTTATAAAGTTCCCTTGAAAGGATAATCTGTCCCTCGGTGATATAACCCGTAAGGTCAGGAATAGGGTGGGTAATATCATCCTCGGGCATGGTCAGGATAGGAATCTGTGTAATGGAACCCTCAAGACCACGGATCCTTCCTGCTCTTTCATAGATCGAGGCCAGGTCAGTATAAAGATATCCGGGATAACCCCTACGTCCGGGAACTTCTTTACGGGCAGCAGAGATCTCCCGTAGAGCCTCGGCATAGTTTGTCATATCGGTAAGAATAACCAGAACGTGCATACCCTTTTCATAGGCCAGATATTCCGCTGCCGTTAGGGCCATTTTCGGAGTGGCTATTCTTTCTATGGCAGGGTCATCGGCCAGATTCATAAAGAGGACGGCCCTCTCTAGAGCACCGGTCCTTCTAAAGTCGTCAATAAAAAATTGGGCTTCCTCAAAGGTAATTCCCATAGCGGCAAAGACAACGGCAAAGGATTCATTGCTTCCTAGAACTTTAGCCTGCCGAGCGATTTGAGCCGCTACATTATTATGGGGAAGTCCCGAAGCTGAGAATATCGGAAGCTTTTGCCCACGGACCAGGGTATTGAGTCCATCAATGCAACTAATCCCCGTTTGAATAAATTCACTGGGATAATCCCGGGCTGCGGGATTCATGGCTTGCCCGCTAATATCCAGTCGTTTTTCCGGAATAATTGCTGGACCACCATCCTTTGGAGTGCCCATGCCATCAAAGACCCTTCCAATCATATCTTCAGAAACACCCAGCTCCAGTGGCCTACCGATAAATCGTACCGATGTGTCTCTTAGATTAATGCCGCTGGAACCTTCGAAGAGCTGAACCATAGCTCTGTCCCTGTCAATTTCCAGGACCCTTCCCCTTCTATGTTCTCCGGTTTGTAGGCGTACGTCCACGAGTTCTTCGTATTTTACCCCTTCAACCCCTTCGACAATTAAAAGGGGACCCACCACTTCAACGATGGTTTTATATTCTTTAAGCATAATTTCCTCCTCGTCCCAGGGCGGCGATATCGGTTATCATCCGCTCTTTAAGAGCGTCTAGGGAATCGAGTCTATCATTGGCAATAAACTTCATTCTAGCAATGGGTTCGCGAACCTCGAGCTTAAGGATTTCATCCAAATAGGTTCCCGTGTCCATTACTTTTTTGGCTTCCTCATAGAAACTCAGTATGATATCCAGCATTTTGTATTGTTTTTCCAAGGGACAATAGGTATCCACTTCGTGGAAAGCATTTTGTTGGAGGAAGTCCTCACGAAGACTCTTAGCCACTTCAAGTTTGAGCTGATCGCCTTCACTTAGCGAATCCCGGCCCACTAGACGCACAATCTCCTGAAGAGCACTTTCTTCTTGAAGAAGCACCATGGATCTTTTGCGGTAAAGAGAAAAGTTTGTGCTAATATTTGCATCAAAAAACTCATCCATTTTTTCTTGGTAGAGACTGTAGGAATTCAGCCAGTTAATTGCAGGAAAGTGGCGAGAATAACTCAGGGCATAATCAAGACCCCAGAAGACCTTGACAATACGCAAAGTGGCTTGGCTAACGGGCTCTGATATGTCTCCACCAGGAGGGGAAACCGCTCCAATAACCGTTAGGGCCCCTTCTCTAGGCTCGGCGCCCTGGCTCATAACTTTACCGGCCCGCTCATAAAAGTCTGCAACGCGGCTGGCTAGATAGGCAGGATAGCCTTCATCGCCGGGCATCTCCTCCAGGCGACCACTCATCTCCCGTAGAGCTTCCGCCCAGCGAGAGGTGGAATCCGCCATAAGGGCCACACTATAGCCCATATCTCTAAAGTATTCTGCAATAGTAATTCCTGTATAAATCGACGCTTCCCTGGCGGCAACGGGCATGTTTGAGGTATTGGCAATAAGAACGGTCCTTTTCATAAGGGACTCACCGGTACCCGGGTCAATCAGCTCAGGAAACTCCATGAGTACGTCGGTCATCTCATTGCCCCGCTCGCCACAACCGACATAAACAATAATCTCAGCGTCGGCCCATTTGGCCAGCTGATGCTGAACGACGGTTTTACCCGATCCAAAGGGTCCGGGAATGGCTGCGGTTCCCCCTTTAGCCACAGGGAAAAAGGCGTCTATAACCCTTTGCCCCGTCACCAGGGGAATGGTGGGGTCAAGTTTTTGTGTATAGGGGCGACCACGACGTACAGGCCACTCCTGAATCATATCAAGCTCGGTTTTCTCACCGTCTTTTTCAAGAACTGCAATAATATCTTTTACAGTAAAACTGCCATTTTTAATTTCTTTTACTATGCCTGCTTTTCCCGGAGGCACCATTATTTTATGAATAACCACAGGATTCTCTTGAATCGTACCTAGGATATCTCCTGCTTCCACTTCATCTCCCTCTTTAACAAGGGCCACAAAATCCCACTTTTTATCACGATCCAGGGCCACTACGGAGCTGCCTCTTTTTAAGAAGTTTCCTTCCAAAGAGCGCATAACCGCCAGAGGTCGCTGAATTCCATCAAACATTTGCTCAACAAGGCCGGGGCCAAGCTCCACGGACAAAGGATGGCCTGTGGTAAACACTATTTCTCCCGGGCCTATGCCAGTGGTCTCCTCATAAACCTGAATGGAAGCCTTATCTCCTCGCATTTCGATAATCTCTCCAATTAGGCGATTTTCACTCACGAGGACC
>LFRM01306936.1_pt1 | contig 14527 bp, 12 predicted proteins | sample 618341 | NCBI WGS metagenome assembly LFRM01 (sample SAMN03654438, study PRJNA283298) | anaerobic digester metagenome | isolation source: pool of bioreactors CSTR01a, CSTR02a, and CSTR03a thermophilic anaerobic... | place: Denmark: Kgs. Lyngby | collected 2014-05-21 | reverse complement strand
GGAGTGGGAAAAGGAACACTGTGCAGAAACCTCGTTGAGGCTGTTGAAAATTTGGACTATTCTATCTCGGTAACAACAAGACCGCCCCGCCAGGGGGAGGTTAACGGTGAGGATTACATTTTTATAGAAAAGGACGAGTTTCTGGACAAAGTTGCTGCCGGTGAGTTTGTCGAGTGGGCAGAAGTTTACGGGAATTATTATGGCACTCCCTGGAAAGAATTGCAGAAAGCCCTGGAGAAGGGAAGGGACATTATCCTGGAAATCGATACCCAGGGTGCCATGCAGGTAAAGAAGCACTATCCTAACGGTGTTTATATTTTTCTCCTTCCCCCATGTGAAGAAGAGTTAAGAGCCAGAATAGAAAAGAGGGGGACGGAAGGCCCGGAGGTTGTTAAAAAAAGGCTGGCTAATCTGGATAATGAACTGAAAGTAATGAATGAGTATGATTATGCCATAATCAATGACTCTATTCCGGATGCGCTGGGAAAGCTAAAAGCGATATATACTGCAGAGAAATGCCGTACCTGGCGTACCTTATCGCAATGGAGAGGATGAGTATGGGATGAATCAACCGCCACTGGAAGATATGATTGCTAAAACCGGGAGTAAGTACCTTCTTGTTGTGCTTGCTGCAAAAAGGGCACGGCAGATTACGGAAGCCGGGACGACTTTTTCCGGTGACAAGTCTGTTAAGCCTGTTACACTTGCCTTTTACGAAATACAACAAGGGAAATTAACTGTTTAGAATTTTAGCGGGTGATGTCTTGAACATAGAAGGCAGTAACATTCTGGTAGGCATTTCAGGTGGTATAGCCGCATACAAATCGGCAGAAATGGTCAGTTTGCTGCAAAAAAAAGGAGCAAACGTTCGGGTCGTTATGACCGAAAATGCCGTTAAATTTATTTCCCCAATTACCTTTCAAACTTTAACAGGTTTTCCTGCCAGAACGGACCTTTTTGGAAATTGGTCGAAAAATTATATCCCTCACATTGGAAATGCCCAATGGGCGGATGCAGTTGTTGTTATCCCGGCAACTGCAAATATTATTGGCAAAATTGCCTGTGGGATTGCAGACGACTTATTGACTGCTACTATAGCAGCGGTTACTGTGCCTGTAATACTGGCTCCTTCCATGAATTCTGCCATGTATGAAAACCCCATAGTTCAGAAAAATATTGCTTTCCTGCGCCAGCATGGGTACTATTTTGCTGAGCCGGCCTGGGGAAGGCTGGCATGCGGAACAGAGGGCAGGGGCCGCTTGGCACCTGTTGAAGATATTGTCGCCTTTTTGGAAAAAGTTCTGACCCTTCAAGATGATCTAAGCAGTTTGAAGTTTTTGATTACTGCTGGGGGTACCCGTGAACCAATAGACCCTGTCAGATATATTTCCAACAGGAGTTCGGGGAAGATGGGATATGCCTTAGCTGAGGCTGCCCGGAGGAGAGGTGCTTCCGTGACCCTAGTTTCCGCACCTACCTGTCTTTCACCGCCTCCAGGGGTCAGAGTTGTTCATGTTGAGTCGGCTTTGGACATGCTCAAGGCGTGTGAAGAGCATTTCGTTGATGCGGACGTCTTGATCATGGCTGCTGCTGTTGCAGATTATACGCCGGAAAATTATCGGAGACAAAAGATTAAAAAGGGACAGGGAGTTCCTGAAATTAACCTTAAACCTACTCCCGATATTGTGAAAGAGCTGTCCGGTCAAAGGAAAGCCCAATTTATTGTTGCTTTTGCGGCGGAGACGGATGACCTGGAATATAATGCCCGGCAGAAAATCATTGATAAGGACCTGGATCTCATTGTAGCCAATGACATTAACAAAGGGATTTTTGGTAGCGACAACACCTGGATAAGCCTTCTTGACCGCCAAGGGGTTATTGCCCGGTACTCTGATATCAGCAAAAAAGAAGCAGCAGAAATAATTCTCAGTACAGTTGCGGAAAGGTTATCTGACAGGAATTAGGGAGGAGGTTATTCTTTGCCCAGAGAATTTTTTACTTCAGAATCGGTAACAGAAGGACATCCTGATAAAGTAGCTGACCAGGTTTCAGATGCCATTTTGGATGCCATGCTTAGTGAAGACTGCAGGTCCAGGGTAGCTTGTGAGACCTTGGTTACCACCGGCCTTGTATTGGTGGCGGGAGAAATAACCACAAACTGTTATGTTGATATCCCCACTATTGTCCGGGAGACCATTAGGGAAATAGGGTATACAAGAGCAAAATATGGTTTCGATGCCGACACTTGTGCTGTTTTGACTGCTATCGATGAACAGTCCCCTGACATCGCTGCAGGTGTTAATGCTTCTTTGGAGGTCAGGGACAGCGGCCAGCAGGACGAAATGAGCATTGGGGCAGGAGATCAGGGCATGATGTTTGGATATGCGGTTAATGAGACCCCCGAGCTAATGCCTATGCCCATTTACCTGGCTCACAGGATTACACGCCGGCTGGCAGAGGTCCGAAAGAGGAAGGAAATACCTTATTTGAGGCCTGACGGGAAGACTCAGGTTACTGTTGAGTATGAAAAGGGGAAGCCCGTTAGAGTTGATACCATAGTTGTTTCCACCCAGCACAAGCAGGACGTAAAATATGAAACGATAAAGAATGATGTGATAGAAGAGGTAATCAAGGCAGCTGTACCGGAAGAATTACTGGATAAGGATACCAAGTATCTGATTAATCCTTCAGGCAGATTTGTGGTAGGGGGGCCTTTGGGTGATACCGGTCTGACCGGGAGAAAGATTATTGTAGACACCTACGGGGGTATGGCCAGGCACGGCGGCGGCGCCTTTTCAGGGAAAGACCCCACAAAAGTTGACCGTTCCGCATCCTATGCCGCCAGGTACGTAGCCAAAAATATTGTTGCGGCGGGGCTGGCTTCAGAGTGTGAACTCCAGATCTGCTATGCTATAGGTGTTGCCAAGCCTGTTTCCCTGTTTATAAATACATTTGGAACAGGGGTTGTCAGTGACGATAAACTGGTAGAACTTGTACAGCGCACCGTTGATTTGCGGCCGGGAGCAATAATTAAAAAACTGGATTTATTCCGCCCCATATACAAGCAGGTGGCAGCCTACGGGCACTTTGGCCGTTCTGACCTGGACTTGCCTTGGGAGAAATTGGACCTGGTGGATACTTTCAAAAGAGAGGTTAAAGGGCTTTAGATAATATAAGGTGACGGTTTTCTGCTGGCTGTCAAGGGAGGAACCAGTGAGCGAGCCTATGGAATGTGTTGAAAAAAGGCATTTATGCGGGGGATTGTCTGCTGCGGAAACAGTTCAGAGAGTTTCAATGCCCGTAGAATTTGTGGAACAGTTTGCAGGAGAGTGAGCTGGAAATATGAAACTGGTTTATACAGGGAAAACAAAAGATGTCTATGATCTGGAGAACGGGCTCTACTTATTAAAATTTAAAGACGACGTTACAGGGAAAAACGGCGTATTTGACCCGGGAAGCAACACAGTGGGACTTACCATGGAAGGGGCAGGAAGAGCCGGCTTGAAGCTGACGAAGTATTTCTTTGAAATTATGAATAGAAGGGGTATTCCCACCCACTTTATTGATGCTGACCCGGATAATTTGACTATGACAGTAAAAAAAGCAGACTTATTTGGTAATGGGCTGGAGGTTATCTGCCGCTACCGGGCTGTTGGAAGTTTCTATCGCCGATACGGCATGTACGCCCGGGAGGGGCAGCCGCTGGATGCCTTCGTTGAAATTACTCTGAAAGATGATGCCAGAAATGATCCCCCTATCACGGAAGACGCCTTGGATATGCTGGGAATACTTTCTAAAGAAGAGTACAGGGTATTAAGGGACCTAACAAAAAAAGCGGCAGCCATTGTAAAGGAAGAGTTGGCCCAAAAAGGGTTGGAATTATACGATATTAAATTTGAATTTGGCCGGGTTGACAAAGATAAGCATGTTGCCTTGATAGATGAAATCTCCGGAGGAAATATGAGGGCGTACAAAAACGGTAAGTTTGTTGAACCACTGGAACTGGAACGGATTATGCTGGATTGAGGCTCTAGAGTTAAACAGTGTTGGTCAGGGCAGCACAAATAGGATTCTCTGCTTCATTTTTGGTGCTGTAGACAGCTGTCGTAAATTTTGATAAAATAAACAGTACTTTATATTGATGCTAATGTAGCTCAATGGCAGAGCAATGCATTCGTAATGCATAGGTTGGGGGTTCGACTCCCCCCATTAGCTCCATTTCCAGTGTATGCCGCAAGAAATTGCGGTATTTTTTTCCGTTTGGAAACCCATATGGGAAAATAAGCACAAATTAGCTCACTGCCCCCTTGGTTTTCAGAGTTCCCATGCAGGGGACTTAGAAGTGGTCAATAAAACAGAATGTGGTTGTAGGAGGTCCTTTTGGGAAAGCCAGTATGTATTATTCCACTACGGACAAGCTAACACGCCGTTAGCTGCGGCAGAGCCGGCATAAGGGAAACGAGTTCCGCTCCATAATGCGTACTGGTTTGACGAAGATGGGCGTATCCCTTGCGGGTGGGTAGGAGGACGTTGCCGCCAAAGGCCTGAAGGGCTAGTTTTTTACTATTGTCCGAATGTGGAGTGAAACCATGAAATCAGTTACTGCAGCTGTACATATTTCCGGGAAAAAATTTCTTATACTCGATTATCTGGTACCTGATTCCTTGTCCCGTGTCCAAACAGGTTGGGGAGTTATATGCCCTTTGCGGGGAAGATCATTCAGTGGGGTAGTATTATCTGTTAATGACTGTCAGGAATGTCTTGAAAACAGCACCTTAAAGATGATTGAGGATGTGGTTACCGAAGGTCCTATTGTACCCGGGGATTTAATTGAGATTATCTTTTGGATAGCGGAAAATTACTTTGTGAGCCTGAATCGTGCGGTAGAACTGGCTTTTCCCTCTTTTGCCCGTGGAAAATGGATAGAGAATATCAGTTTAACGGCGAATAGAAATGATTTGCTTCCCCTTTTGTCACTAAAGCCTGAAGCGGGGGAAATAGTGGACTATATGCTGGATAAGGGGACATTTTCCACTAATATACTGGAAACACGGTTTGGCAAGGATTTGGCTGATTTTTGCCTCCAGTGGATATCTGTACGAGGGCTAATTAACCGATCCAGGGTTTTCCGGCCTGAACGCCGTCATGGGCTCAGGGGTAATATGGTCGCTCTTACTCTCGAGGACCCGGATATATTTATGGAACAGAATAAACGGGCCAAAAAACAGGTGGCTCTTGTAAAGGCTTTGAGGCTTCATGGGGGCAAGTACCCTCTTAATAAACTTTTAAGGGAAACGGGAATAAAAAAAGAGATTGTAAAGATTTTAGAAAAGAAAGGTGCCCTTCGCATATACCGCTCATATCCCACCTGGGATGCCGGGGCTGGAGTCCGGGAATTAACAGAAGAGCAGCGGTCATGTCTCCAGGTTATTTGCCGGCAGATTCAAAGGGGGAAAAGCAGGACATTTTTCCTCCATGGTGTGACTGGCAGCGGAAAGACAGAGGTATATGTCCGGGCAGCTGAGTTTGCAGTAAAACAGGGCAGGAAGGTAATCGTGATTGTGCCGGAGATTGCCCTTAGCTCCCAGCTGATCGGTTATTTTCAAAGGTCATTCGGATCACGAGCTGCCGTCCTTCACAGCAGGCTTGCTTCATTGGAAAGGTACCAGACCTGGGAGAGTATTGGCAGGGGCGAAGTAGACGTGGTTATTGGCACTAGGTCAGCTGTGTTTGCTCCTTTTTCCAATTTAGGATTGATTATTGTGGATGAGGAGCACGACAGGAGCTTGAAACAGGACACGACACCCTGTTACCATGCTCGTGAAGTTGCAGACGAAAGATGCCGGCTTAATGATGCGGTACTGGTGCTTGGAAGTGCAACTCCTTCTCTGGAAACCTACTTTAATGTTCAAAAAGGTTCTGTAAGGGAACTTGAGATGCCCCACAGGATAGGAAGCAGGATGCCCCGGATCAGCCTGGTGGATATGCGCAGGGAACTGCGAAAGGGAAATACGTCGATTCTAAGCTCTCAGATGAGAGAAGCTGTGAAGGAAAGGCTTCAAAAAGGAGAGCAGGTAATCGCTTTTTTGAACAGGCGGGGTTACGCCGGATTTGTAAGCTGCAGAGACTGCGGTTTCGTATTTAAATGTGAGCATTGCGATATTTCCTTGACGTATCATGCTGAGTATAATACACTAAAATGTCATTACTGTGGCTTTTGTTCCAAGGTCCCTTCAAAGTGCCCTCATTGTGGTAGCAGGCGTATAAAAGCCTTCGGGTTGGGAACGGAACAGGTGGAAGCCGCCTTACAGGAAGCATTCCCCCGGGCAAAAATTCTGCGTTTGGACTCGGATTCCATTACCCGTGCCGGTGCACATGACAGGATTATCCGTTCCATGGCCAAAGGTGAATGTGATATTCTAATCGGGACCCAAATGGTCAGTAAAGGGTTTGATTTTTCTGGTGTAACTCTCGTGTGTGCAATTGCTGCCGATATAGATCTCAATCTTCCGGATTTTCGTGCAGAAGAAAGGACTTTTCAAATGCTCGTCCAGGTTTCGGGACGTGCAGGGCGCAGGGAGAAGCAGGGGGAAGTGTTAATTCAAACTTACAGTCCCGAACGCCCAGGAATTGCATTTTTGGCGAAAGACAGACAGGAAGATTTTTATGCCTATGAGCTGAGCCGAAGAAAGGAACTTCACTACCCTCCCTTTTCCCGTTTTGTGCGCCTTCTGTTTACCAGCAGAAATGAAGGGGCAGCTCTGCAGGCTGCAGAAAGAACAGGTGAAAGGCTCTCTGCTTTTGATATTTCCTATTTGGGACCTGCTCCTGCACCTATCGAAAAGATTCAGGACTCATACAGGTGGCATCTTATCATTCGTGAATTTAAACCTGAGATGAAGAAAAGTCTGAATGAAATATTAGAGGAAGAGCGGAGTATTTGTTCGAATAGGGTAAATATAAAGATTGATGTTGACCCTCTGAGTATGATGTGAGGAGGTTGAAAAATGGCTGTATATTCTATCGTAAAGATTGGCGATCCTGGAGATTCCGTATTAAGGGAAAAAGCAAGCACCGTAAAAAAAATAACACCCAGTATCTTTAAGCTCCTGGACAATTTAAAAGACACTCTCTATGAAGCTAACGGTGTAGGCCTTGCAGCGCCTCAGATTGGAATTTCAAAGAGGGTTGTGGTTATTGATGTGGGGGAAGGACTTCTTGAACTCATCAATCCTGAAATTATTGAGTATTCTGATGAAACAGAGCTGGATGTGGAAGGGTGTTTGAGCATTCCTGGTGCAAGGGGAGAGGTTGAGAGATATTCCAGTGTTGTTGTGAAGGCCCTGAACAGGGAAGGCGAGGAAATAGAAATCGCGGGAGAAGGACTCCTGTCCAGGTGCCTGCAGCATGAAATAGATCACTTGTACGGTGTATTGTATATAGATAGAGCTACAAGGATGCTTGAATAATGGGAGGTGCTTTTTTGAAAGCGGTATTCATGGGGACTCCTGATTTTGCTGTCCCCAGTTTAACAAAAATGATTGACGATCCGAAGATTAAAATAGTTGGTGTTGTAACCCAGCCGGACCGGCCAAGGGGCAGGGGGAACAAGATGACTCCCAGTCCGGTCAAAAGACTTGCCTTGGACTGCGGTCTTGATTTGTTTCAGCCAGAAAGTATTAATACGCCCCAATCATATTCCAAAGTTGCGGAATGGGATCCTGAGGTAATAGTGGTGGTTGCCTTCGGCCAGATATTGAAACCCCATATACTGGAGCTGCCTTCCTTGGGATGTATCAATGTTCATGCTTCTTTGCTGCCCCGGTACAGGGGAGCCGCACCCATTCATTGGGCAGTTATAAACGGGGAGACGAAAACCGGAGTTACCACCATGTATATGGACCAGGGGATGGATACGGGGGATATTATTCTTCAGGAAGAGCTGGCCATTGGCGAGTTGGAAACTACAGGAGAACTCCATGACAGGTTGGCCCGTCTTGGAGCCGATGTGCTGCTGCGGACACTGCATTTAATAAAAGATGGACAAGCACCACGGTGTCCCCAGGATGATTCAAAGGCCAGTTATGCTCCGTTACTCACCAGGGAGCACGAAGTCATTGACTGGGGGCTTAGTGCAGCCCAAATAGTCAACCACATCAGGGGACTTAACCCTTGGCCGGGCACCTTTACTACATGGAAGGGAAAGAAAATTAAATTATGGCGGGCTCATGTTTGGGATAATGGTCAAAATGCAGGACGGGGTTCAGTCGGCCAGGTCGTAATTGCAGGAAAAGAGGGCATAATAGTACAAACCGGAAAGGGACTGATTGCTATCACAGAGCTGCAGATGCAGAACCGCTCAAGGTTGGATGCAGAAAGCTTTTTGCGCGGCAACAGCATTGAACCGGGAGAAATTTTGGGGGGTGTTTCTCCCAATGATGGAAAACAGGGTTAAGAAAAGGCTTTTTCTCGGTCTTGCTCTGGGAGCACTGCTGGTGACTGCAGTTTTTATTTCAGTTTTCTGGTATTTAACTAAAACAAATGCTGCCTTTTTAAATAGGCTTTTGGTAATTGCCGGGTGGGCTGCCGTTGTTTTGGGAGTCTGCAGTCTGGCAGGGATTGCGCTGATGGTTATCAGCCTGTTCTATTCACGTTCCCTGGGGGTATTCAGAAACTTTGCTTTTCGTATGCTTGACATGGTTTACCCCCTTGCTCTGGGCTTGGCAAAAACTCTTCGCCTTGATAGAGACCTGGTACGGAGGTCATACGTTGAAGTCCATAACCAGGCGACCAAATTTTGTCTTGCCGGGCGGAGATTAAAAAGGCCGATGATTCTTGCCCCACACTGCCTGCAATGGAGTGACTGTCCTTATAAAATTACAATTGATATTAACAACTGCAGGCGGTGCGGAAGGTGTCCCGTTGACAGGCTGATTAGCCTTCGTGATAGATTTGGCGCCAAATTGGCAATAGTAACAGGAGGAACATTAGCCAGAGAGGAAATTGAGAATTACCGCCCTGATGCCGTATTGGCCATAGCCTGTGAAAGGGATTTGATCAGCGGGATACAGGATGTAAAACCTCTTTCCGTTATCGGCGTTTTGAATGACAGGCCAAACGGTCCCTGTCACAATACTCAAGTTGATTTTAATGAGGTAGAGTGGGCATTAAGGCAGTTGGTAGTGAAACCGGGAATTAGTCCGGTGGTACCGGTAAGTTTTTCCGAAAGTGCAGATTAACTGGGTGGAAATTTTATGGTATACTATAGGTCAGGGAATATCAAATACACGGGAGGTTTAACTGATGTTTTTTCCTTATTTTGATCCCACATATTTCATCCTTATTCCCGGACTGATTTTTGCTCTTTACGCACAGTCAAAAGTCAAGGGTACTTTTGCCCGGTATTCCCGGGTAGCCTCTAGTTCAGGAATGACAGGGGCTGATGTAGCTGAGAGGCTGCTGCGTAGCAGGGGGATAACTGATGTTCGTATAGAACGAATTGGCAACACCCTTGGGGATCACTACGACCCCAGGCAAAAAGTTTTGCGTCTTTCACCTGAGGTTTACGGCAGCACTTCCCTGGCCGCTCTTGGTGTTGCTGCTCATGAGACAGGGCATGCTATCCAGCACCGGGTGGGCTATTTCCCCTTACAGCTGAGGTCCAGTCTGGTTCCTGTGGCTAACTTTGGTTCCACCATCGCCTTCCCTTTACTCATTATTGGAATTCTTCTGGCCAGCGAGTCTTTAATTACCTTTGGTATATATGCGTTTGGAGCGGTGGTGTTGTTCCAGCTGGTTACCCTGCCTGTGGAGTTTGATGCTTCCAACCGGGCAATAGCACTACTGGAGGGAAATGGTTTCTTGTCCCGCCAGGAAGCTGTCCATACAAAAAAGGTGCTAAATGCCGCGGCTTTAACGTATATTGCAGGAGCACTGACAGCGATACTCAGTTTGGTAAGGCTGCTCCTTTTAGCCAGAATGTTCGGCGGGGATGAATAAGAAAAAAGCATGGGGGTTGTCAACATGGCAGCCCTTTTTTATTGCTTGCCAGAAGATTAGCTTCATAACCGAGAGAAAATTCTGCACTTAAGGTGACATGACTGGAAGCGGCTTATGTTGAGCGCTTCTATGCCTTCTACTGGCGAATTGTGAGCGTCGGGAACAACTCTTGGCGAGATGCAGATAAACCGGGAGGCGCAGGCAGGACGCCTGAGCCAGCCTAATTTGAGACAGGAAGTCGATTATTGGGCGGCCCGGTTTGACAAAGTCGAGCCCTAGAGGTGTCCGGCGCGAACTCCTGAGCCGGGAGGGGGCAGTGGAAGCGTCCTGATTTGCATCTTATAACTGCTGCATTTCCGTAAAGAAACCAAGAAATCCGCATCTCATATATATATATATATATATATAACCGATTGCAATTTCAAAAGGGAGGTTATGATCTACAATGACGGTAAACGCCAGGCAGGTTGCCCTGGAAATGGTCAGTAGCATCCTGGACAAAGGGGCTTATGCAAATTTGGAGGCTTACGGCGATCCCAAACTGTCCAGGCTCTCTGATGTGGATAAAAGGTTTGCCTTGGAGATTACGTACGGGACTACAAAGCACTGGAATACCATTGATTGGGTTTTGGGTCAGTTTGTTTCCCGCCCGCTGGAAAAGGTAGACCCCCCTGTGCGCAATGTCTTGCGTACAGGTGTCTACCAACTACTCTACATGGATAGGGTCCCGGCATCAGCTGCCTGTGATGAATCAGTAAAAATAATAAAAAAGCTCAGTCACAAAGGGGCTTCGGGGTTTGTGAACGGAGTACTGCGTTCCATATCCCGCAAATATGATAGTATTCAAGATATCCCTTTCCCTGATATTGAGCAGAAACCTGCCGACTACATAAGTTTGCGTTATTCCTACCCCCGCTGGATGGTCCAAAGGTGGCTCGACAACTTTGGACTGGAGGGAACGATTGCTATTTGCCGCTACGGCAATGAGCCTCCACGCTTGTCAGTAAGGGTAAATACACTAAAGACTACTGTAGAAGGTTTCACCTCTCTCCTTGATTGGAGGGGCATTTCCTGGTCTCCCGGCGAGATATGCCCTGAAAGTGTGGTAATAAATGATTATGCAAAACTGGAAAAGGAACGGGATCTTCACCCTTTGTACTTGACCCAGGGCGAATCTTCCATGCTGGTAAGTCATGTATTGGAACCGGCGGCAGGCCAGAAAATTTTGGATGCCTGTTCTGCTCCGGGATCTAAAACGACACATATTGCCCAATTAATGGGGGACGAAGGAAAGATTACTGCAGCAGATATTCACGAACACCGGCTGAATCTGGTAAAAAACAACTGTGCCCGCCTGGGAATAAGATCAGTTGAGACTCTTTTGTGTGACGCCAGGGAAATAAGTGAAAAGACAGCAGAAAAGTATGATTGTGTTCTGGTAGATGCCCCGTGTACAGGGACAGGTGTCCTTAACAGGCGTGCTGATGCCAGGTGGAGGAGGAAACCTGAGGATATATCTTCCATGAGTTTTTTGCAGAAGGAAATTCTGGAAAGAGTCCTCCCCTTAGTTAAACCTGGTGGCAGGTTAGTATATTCTACCTGTTCTCTGGAGCCTGAGGAAAATGAAGAAGTGGTGGATTTTATTTTAAGGAAACACCCGGATTTTTCAGGTGAGCCTTTTGGTGGCTGTTTCCCTTCCTTGGGCTTTAGTAAGGATGCCTATGCTGTTCAAGTGGCTCCCCATACTCACGAAACAGACGGCTTTTTTATCAGCAGGTTAGTGAGGCATTGATTTTGGGGTTTGAAAACAAGATATTGTACATAAGGACGATAAATTGTTAAAATAATTTGTGTCAGGTTTTCTGCAGTACCCTTAGTTTGTGATTCAGAGACGCATAATTCATTGAGCGTAAATATATTCCCCATATGGTGATTAAATTGTGAAGGACTTAAAAAGCGGTGATATTGAGGATTTAACTGATTTGGCTGTGAGCATGAACCAGCCTAAGTTTCGGGGTGTCCAGTTGTTTCAATGGATTCATAAACGGGGGGTGACCTCCTTTGATTCCATGACTGACCTTCCCCTGGAATTTAGGGAGGAATTGAAGAGAAAATGTTTTGTGGGGCTACCTTGCATAGCCGCTCAACAGCAGTCAGCAGTCGATGGGACAAGGAAACTCTTGCTGAGGTTTTCCGATGGATTGACTGCAGAGTGTGTGATTATGCCCCATGAAGACAACAGCGGCAGGTGTACTGTGTGTGTTTCCTCACAGATCGGCTGTCCAGTGGGATGCGCTTTTTGTGCTACAGGAAATATGGGGTTCTTACGCAATCTTTCTGTGTCTGAAATATTGTCTCAAGTATATCTGGCCAATGAAATGGGCCGAAAAGAACAGGAAGGTTGGCATGTAAGCAACGTTGTTTTTATGGGTATGGGGGAACCCTTTTTAAACTATAACGCTGTATTAAAGAGTATTAGGATACTGACAAATCCTGAAGGAATGAATATCGGTCAAAGAAGAATTGTAGTGTCTACTTCGGGATATGTTCCTGGGATCAAAAAATTTGCAGGTGAAGGTATTCAGGTTGTTTTAGCCGTTTCTCTTCATGCAGCGAATAATGAGTTGCGGGATAAACTTGTGCCCTTAAATCGGAAGTACCCTTTAGAAGAAATAGCTGAGGCGTGCAGCTACTACAATGAGAAAACGGGGAAGAGAATCACCTTTGAATATGCTCTGATCAGCGGCCTCAACGACAGTAAAGAGTGTGCTGTCCAGTTGGCAAAATATGTTAGGCTTTTTTCTGCTAACATTAACGTAATTCCTTTGAACGAGGTATCTCATAGTGAATACAGGAGAAGTAGAAAACTACAAATCAGGTCTTTTATGAAGACTCTGGAGAGCATGGGAGTCGAGGCTGTTATCAGAAAAGAGAGAGGTTTGGATATCGCGGGAGCATGCGGTCAGCTGTGTGCATCAGTCAACGAAAGGATAAAGTCCGGGGGTATTTGCGAGAAGAGGTGAGGGGAGTTGCTGGCACAAGGTTCCACCCATTTGGGACAAAGGGAAAATAACGAAGATTTTTTTCTGGTAGATTTGGAGCGCAATCTGTTTATTGTTGCTGATGGTATGGGAGGTCACAGGGCAGGTGAAATAGCCAGTGCCCTGGCTGTAAAAGCTGTCAAAGAATACCTCAGTAACATACCGGGTATTAATGCTGCTGCAGCTATTAGAGAGGCTGTCCAGGCAGCCAATTACCAGGTGTTCGTACATGCTTCTCTTGAAGATGCCCTGGAAGGAATGGGTACCACATTGACAGTACTTTGGATAGTGGGTCGCACAGGTTATGTAGCCCATGTGGGTGACAGCAGGGCATACCTTATCCGTGATGGTGCTATAGACAGGATAACATGCGACCACTCACTTGTTCAGGAGATGGTGGAAAACGGGGGCTTGTCGGAATACGAAGCCCGTATACATCCCCAGCGTAACATCCTTACACGTGCTGTGGGAACACAGAGTCAGGCTCTTGTGGATGTGGATGTAGTGAATTTAAAAGAGAAGGATATCTTATTGCTTTGTACAGATGGATTGAACAGTGTTCTCAGCGATGAGGAGATATGCAATATTGTGACATCTAGCACTACGGTAACTCAATCCAGTTCCACTTTGGTGAACTGCGCTGCACAAAGAGGCGGTCAAGACAACATTACTGCAATCGTTGTTTTTGTAGACTCTTTATGAAATGCAAAGAGCGTACCCTTTTGCATTGAACGGAAGAGGTGAAACCCTGTGGTAGGAGCGGTGCTGAGCGACCGGTATGAAATTATAGAGAAACTGGGCGGCGGCGGGATGGCTGTCGTATATAAGGCAAAAGATACTCTTCTTGGCAGGCTTGTAGCAATCAAGGTGCTGCGGGATCAATTTGCCCAGGATGAGACTTTTGTTGAGAGGTTTGGAAGGGAAGCCCAGGCAGGAGCCCGGTTGTCCCATCCAAATATTGTAAGCATTTTTGATGTTGGGCGACATGGGGATGACCATTACCTGGTCATGGAATATGTTGAAGGAACTAATCTAAAGAATATTATCAATGAAAAGGGTCGTTTAAATGAGAACCAGGTTATCCGGATAGGAATTGAGCTTTGCGAAGCATTGGAACATGCTCATGAAAACGGTCTCATTCACTGCGATATAAAGCCTCACAATATTCTTATTAACGATAGGGGCAGGGTAAAAGTAACTGATTTTGGAATTGCCCGGGCGTGTACGTCGGACACCATTACTTTTGCAGGTTCCCTGGTGGGGTCAGTACACTATTTTTCTCCCGAACAGGCGCGGGGTGGTACAGCGGATATTCAATCGGATATTTACTCGGCTTCCGTAGTGCTGTATGAGCTGGCAACAGGCAAACAGCCTTTTACCGCGGAAAGCCCGGTGTCTGTGGCCTTGAAGCAGATTACCGAAGAACCTGTTCCTCCCAGTGAAATCAACCCTGAAATCTCCCCGGAATTAGAGTCCATTATTCTAAG
>LFRM01260039.1_pt1 | contig 14539 bp, 11 predicted proteins | sample 618341 | NCBI WGS metagenome assembly LFRM01 (sample SAMN03654438, study PRJNA283298) | anaerobic digester metagenome | isolation source: pool of bioreactors CSTR01a, CSTR02a, and CSTR03a thermophilic anaerobic... | place: Denmark: Kgs. Lyngby | collected 2014-05-21 | reverse complement strand
GCACAACTGGCTATGCCAGCATGAGCTTTTTAAGTAAAACGGCGCCTATTGAGGCAGAACCATCAACCATTCGAAAAATATACAAAGGGATTACATCTTCTAGTAAAAAACGAATCGCCATTACTTTTGATGATGGAGCTTCTGTTTCAGCCATCAATAAAGTGTTAGATATTTTGGATCGTTACAATGCCAAAAGCACTTTCTTCTTCACTGGAGATTGGATGAAATCTAATCCTTCTCTCTCCAGAAAAATTGTCAGTCGTGGTCACAAAATGGAATCTCACACCGTAAGCCATCCTTTCCTCACCAAACTGAGTGATGCATCCATCCGAAGTCAGCTGGTCCGCTCTCGAAACATGATCAAGGATACGGTGGGAAGCACCTCCTACTTGATTCGTCCCCCTTATGGGAATACCAACTCTAGAGTTCAGCGTATTGCTGGAGAAGCAGGTTACAAGTATATAGCCATGTGGTCCATTGATACGGATGATTATAAAAGCGCTAGCACCGCTGCTTCCATTACTCGTAAAGCAGTTGCCGGAGCCAGCCACAATGGCATCCTTCTGCTCCATCCAGCTCATGGGCGAGTTGTAGATGCCCTTCCACGAATTCTTAGTCAATTGAAAGACAAAGGCTATTCCTTTACTACCGTCAATGAGATGTTGCCTTAGCCTTTAGTCTTCGACTCATTGATCTAGCTCATACCCTAATACTCTAATAAAGTAGCCTGGTTCATCCTTTTCGGATAGACTAGGCTACTTTCTCATTTCTTTCATCACCCTGGGCATTTATTCCACTTAGGGTAACTTTCCATTAAAAGTCACTTCGGTGAGTTTAATTATTCAGTGAATGTAATTATAAAGAAACGAGAAACACACCAACAATGATTTCGCCAAGCTCTGCTATAAAGCCCATGTTGTCACCAACTAAACCATTTAGTTTCTTATGACAGTACCAGGTTACCAGTAGTGTCATGAGATACAAAGTAACTAAGGCTAAAGAGTAGGATAGGATTTCACCTAGCACAAAAGCTAAGATCAGTGTAAGCCCTGTGTTTACTAAAACCGAAGGAGCTGGAATATTCCCAATCACTAGATTAGCTGAGGAATCTACCTTGGCTTGTTTTCCAATGTGACCGGCTAAAGCTACTCCAATTTTACCGGAGGCCATGATTAAAGGAATCAGATACACTTGATTCCGAACAATGAGCTCAAAGAGAATAAAAGTCTTAAAAGCTAGATTTAATACAATAGCTACCGTACCATAGGATCCCATGGTAGGATCTTTCATAATCTCTAAAATACGTTCTCTACTCCGACCGGAGAAGAGACCATCTACCGTATCAGCAAAGCCATCCAAGTGCAAAGCACCTGTTAAAAACAAAATTAAAGTCAAGGTTATCAGTGCATTGAAAATAACTGGCACCCCTATCAGTTTCATGCCCAAAGACAAAGCCATGGGGATTAAACCAATGAAAGCGGTGTGCAACGTATAAAAGTAAGATGCAATGCGAAAGTTTTCCGGACTATAATCCAGTTCTCTATTCACTGGAATTCGAGTAAAGTACTGCGTCAAAAGAAGAAGCCACTGCATACTAAACATCCTCACTTGGATTCTGTTTCAATGCTTCTTTTTTTATTGAGCCTTGCTTCACTTGTCCCGGTTGCCTTGACCCTTGCTGCCTTGTTGCTTGTTGCATTGACTCGTGATGTATTGCGTTACCCGTCATTGAATCTTGCTTTGGTGTCTCTTGCTTGACTGGTTCTTGCCTCATAGGTTCTTGCATCATAGGTTCTTGCTTTTTTTGTTCTTGTTTCATTGAATCCTGTGGTATTTGATCTTGTTTTAAGTGTAGCGGCAGACCTGAAACCATAAAGGTGACTTCGTCTGCTTCTTTAGCAAGCCATTGATTGATCCAGCCAGCAAAATCAACAAACACTCGTCCCAGTTTGTATTCTGAAATTAAACCCATACCAACTTCATTGGACACCAGAATCAAGGTTTTGTTGTAGCTGCGAGCAGCTTTAACTAATTCTTGAAACTCTTTCAAGATACCCTGATAGAGTTCATCCAAGGTTATCTGATTGGCTTGATCAAGATCTTGGTCTGATGCAAATAAAAGATTAGAGACCATGTTGGTGACGCAATCTAAGAGAATAAATGATTTATTTGTTTCGCTTAAGACCTCACCTAAATCTTTATATCCTTCACTGGTATCCCACTTCTGATTACGAGATTTAATATGATGCTCAATTCGTGCTTCCATCTCTTGGTCTGTTCGAATTGCCGTTGCGACATATAACACATCATCATTTCCGTATAAGAGATGTTCAGCATAGGATGATTTACCAGAGCGAGCTCCTCCAGTAATTAGTGTGATTTTAGACATACAACCTCCCCTGTTATGTTCTATCCATTGGTCCTTCAGTTATTACTTGTTCAGCAGTAGTGGTCTACCTATACTTGGTAAACCACTACGAACTGAAACCTTTCTGAAAGCATTCCTTTTCAAACCTTGCCTCTCATCTAAACCGACTCTCCGTTATGTCTGAGTCGGTTTAAAAGATCATGCAAATGATTTACTCTGCGAATAGTTTCATCAATTCAACTGGACTATAGATGGCATTAATCACTAAGCGATCTGTAATATACTTGGTACGCATGGTAGCAACATTATTAAAGAACACATTATAGAAAACATCTAGGTTATCTCCATTGAGATAGGAGTACATGCTGCGCATGACTCCACCATGGGTAACAATTAGAATCTTCCGGTCGGTATCTTTCTTTTTTTCAATCAGATCCACCATAAAGTCCTTAACCCTTAGGTATAGTTCTAGATGACTTTCTCCATCTTGGGGACGGTAGTTATTAAAATCTGCATTCCACTCATCAAATGCTGTGGGGTATTTTTTTTGAATTTCTTGAAAGGTATGACATTCAAAAATACCCATGTTTTGTTCGTTGATCCGGGCATCGACTACAGCATCTTTCTTATCAAAACCCATTAACTCTAAGGTGTTCTGAGTTCGAGAAAGTTCTGAAACATAAATTTCATCTGGTTTGAAATTTAGTCGATTTATAAAAATACCCGCTGCCTTGGCTTGTTCTTCACCTTTTTGAGTTAAAAGCGAGTCGGTAAAACCATAATAGTAGTTTTTTGAGTTTGCCACAGTCTGACCATGGCGAACAATCATTAATTCCATAAGTAACCTCCTAAAGCTGATTTATATATTATATCAGTTCCAAAGGCTGGCATGAAACATTTCGCTCCTTTTCAGGAAAGATCCACTACTTATAAAGATCTTGTAAAGCTTTTGATTTTACCCAATTCATAATGTAACCTATTTACGAAAATTAAAAAGAACTTTTAAGTTGGGTTTTTAAGGCTTTTATACTTATACTCATAATAATTATCTATCAGCCCCTACTTCTTTTTTCTCTTAAGTTTTCTTAGTGAATACAGTGAGATTAACACTTGCAGGACATTCCAAGTTCAAAACTTCAGATGGTTTCTTTTTAAATGGAGGTTTCGATGCGGATAAATTTTTTCTTTCATTTTGATTTTTGTTTCAAATTAATTTAGATCTTACTTCAATTTTTTGATTTTTGATTTTTAAGTTTTACTTCGGCCCTTGTTTTATGCATTTGTTCTATCAAAACTTAAACCGGTCTAACACAAGGTGACGTAATGAATTTCCCCTAGTAGCCTCTGTTCTCCATTCAAAGATTTCTAGCTTAATTGGAATCTAAGATGTCCCTGTCAGATGTAAAACCAAAACTTTACAGCCTCAACCAACTAAACCAGGATCGGCAAATCAAATTGATTTGCCGATCCTGGTTTAGACTAGTTTTTAATTCGCTGTAGATCCATTCAGTTCCCCTAAATGTAATTCGTTCAACTGCTAGTCTTAGTTCCATTTACTCAAAGTATTTGGGAGTTTGTTCGACCATTTAATCTCTGTGTTCCCTTATCTAGTCGTTTCATAGTTGTTAGATGATTGTCAGATTGTTATTTTTTATTTAATGTTTGGCTTTCATTTGGTTATTGTTTGGTTATAGTTTGCTTGTCGACTCATTGCTGATGTGCATTTTTGTAGGTAACTCCTACACACATTACTTGAGCTTTTCAGTTTATGGTTTGAATCGAGCTATTCCTTCCAAATCATGATTTTTAATGTTTATTGAATTGCTAGCCATAGATCATTTCTTACCTTCTCTGATACTACTTGATTGCCACCTATTACTATTACTAGATGTATAGCAGAGTCTTTGAGGTAAGAGGTCATCACTTGGTCCACATAGTTCTGACGGACTAGGAGAATTGGAGCTTGTTGTTTCGCTGCATAGGGTATGGCAGAAAGGGCATCAGCAAAGGTCCAACCATTGGCTGCAATCGCTTTCGTGCACTCTGGGAAATAACGCTGGGCAAATTTTGCGGAGGTGTCGACTCGAGTGGTGCCAAAGATTCGTTCTACTTCGATTCCTTGCTCTTTGAGGTTGTTTTCAATGGAGGCTGATATGATAGTCTCGCCACCTAGGATTGTCACGTTGGTTATCTGGTTATCTTTTAAATAGCTAGTATTTGCTCCTGTTAAGGTTTTACCATCGGTTAGAATCATGGGGAAGCCATTGATTGCCGCATAACTTCCAGCTGACAGAGCGTCTGCAAAGCTGGTTCCTGAGGTAATCACTGCCGACTGAGGCGTTCCTTTAAGAGTTTTTAAATACTCAGCCGCTTTAAGTGCCGTATCATAGCGAGTCGCACCAGCGATCCGTTCCACTTGATAGGTCTTTTTTAGCTCATCTTCTACAGCCTTACTAATCACCAGTTCTCCACCCATGAGGATAACTTTTTTCACTCTCAATTGGTGCAAAGTATCTGGGGTATAGTACTCCAAGGCTTTGGTATCCGTTAAAAGAATCGGTGCATTTAAAGCTGTAGCTAAAGGTCCAGCTGCCAAAGCATCCGGGAAGTTTCTTGCCTGGACGATGATGGCTGTATCCGTGACATCATAGGATGCCTCCGCCACCATGGCTGCCGTTTCAAACCGATTATAACCGGCAATCAATCCCACACTAGGCACGGGATCCACACGGATGGTAAAGTAAGCCTTTAATCCCTCAAAGGTTACCGTTAAAACCCGAGCTGGATCCACTTCCATCATGGAATGACCACTAATATGTTCTTGAATTACAGGCAATAGGGTCTCACTGCCATCATCAAAGAATCCAGTTACCTCTAACCCTGTTAAGTCTAGAGGTTCACCCTGACGATATACGGTTTTATCCGGTACTTTTGTAACCTTGATCGAAATTAAAGTTTTTAGAGTGGCTTGGCTTAAATCTAAACGATAAGGATAGAGGCTTCCAAAATAATCTTTAATGTCAAACTGAAGCGAGGTCTTACTGCCCACATAATAATCATGAATAGTAAAAGACCCATTATCAAATAACGAAACTGGTAAGCTTTCCAGATAAAGACTAAAGAGTGGAAGAACGGCTCCTTCTAAAACTGGTAAGCGCTGATCGCTATTAACTACTCTTGGACTATAAACATGAAAAGGTAGGCTAGGTATATCTAAGATGGAGTGGATTCCCAACGCTTTGATGGAACCTCCTCGATTTAAGATATCACCATTAAAGATTAAGTCTCCCTCTCTATAATTATAATAATCACCAGCATAGACATGATCAGCTGTCATCTCCTTTAACAGTTCAATCACACCATAATTGTAGACATTCCCCTTAATCACACCATTGCTTCGAACACTCAGCAAACAATCAGGAGAAATATAGACATCATAATTCAGGGTAGTATCTAACACATAAGTAGTATTAATATCGTCTAGCACAATAGCTTGGATTAGATTGTCATGAACCATTGGCTCTACAGCCAAACCCTTATTTCCAGCTTGAACCTCATTCTGGCTTAGATACTTATCTTGTAGCTCTTTCAAATATTCATCATTCAAATAAGTTAAAGAACCCTTGCTGGATGAATTAAAAGCTTTGTCTAAGTCTAAGTTTGACCCTTGACCAAAAGCTGGACTAGATCCTTGACTGAACTCTTGACTAGAATCTAGACTAACCTTTTCATTCAACTCTTCGTTCAATGCTTGATTGGGGTTTTGACTTGAATTTTCACTTGAATTTCCAGTGAATTTTTGAATGAGTGGTTGACTCGCCCCTTCTTGTTGAGTTATATTGCTTTCAGCCCGAAAAGGTCTTTTTGTCACCTCTTTTAGGTCCTGTTCAAAATAGATGATTTTCTTACCTCCATCCAAAGAAAGCGAACTAGAAACTCTAGTTCTTTGAACAGTAGTTAGCAAGGGTCCAACCCCCTCTTCTTTTCCTTGAGCAAAAGCAATGGTCGGAGTCTGAAAGCGAATGAATTGAAGCACTATTCCCAATGCCAGCAAAGTAGAGCCAACTGCTTTCCTCTTCTGCTTACCCCTACCCATCCAGAAATTTCTTGCCTTTCCCACCCTCATAGAGCCACACATTTGATCATTTGAAACTTTTTGTTTCATCACAAATCCCCTTACGATATTTAATTTTGATAAAGAACCTTCGTAATATACTGAATACTGATAATATATTATTGAGATAATAATATATTAAATATTTCATCAAAACAAGATAGGTTGTGCCTCTCAGTCCCTAAAATAAATAAATATTTTTTAGACTAAATTCTTGAGAGTTAAAAGCAAGAAGACCTTTCACGGTTCAGTGTTAACTGATCTATGAAAGGTCTTTGAAAGATTAATAAATAAATCAATAAATCTCCAGCTTAAATTTGCTTGTATGTTCTCTATTGTTTGCTCTGTTTAATTTGCTCTATTTGCTTTGCTCTATTTGCTTTGTTTTGTTTGCTGGATTTTATTGATCAGGTTGTTTGTAAGTTTTTTGTCAGGTTTCTTTGCAGGGTAAATCCGTTGAATTTATTTGTTAGTTTTATAGATTGGGTTTATTCGTTGAATTTACCCCGCAAACTATTTTAATTTATTACTATATATTTGTCTGAGTTGTTTTCTCTTTGAGATACCTACTTCTATTCGGGTAGCTCATAATCTATTTGTCTAGGTTGCCTGCTGCATGTTCTCCAGCAATCCGTCCACTGGTTAGAGCAAACTGTACGGCACTACCTGACATGTAGACTTGGTTATAAAGAACGCGGTTTGCATTTTCACCTGTAGCATAAAGGTTTGGAATCACGCTACCGTCTTCTTTAACTACCTGGAAAGTGTCGTTGGTCTTAACACCACCAAAGGTTCCCATGGTCATGGGATAGAACTTCATGGCATAGTAAGGTGCTGTTTCTACAGCTGGTAGGAATTCCTTGTCTTTACCTAGAGCATCTTCCCCTGCTTTAGCTCCAGCATTATAAGTTTCCATGGTTGTCATAAAGGTATCTTCTGGAACATCCATCAATTTGGCTAGTTCTTCAAGGGTATTTGCTTTAACGAATTCATCTTTGGCCTCGCTGGACTCTAAGGTTTCAACGATTGATTGATTGGCTTCGCTTGAATCCATCACAACCCAAGTTCCGTCTTGCTCTAACAGTTTATTGGTCGCAATGGCATAGTGGATTTGTTCATTGGTGAAACGCTCACCCTTTAAGTTTACATAGAGTTTGGACCAGTCCATCATTAAACCACCGGTTCCGGGGATGCGAGATCCAATTCCTAGACCAATCACCCATGGATCTTCATAAAGGGCTGCGCCGATTTCTTCAGCCATGACGATACCGTCTCCAGTAGAGCCTACACCAGCTTGAGTCATATTAGCTGTTTCTTTGGCTACGGGAACCCATTCCTCAAGAAGTTCTGCGCTACGGGCAAATCCACCAGCAGCTAAAATAACTTTTTTAGCGTTAACAGTAACTTTGCCATCTTTGCCTTCAGCAATAACACCCGTTACATTACCATCAGCATCAACAATTAGCTCTGTGGCTTTTGTTTCTGTGAGGATCTCAACACCCTTGCCAGTGATAAAGTTTTCAATGTTTGAGGTGATTACTGAGCCATTGCTCACATCATTGACTGGTTTCGGGAAATGTAACCGCTCCACTGGGTCCATACCAAATCCTGAAACTGCACCATACTCATGACCAATATAATCATGGAGCCATTCCGTTGTTACAATAGCCGCATCCATAAATTTATCTACAAAGTCATAATCTGGATAGATGCTATCTGGATTAGAAGTTGCTGACCGTTCTTTCCAAAGCGTCATCCAAGATTCTTTGCTGTCCTCGATGCCAAGCTCTTCTTGGAACTTGGTTCCAGTAGCTGAAATCCCACCACCAGATAAGGCCGTTGATCCACCGGTTTGGGCTAGCTTTTCTAGCACAATAACATCTGCGCCATGTTCATTGGCTGAAGCTGCTGCGGCTAGACCTGCTCCACCGCCACCGATTACTACTACATCAGTAGTTAAAGTAACATCTTCGCCTGCAGTCTCATTGTTATTTTCTTTTAGCTTAGCTACATCAGCCTCAGCTTTCACTGCAGCCTTTTCAACAGCCTCTAGAATCGCCTTAGAGGTATAGGTAGCTCCAGATACGGTATCAACAGCTAAAGACTGTTTTTCTACAATATCCTTAGGAACTCTTTCAATGGCTAAATCACTAATGGTTGGAGATTCCTCGTGGGATAAGATTTTCACGGAATCAATCTTGTCTTCACTAAAGACAGTTTCTACCTCAACCTCTCCATTGTGACCGTCTACTTTCTCCACATAAGTACCAGCCTTAAATAGACTATCCGCACCCTTGGTATCATCTTTTCCATTTTGAGTACATGCGCTAATTCCAATCATTAAGAATAGTGCTAAAAATAAACTTAAGATCTTGTTTGTTTGTTTCATTATAATTCCCCTTTTATCTTTTTTTGTCCTACTTATTTTGTCTTCCTCTTGACTAGTCTCCTCGGTCAATAATCAGCTTCCTAAATATCTACCTTATCCTTTACCTCATCCCTTTCCCACTAACTTCTTTTGTCACTTCATCCCTTGGGTCATTTCACATCTTTGTTGCTTGCTTCTCTTCCGGTAAAACAGAAATCCTTTTAGCTAGAATTTTAGAACATGTCCAAAAATTCAAATAATTTTCCTGTCCTACTGAGTGAGCATCCATCCAACACCCATTGAGTATTCATCCACCAAGTTTTAAAGTTTCGTTATTTTTATAACTATGTATTAAGTATACTGTCTTGCCTTAAGTCCATGTCAATGACCCAATAGCCTTTCTTATGACTGATAAAAGCAGAAACCATGGAGTCGACTCCATGGTTTCTATTTGACTGATTATTTATTTGTATAGCCGCTAACTTTCAATTCAAACCAACTCACTCAACATCAATTAATCTATTGCAGTCCATATACCTACTCCTAGTCAGAGTAACCACTCACAATCTCTGTAATTACTAAAATGATTAAAGAAATCGTAGCCAGTATCATAACCCATCATAGGGTCATCACTCCTAGACGGGTCAATCACTCACCACCCAGATTGTCACTCACCATTGACTTAGTCACTCATAATCGAGTTAGTCACTTACCATCGGGTTAATTACTCATGATTGGGTTAACCTAAGGTTTATTGTAACCACTCACTTCAGACACAATCCGCCCAATCAATACAATCAATGGATTTTTGAAACTTCAAGTTAAGTGAGACAGCTTAAAAGTGGACAGTTTAAATGAAATTATTTTGAATGAAATCTGTGTAGACAAGATCTGTCTCCTAAAAATAAGCTGAGTTGATTATTTGCTTATACTGGTCTTAATAGATCGTGCCACCAGCTGGTAGAGCTCCATATCAGAAAAGTTACTTTGTGCAGATTCCTCTTGGAAAACCGGTCCAATGCGAAGGGTATCTTCAATGGTCAAGCCTACGCTTTTGATCCGTTCCTCAATTCCTTCTTCTTTATACCAACCAAGGGGTTCAATGGTTTGTGGATTGCCTTTTGAGTTTTCTCCAAAAAAGATGGAGGAACTAACATAGGTGCCTTGATCCTTTAATCGATCAACAATTAAAGGAGGTAGGTATTTCTTTTCTTCGAGCTGATAGGTGCGGCTCATTCCATTGTCAACCATGCAATCTATAGATCCTTTAGCTAAAGGTAGCTGTTCATAGTCACAACAGAGGAATAAGAACTTGCGATGGCTATAATACATCTCCAAGTTCCCTTTCATCCGCATCAAGCGATCCAGGTCATAATCCACCAGCACATAGGTGGAATTCACTGGCAGGTCCTGTATGTACTGCATGAGGAAGAAGCCCACACAATTACTTAGCTCTAATATATAGCTGGGCTCACTGCCCACTTTAATTAATTTTACCATGGCAGCTAAGGTCTGATAGAGATAATTGACAAAGGTATGGGAGCTACTAGCTAAAAACTCTTCCTTAGTTGGCATGGGTTCATTCCCTAAAAGCTTGGGTCTCACCGCTGCCTTATCAATATAGACCCCTTTATGGATTTGGGCTTTAAAGCCACAGGGACAAGAAAGACTAGCTTCCATAATCATATTCTCCACCAGGCTTCCTTCTGCTAGGTTTAAAGAATCACCACAGCTTGGACAGGTTAAGATACCTAGGGCTGTTAGAGGCACCCCTAATTGATGTTCTGCCTGGTTGTCTTCTAGCTCCAGTTGCTCAACTGTATCATGGATCTGCCGGCGAAGCGCTTCATACTTTAGAATATCCTCATCCACCTGCTCTTGTTTTTCTCTTAAACACGTTAAATAGCGCTGGCGATACACATCGGAGTTTTCACCCGATAAGCGCTGAGTCATTAATATATCTTGAATACAGTTAAGGGAAAAATCTAATTCCTTTAACTCCAATATTTTCATTAAATCCTGACCATCGGACTCCGTAAAAAAGAATTGTTCTCCCCGTTTACTCGCCACCAATAATCCTCTTTCAATATAGTAACGTACCGTATCTTGAGTCACCTTATATTTTTCAGCAAATTGTCCAATTCGCATAATCTCATCCCCCACTTCTCTATCAAGACCAATCTTTTACTTTCATTCACTTCATTGGCCTACAACAAGTTATCCTAGTCAAATATTGATTGACTAGATTTATTAGCTACCCTTTTTAATCCGATTCAATCCTTCCAAGGTAATTCAGGTTAGTCAAACCTAAGCAGCATCCATCAGTTAATCCCGAATTTCTCGTCAATGATAACTCTCTTTCTATACTTTACCACAATTTAAAAAAAGCAGACCATATCCTTTGCTAACTTGAAGGAATTTAGTCCTTAGACTTTTTGTTAGCCTGCTTTCAATCTTATTTATGAAGAATGACTTTTAGCTCTTGTTCTAGGCTTTAGTGTCTAGGGTTAGAGTGCTAGTTTTACTCCTGTAACTATGCTTTCAAGCCTTGCTAAGGACTTTCAATGAGTGTTATTATCAAACAGATTACACTAGGCTTTTATGAATGGTTAGCCCACTTTTTATTTGGAGGATATTTCTATTGAACATAAAAAAATCTATTTCTTGGTTGCTTGTCCTCCTATGGATGGGGATCATATTCTTTCTCTCCGCTCAGTCTGGTCCTGAGTCTGGTGCTCTTAGTTCAAACCTAACGGAGCAGATAATTGCCCTACTAAAGCAATTTAACCTAGATATCAGTGTCCAAGTTTCATCTTTTGAGTCGATTCTAAGAACCAATGCTCACTTTATCGCTTATTTTATTTTAGGGATTCTAGTCTTCAATGCCTTGCGGTGGGATGATGCATCACCTTACCATCAAAGCTTTATTCGCGCTTTTATAATCAGTGTTCTCTATGCTATTAGCGATGAGTTCCATCAGTACTTTGTACCGGAACGCGCTGCTGAACTTAAAGACGTGCTGGTTGATTCAGCTGGCGCTCTCTCTGGGATTTTAATAATTTTCTTAATCTTAAGGATTAGGGCTAAAGTTTCTAAACGACAGAGTCAAACCACAAAGTCCAGCGCTTAATGCGCTGGACTTTGTGGTTTGTTTACAGTCTTATATTAATGTTCTTTTTATTCGGCTATTTATTATTCCACTAGAATTGAAATAGTTTTGTCTTATTATCCTACTATAATTGAGTTATACTATAAGCATTCAAGTTTTCATTATTTTAAAGAAATGAGGATGGTCATTATGAACCAGCAAAGGGATAAAAATCCCGATAACCGGCAAAAAAAAATACTAATTGGATCTATTATTACAGTACTGATTCTATTAATTGTTCTTGTAGGAACCATGATATATACTTTCTCAAATAATGTGATGAGCAATCTTCAAGTAGAAGCTTTTACCCCAGAAGAAGTGGGTGTTGAGCCAGAGCTAGAAGAGCAATTTAATCAGTATTCCGGTAAAATCAAAAATGTTCTTTTGATTGGTATTGATTCTGATTTAAATAAAGGGCTGCCTCAGCGCTCAGACTCCATGATCATCGTCACCATTGATGACCAGCATAAGACCATTAAAATGTCATCTCTAATGCGGGATACTTTAGTGGAAATTGATGGACATGGCAAAGATAAATTAAACCACGCCTATGCCTATGGTGGTGCCAAGCTCTTACTAAAAACCATCAACCAAAACTTTAAAGTTAATCTCCAAGACTATATCCTAGTGGATTTTGACAATCTAATTAATATCGTTGATGCCATCGGTGGCATTGATCTTTATATCACCAAAGACGAAGTCAAATATGCCAATATTAATATCAGCGATATCAACAAGCTTAATAAATCAAATATTGAAAAACTCGAACCAATCAGCCAGAAAGTTCATGTGAATGGTGCACAAGCCTTAAGCTATGCAAGAATCCGCTATCTTGATTCAGACTATAAAAGAGCCGAACGGCAACGAACTGTTTTAATAGAAATCTATCATAAACTATTAGATGCTCCCCTCTTAGATCTACCCAACATCGCCTTAGACCTCAGTCAATACGCTAAAACTAGCTTAACCCAAGGGGAAATAATCGACATTGCTTTAAAATCACTAGGCAAAGAAATGCCCATCAATGGACTTCGCTTCCCCACAGAAAACACATCCGTTGAATCAACCAAGGGCATGTGGCATCTGAAGTGGGATGAAGAAGAAACCATTAAAGAAATCCATGAATGGATCTTTAAAGATATTAAGCCGGCGTCTAGTGATGAATAGGATTATATGTTCCTGCAATATTATCTCTTTTTAAAGTCTTATCAGAGTAACTGGAACCATACCTAAAAACCAAAAGCTTGGCTTTTTCAGAGCCAAGCTTTTGGTTTTCTTGAATAATATCAAGTTATCATCCTTATTTTAATCTCTCACCAACAGAAGACGTAAAATAGAGCATATACCTTGAGAGCCAAGCAAGGACCGATCAAATCACTCCTTTAAGCACTCTGATTCACTTTTTCAACTGGTAGTTGCGCAAGTGCAATGTCTATTTGATAGAACGCAACTAGGCAAAATGCTAAACTATATTTAAACAACTATACGAGGAGGGTATTATATGACTTTCGGAGACAAACTTCAGTACTTAAGAAAAACAAAAGGTATATCACAAGAAGAACTTGCTTCACAGTTAAACTTATCAAGGCAAGCAATTTCAAAATGGGAAAACAATTCGTCTATTCCTGATGTAGAAAACATCGTTAAACTCAGTAATATATTTGACGTACCGACAGACTATCTGTTAAAAAGTGAAGTTGAAATAGCCAAATTAGATATAAAAGATGATAGCAGCCAAAAGAAACTAAAAGTTAACTGGTTTGGGAGTATATTCATTGTAATGGGTTTTATTGGAGTATTTATTATGGGGATTCTAAGTGCAATTCGCCCTGTTAATATTATAGGAGATCGAGAAATATCAGGATTCCCTGCCTACTTAATATCAAATGAGATTGTTTTGTTATTTGTCTTATGCTTATTAGCTATGATAGGTGGTTTTTTAACCTTCCTCTTGCCATATGTAAAATCATTACTACAACCTAAGAATAAACAACATCGTTAAATAAAATAGTACGATGTTTTGATAATTCCGAGAGGACTAGTTTTCTGAATATGACGTAGTTCTAGTACTATGAGCATTTTGGAATCATTATCCATTATGACAACCCCATCAATATTTACGATAAGATTATGATGTATTGGTGTAAAAGTGAATGTTTTATAAGAAAAAGAAACGGCGAAGTTCAAGGTCAAAAAGACCTAGTATACTACGCCATTTTTTATACCTAAATTTAAAAAGCTAAGTTGGGGAACAATGTTAAAATTATTTATTAATCATCCTTAATTCTATCTATCCCTAGAAAAATACTCTCGAAACAAAACTCTAACTTTTTCGTTCCGACTTTTGTTTGTCTTTACCCATGCATGTAGACATCTAGTTTTCCTCTTTTTTCATTAACTTTTTTTAAATAAGCCGCCAATCCATAGTCTGTTAGCTAACAGCTTATGGTTATTGGCGGCTTATAATTTGTTCCCTGTTTACTCCGAAATGTCTAACGTCTTGTGTAAAGTCTCTTACAAGCTTGTCGATGTTCTTACTCT
>LFRM01360139.1_pt1 | contig 14547 bp, 14 predicted proteins | sample 618341 | NCBI WGS metagenome assembly LFRM01 (sample SAMN03654438, study PRJNA283298) | anaerobic digester metagenome | isolation source: pool of bioreactors CSTR01a, CSTR02a, and CSTR03a thermophilic anaerobic... | place: Denmark: Kgs. Lyngby | collected 2014-05-21 | reverse complement strand
ATAGAAATAGAAGATATTACAAAAATTCCAAATTTAAAGTCTATACCTATTGTAGCAATTCCAACTACTGCTGGTACAGGCTCTGAGGCTACTCCTTATTCTATCCTAACTTTTCATGATCAAAAATTAAAAAAGAATATTGGTCAAAAAGTTTTCCCTAAATTAGCTATTTTAGATGCTAGATATATGATAAATATGCCTCATAGCGTAACATCTTCAACGGCGCTAGATGCTTTTACTCATCTTACTGAAGGATATTTAAATACTAACGCAAGTATACTTAGTGATACCTTAGCTGAAAAAGGACTTGAACTTTTTGGCGAGATTCTGCCAAAACTTATAGAAAGAGAATATGATATTAGCGATAGAGAAAAAATGCTGTTAATGTCTACTCTTGCTGGAATGGTTATATCACAAACAGGAACAAGTCTTCCACATGCCATGGGATATTCCTTAACTTATGAAAATGGACTTCCTCATGGAACAGCTAACATTATCTTATATCCTGGTTATCTAAGCATATTTAAAGATAAAACAAAGCTTAAAAAGCTGCTTTCTCTTATACAGGTTTCTAGTATTGAAGAATTAGCAGAAAAGATAAATAAAATACTTGATTTTGAAATTAATCTAAGCAAAGAAGAAATTGAAAGATATACAGATGTAGTTTTTGATAACAAAGGTAAACTTAAAAATCATCCTGAAGTTGTCACAAGAGATGATATAAAACATATTTATGAGACTATGCTAACAAAATAATTATAAATATATCAAAAGAAAAACCTGCCTTAAAGCACTATGCCTTAAAGCAGGTTTTTTTCATTTAATCCTCATAGTATGCCTTTAAAACATCTTTAACACCAACTAAAAGATCATCAAAAGTTCCATCATTATTTACTACAATATCTGCTCTATGGGCTATCTCTGCAACAGCTATTTCAGTATTATGAGAAACATTGCTGTTTATAGCAACTTCTTTTCCATCTCTTTTTATTAATCTTTTAAGTCTATTTTCTTTTGTTGCTTCAATTCCTACCACTAAGAAGCCTGCTTTTTTCCAGTAATTATAATCAGCTTGGGTTCTACCTCCAACAATCATAGGTAATATTTTTTTAGATACATTCTCCATATTTTTATTTATATCTTCCCATTTTGTATCTTTATTTACCGGTATAAAATCAGCGTTCTCACTAATCATTATAGACAATGCATATTCATTTAATATATCAACATCTATTTCTCTTAATTTGTCAGAGATTGTCTGATAAAAACTTCTTTCATTATCTTTCCACTTTGGATCAACAGATATTATAGGCTTAAATGATCTTATTAAATCACCAAGTCCATACTTTTTTGCCCTTTTATCAGTTTCAATAATAAAATCTGCAAGACAATCTTTTCCTGATCCCATTCCACCAAAAATAATAATACCATTATATTTCATTGTTTCCTCCAATTGATTTATGCTGTTTATTTTAATTACTATAATTTATATTCTATCATAAAGCTTTTCTAGGTTTATTGGTCTAGTCGCTTTCACTATTGATTAGCGCATAGGTAAAATGGTCTCTCCAAGAACCATTTATATACAAGTAATCTTTATTTAAACCTATTTTTTCAAATTCTACTTTATTTAATGTATTTTGTGATTTTATATTATCTGTTAATGTCGAGGCTTCTATTCTATGTAGGCCAAGATCATTAAAGCAATACTCAATAACAGACTTAAGAGCTTCACTCATAAATCCATTTCCTTCATAGTCTTTATGAAGACCATAGCCTAAAATCGCACTTTTAAAACTGCCATATAATATATTTGATATTTGAACTTTACCAATAAGTGTATCTTTTAAAAACACACCTAGATTTATTGAATCTCCATTAAGATAAGACCTATACATACTCTTTAGCGATTCTTCTTGGCCTTTTTTCGTATAAAAACTCTCATTTCTAAGAGGTTCAAATGCTTCTAAAAAATATCTGTTTTTCAGATAATAATCAAGGTACTTATCTGCATAAGAAGGAGTGCCTAGCTTTAATGTAAGCCTATCAGTTTCTAATTTAACAAAGGATATTTCTTTTTTATTTGTAAAGCTTATAAGGTCAATACCAAAGATATATTCATCTTCTGAATGTGTATTTTCATAAATGTTATTGAGTAAAATACCTTCTAGGGAAAATCCTAAGCTGCTATAAGATAATATGTTGTCTATATTTGCGGTTATTATATTTAACTTGAAAAAGTTTTCTTTCACTAGAAAATTATGACATATATTTTCTAGTATTTCTTCCTCAAATTCTCTACTTATATCTTTATAAAGGTTTAATCTTAATATAGTTGATTTATTTTTTTTATCTTTTTCTAAAATTAAAATTCTCCCTATAATAATCTTGTCTTTATCTTTTATTGTAAATTCATTTATGTTATTTTTTATTATTTTCTTCATGTATCTCACCTTTATAATTCTTAACTTTATCGTGGTTTTTAATATATATAACAGATGTAATAGATACTAATAGTGAAAAGGGAATTAAAAATATTGAAAGGTTTGCCCCTATACCATCTGTAAGTACTCCCATTAAAAAATTCATCCCATTTATTCCAATTGATACAAAAGCAAGTATCACACCAGTTGCATAAGCGGGTCTTTCTTTAAAGACGTTGCTTACAAAGGACATAATTGATGGAAATACTATGGAGAAGAAAAGCCCTGAAATACTAATTATAATAATGTATTTCTCCCCTAAGAGAATACCTCCTAGCATCAAAATAAAGGATACAGTTAATGAAAATATAACTGATTTAAATACTCCTTTTCTCTGAACAATAAAGCCTCCAAGTAGCCTTCCTATTGCAAATAAAAGGAAAAATATACCAAGATACCTAGCTCCAATACTTTCTCTAAATCCAAAAGTTTCCTTCAGATAGTTAGTCAGCCAAAGAGAAATACCTTGCTCTGCAAATGCATAAAACCCTAAGGCAATTCCAAAAGCATAAAGTAAGGGTTCTTTAAAAATACCATTTTTGTTAGTTACTATATTCTTTTCCACATGAGCATCTGGTATTTTAGCAAAATTAAAAATTATAATTACAACAATATATACTATAAATAAAAATCCATACATCTCTCTCCATGTTGTACCCTTATCTAGGTATCTTCCAACTAGATTTTGAGATGTTGTAGAACCTGCCCCATACATAAAGTGAAGTAAGTTCATAGCAATAGTTTTACTGCCTACAAAAATAATTGGAATAATTGTATTAACTGAAACATTATACAAATTTATTCCCATAGTTATAGGAATAAAACCAATGAAAAATAAAGAAAATTCTGGTGTTACAATTTGAATTGCTATTCCAAGTCCTATTAATAATGCTGCAAGCATAAGCGTCTTTTTCTGTCCAATTTTTTCTATTAAAATTCCACCATAAAGAGAAACTCCAAGTCCAATTATAGAGCTCACAAGAATCATAGTAGAAATCATTGTGTTTGATACCATAAAATCGTCTTTAAAAATCGGAATAAATATACCCCTAGTATTTTCAATAAAAGGTGATAAAAACATCATAAAAAATAAAAGTATAATACCTATTCTATTTAAATCTTTCTTTGCCATCTAAAATCTCCATTTCTGTATTAATCTATAGTTATAGCATTACTATGTAATTATAAGCTATTAGAGTATAATATAATAGAGTTAAAGATTAATAGGGGTGTAATAATGAATAAAAAAATAATTGAAAAACTAAATTTAATCTTTCTAGGTATAGAAAATAGATTTAATGAGAACCAAAACTTTTTTGTAGAAATCAATGTTTTATTTAAAGACGGACTAAAAACTTTTAATGGAAAAGCAGTACTAAATGATAACAATACCTTATCATTTAGGTATCTTGGCTTTACTAAAAACATGTCTTTAAAAGCTTTTCTAGACTTTATAAAAGATGAAGCTCTAAAATATAATTCTCTTGAAATGGAGTATGTTGAGAGAGGGTCTAAGATGATTGTAAATGCCAATAATAGAAGTGCTATAGTAAAGACTGAAGAACTAAAAGAAGAAATAAAAGAAAAAGAAACTGACCCAGAAACTTCTTCTTTGCTTAATAGAAATTACTATATAAAAGCAAATAAAGCTACACATTTATTGAAAATACTTGGAATTATCGGAGAAGATGGTAAAGTAAAAAATGATATGATAAGAAAATACAATCAGATAGACAGGTATATTGAGCTTTTAGATAAAGATTTTGATAAACTTGAAAATATCGAAACACCTATCAATATTATTGATATAGGCTGCGGTAAATCTTATCTTTCCTTTGCTTTAAACTATTATCTAACTGAAGTAAGAAAAATTAAAGCTAATTTTATAGGCATTGACATATCTAAAGATGTTATAGAAACATCTAAAGCAATGCAAAAAGATCTTGGATATAGAAATATGGACTTTATTGTTTCTGATATAAAAGATTTTGAGGCTACAAGATCTTTTGATATTGTAATTTCCCTACACGCCTGTGATACAGCAACAGATATAGCACTTGCTTTTGGAGTTTATAATAAGTCCTCTATAATTGTAGCTGTTCCTTGTTGTCATAGAGAAATGCTAAACACATATAGCTATGAACCCTTTAAAGAAATTATGAAGCATGGATTGCTAAAGAAAAGACTAGCTGATACATTAACAGATGGACTGAGAGCACTTCTTTTAGAAGCAAATGGATATGACGTTTCTGTTATAGAATATATATCCCCTCTTGAAACCCCAAAGAACTTAATGATTAAAGCAAGTAAAACCAATGAGATCAATAAAATATCTGAGAAAAGCGCAAGAGATTTAATTAAAGCCTTTGATATTTATCCCTCTTTTAAAGTATACTTAGATGAATACAAGTACAAAAACCAATAGGATGTGAATTTATGTTTTTTTATAATCTTGGTATGTTTGTAACAATGGTCATAATAGTTGTTCTAGCACTTATTCAAATAGGCTCTGAGGAAGAGTATCATTTAAATAGAATATATCAAAAAGAATTTAATGGAATGAGAGTATTAAATAAATTGTATTTTATATGCATAGTCCCTTGGCTATTTATACCTTTTATTAATTTATATTATTTTAAATTTCTATATATAATATTTCTGCTTTTTCTTATTTTAGCACTGGAGGATAGTTTATATGTTTACTCCTTAGTTAAAGAGAAAAACAAAGAAAAATTAATTGTTATGATAACTTTTAACATTATAATTATTGGACTTATATATATAATAAATATCCGGTTTTTAAATGGTCAAGTATTGATTAATATTATGGGCTAGTTTACTAGCTTCACTTTGTGTATGCATTGTATCCATAGAAAAGATATATTAAATATATAAATAACAAAAGGCAGCTGACTTATTGATATGCTGCCTTTTTTGTTATTTCTTATTATATTTAATTACTGAATGATTTTAGTGCATCCCTGTCTAGTATCGTTATTCTCCTGAAAGAGTTTTGTTTTATAATATTCATATCTTCATAACTAGATAGTCTTCTACTCAGGGTCTCTGGTGTAATTTGTATATGAGCTGCTAAGTCTTTTTTTGTCATATCTAGATTTACTATATTAGAACCTTTTGACAAATCAAGAAGTAAGCTTGATACTTTTTCATCAACATCTTTAAGCCCTATTGTTTCAATCAAATTTTCAGTTTCTTCTAGTCTTTTACTCATCTCTGAAAGTATTTTAATCGCAATTTTAGAGTTTTTTTCCATAAGCTCTTTTATTTTATCACTTTCTACCAAACAAATACTCGTATTTTCAATGGCTTCAGCACGCGATTTATGATCTTCTTCGTTGAAAAGAGAAAGCTCTCCGGTAAAATCACCTTTTCCTAAAATTCTAATAATCTGTTCTTTTCCATTTTTAGAAATCTTAGATATCTTTACTTTACCTTTATTAATAACAAACATTTTTTTATGATTGTCACCTTCAGTATATATAGTCTCTCCCTTTTTTAAGCTTTGGTGTGACGCTGTCATTAATACTTCAAACATCTCATCTTCATTTAATGTGCTAAAAATAGGAACATTGTGTATACAGCTTTTATGTTTTTCTACAGAATCTGGAAGTTTAGGTTTTTTTCCATTAATCTCCATAATTTAACCTCCTCTTTAAATCAAATAGTATTTTATTATACTTTTGATTTGTTATTTTACACCAATAAATTTTCTAATATTTATTTTAAAAAACCTCTCTTATATGCAGAAACTGATTTAACTTTTTCTTTGTCTTCGTTTAAAATAATATAAGGATTTCTTATCAAAACCCTTCCAAGCGATACAAGGTCCGCCCTATCATTTCCTATTATTTCCTCAGCTTCTTCTAAAGTAGTAATTAGTCCAACTGCCATTGTATCAACATTACATTTGTTTTTTATTTCTTCAGAAAATCTAACTTGATACCCTGGATAAACATCAATTTCCTGGTCTTCAACTAAACCTCCAGAGCTAACATGTATTATATCAAGGTCCTCTTTTATTAAATCAATTATCTTGATCATTTCATCAATATCAATTCCGCCCTCTTTATAGTCAGAAGCTGATATCCTTATTCCCACTGGGAAATCTTTTGGAACAACACTCTTAACAGCAGATATAACTTCCTTTATAAGCCTTACTCTGTTTTTGGTATCTCCACCATAACTATCTTTTCTTTGGTTGGTGAGTGGACTTAAAAACTCATGAAGTAAGTATCCATGTGCACCATGAATCTCAATAAATTCATAGCCTGCATCGACACTTCTCCTTGCAGAATCCTTAAATTCTTGTACAATTCTCTTTATATCTTCTATTTCCATCTCTTTAGGAACTGGATAATCTTCACTATATCTTATAGCTGAAGGCGCAACTGTAGTTAGTCCTTTAACGCTGCATTTTCTACCTGCGTGTCCCAGCTGGATAGCTGCTTTTGATCCGTATTTTTTTATAATATCTGTTATATTCTTATGACCTTTAATCTGATCATCAGACCAAATTCCAAGATCCTTATCTGTTATCATTCCTGATTTTGTAACAGCTGTTGCCTCTACTATAATAAGTCCCACTTCTCCAAGTGCCCTATTTCCATAGTGGATATTGTGAAAATCATTTGCGAGTCCATCTTCAGCCATATACATGCACATAGGTGCCATAACAATTCTATTTTTTAGTTTTAGACTTCCTAGATTGTAATCATTGAATATTTTCATATTTTCTACAATTTAAAATTGTATTTTCAACTCCCTTATAATTTAGTGTTGCCTTAATTTTACATTCTATTATAAATTATGTCTAATTTAATGTAATTTTAAATAATTCATAAGAGTTTAAATATAATATAGTATATAATATAAGTATTATTATACGAGGAGTCATACTAATGTTGTTTAATGATATTGAAGCAATGGATCCAAATATATTACTGAGCATAATTAATATGAAGTTAAGAAATGAATCTAGAAACTTTGAAGATTTATGCGCTTATTATAATTTGGATTCCGAGGAAATAAAAACCAAACTAAAACAAATAGACTATCACTACAAAAAAAATGAAAACCAATTCAAATAGTATAAAGAAAGGTTGAGTTTTAGATGAATAAAAAAACAAGTTTTTTAGGTGTTATTCTTATTTTAGCTTTAGGATTATTTCTTTTTTCTATAAGTCAAAAAGATGCTATCACCTTAAATATAATTAATTCTACTAAAGAAGAAATAAATTCTTTAGAACTTCGCTACAATGATTTATTGGTAGGAAACTTTGATTTAAAAGCAGAAAGTAAAAAACAGATGTCTGTAGAATCGTCTCTTATAAAAACTGAAGGATCTCTTTCTATTTTTTACAAAGATAAAAAAGGTAATATTCAAAAAATTGTAGCTATTGGCTATATAAGTCCTGGTCAAAAAGTTTCAAGTACAATAACTATAGTAAATATAGATGAAAACGGTATTTTGAAAATAAAATAAACTTTAAAAGTATACAGGTCTTTGTAAAGTAAAAATATATCTTGAAATTCTAAAAACCCAGAAATAATATCCTAATTTAAGATATTATTTCTGGGTTTTTTTGTATATACTAATTCTCATTTATTTTCAATTAAATAGTTTATTACATATCCAGCCATCATATAACCTGAGATTGGAGGAAGATATGACATAGAGCCAGGACTCACTTTTTTATTAGATAAACTAACACTGTTTTCTTCTAAAATAAATTCTGGTTTAATTGGTTTTTCATCTGAAGAAATTACATTAAGAGATTTAATATCTAATTTTCTAAGATCTCGTCTTATAATTTTTGCAAGAGGACACATATTAGTCTCATATATATCCATTATTTTAAGTTTTGTTGGGTCTAATTTATTTCCTGTTCCCATTGAACTAATTATTTCGATATTATTATCTTTACAATATCTTATAACTTCTACTTTGCTATTTCTAGAATCTATGGCATCCATAACAACATCTGTATCCTTAGGTATTAGTCTTTCTATATTAGAAGCATCTATAAATTCATCATAATAATTGATTTTGCAACTTTTATTTATAGATTTAGCTCTTTCAAAGGCAACTAAAACTTTAGATTTTCCTACCGAATCGTAACTTGATAAAATTTGTCTATTTAAATTGCTAATTGAAAATACATCATTATCAATTACAGTAACTTCTCCTACTCCACCTCTTACAATAGCTTCAAAAGCTGTACCTCCTACTCCACCAAGTCCTAGAATACAAACTTTGCTTTTTTTTAGTTTGTTTAAATTATCAAGTCCAATAATCATTTCAGTTCTAACAAGCTCTTCCATATAATCATTCCTTTCTACCTATAAGATGATACAATAAAATAAGAGATAATTAAACTATTATTTGAAATTTTGGAGGAAAAATGAAAAATAAACTTGGAATTATTTGTGCTATGGAAGAGGAGCTCGCTCCTTTACTTTTAAAATTACAAAAGAAAAAACAAACAAATAAAGCAAATATGATATTTTATAGTGGTAAAATCGATAATCTTGATACGGTCCTTGTAGTATCTGGAATCGGGAAAGTAAATGCATCTATATGCACTCAAATATTAATAGATGATTTTAAGATAAGTCATGTTATAAACTCTGGAGTTGCTGGAGGTGTAAAAAAAGAGATTCAGCCCTTAGATGTTGTTATTGGCACCTCTTTAATTCAGCATGATATGGATGCTACAGCTTTCGGCCATAAAGTAGGAGAAATCCCAAGACTTTCTAAAATAAATTTTGACTCAGACCCAACCCTTGTCGATCTTGCATATAAGGCATCATTAAAAAACACTTCTTACAATACATATAAAGGAATTATAGTAACAGGAGATCAATTTGTAAGTAGCAAAGATAAAGTTGAAAGTCTTTATAAAGATTTTAATGCTCTTGCCTGCGAAATGGAGGGAGCAGCTGTTGCTCAAACTGCATTTTTAAATAATATTCCATTTTTAGTAATTAGGGCTATATCTGATAATGCAAATAGTGGAGCATCTATAGATTTTATTTATTTTAAAAATAAAGCTGCTTTAAATTCTTTGAAAATTATAGAAGAGATAATATCCTTTTTATAATTTAATAGTCTAAAAAAAAGTAATACATATGAGTAAATTTTTCTCATAGTATTACTTTTTCTTTTTATAAACGATTTTAAAGATTATAAATTTTACTATACTTGTCATTTAAATACTTTAAAAAATATTTAGGTGACAAACTTTCTCCTGTTATTTTCTCAAGAAGAACCTTAGGTTCATAAATACCGCCATACTTATGTATGTGCTCATTTAGCCACTTTGTAATTAAGGCTATTTCACCTTTTTCAACAAGGTCGTAGAAATTCGGGATATCCCTTAAAATCCCTTTATAAAGAATTTGAGCGCCGTAAAGATTTCCAAGGGCATATGTTGGAAAATAACCTATAGATCCTCCAGCCCAGTGTATATCTTGAAGAACACCCTCTTTGTCATCTTTTGGGGTCACTCCAAGGTACTCTGTATACTTATCGGCCCATATTTTAGGAAGCTGATCAAAATCAACCTCTCCATTTATAAGCATTTTTTCAATTTCATATCTTATTATTATGTGAATACTATATGTAAGCTCATCTGCATCAACTCTTATAAGAGAAGGCTCAACAGCATTTACATTTTTATAAAATTCTTTTTTTGAAAACTTTTTAAACTCTGGAAAAGTATCTGTAAGGCTATCGTATATATAATTTAAAAACTCTTCACTTCTTCCTAAGATATTTTCATAAAATCTTGACTGGGACTCATGAATCCCCATTGAAACTCCGCCGCCTATATTAGTCTTTGTAATATTATCTGGAATATTTTGTTCATATATAGCATGACCAGACTCATGTATTGTAGAATAAATTGCAGTTATAGGATCTTTTTCGCTGTAAGCAGTAGTAATTCTAACATCATCATTTCCAAAATTAGTTGTAAATGGATGTACACTCTCAGAGACTATACCTCTAGTAAAATCAAATCCAAACATTCTAGCTATTTTTTTACTATATTCTCTTTGAGGCTCTACAGGAAAATCTCCGAATAAATCTTCTTTATTTAACTTAACATCACTTTTTTTGATTTTTTCAAGTAAGTCTACAAGGCCGTCTCTTAATTCTTTGAAAACCTCATCTATATCTTCTACTGTCATTCCCGGCTCATAATCATCAAGAAGAGCATCATATGGTGTATCCTCATATCCTACATAATCTGCTATTTTTTTATTGAAATCCACTATTTTTTCTAAAGTATCTTTAAATAGTTTATAATCATTTTTTTCTCTAGCATTTTCCCAAACTTTTTCCGATCCAGAAATTAAAAGGCTATATTCCATATATTCTTTCTCTGGTATTTTAGTCATAAAATCTAAAGATTTTTTTGCCTTCTTAACCATAGCTTTTTCTTTGTCATTTAATTTTTCAATATTGTGAAATAAATTTTTTACCAATTCTTTGTATTTTGAATTATTTTCCAGCTTGTAATTAAGGCCTGATAAGTAACTTAAAACTTCGGACCTTCTTTTAACACCTTTTTCAGGCATGACCGTCGACATATCAAAATGAAGTACTGATATGGCATTTCCAATTAAACTCAGTTCATCTTGATACTCTAAAAATTCTTTAATACTATTTTCAATATTATCCATAAATTACTCCTTATTTACTTTTAATCTATTATATTATCGGTTTTTAAAATACTCTTTTATTAAATCATCTCTATTTTTATTATCTTTTATTTCTAAGTCAAGAACAGATTCTGTTTCTCTACAGTATTTAGTAATTAGACATTCTCCAAGGTTTCTTGGACAGCTTCTACAAATACAGGATCTATCATTTCCATCACAGGTATCTTTATACTTAACGCAGTATCCACAGTTATGATTTATAGGCTTCCTTATCAAAGCATATCTCCCCTATATTTTTCCATTAAAGATCTCATTATTTCTGTATTAGAAGGTGGGGTAAAGGTTATAGCATTAGCACCAGCTTCTATTGTCTCTAAAATAGATTCATCTGTAGGACCACCTGTAGCTATTATAGGAAAATTCGGATATTCTTTTCTAATATTTCTAACTATTTTTGCTGTATCTTTAGCTCCTGACACATTAAATATTGTTACCCCAGCATCTATTCTAGCCTTTATATCTTCATGCTCTGAGACCACTGATACAACAATAGGTATATCAATTGTTTTTCTGACACTCTTTATTACATCATCAGTCGTTGGACTATTTAACACAACAGCCATAGCTCCTTTAAACTCTGCGTCCAAAGCTAAATTAGTTACTCTTTTTCCTGTTGTTGTTCCTCCTCCGACACCACAAAAAACTGGAACATCTGATGCCAAAATTAAACTTTGTGTAATTATAGGTTGAGGTGTAAATGGATAAACACTCATAATAGCATCAGCATTTGTGTTTTTTATAACCGCTACATCAGTAGAAAATATTAGTGATTTAATTCTTTTACCAAATATTACTATACCTGAAGCTTTTCTAATAATTTCAGGTGCTTCTATGATATGATTTCGTAAATTCGTAGTTACATATGGAATATTTTTTTTCTCTTTCATATAGTATACCTCCTTTTAGCTAACTTTTAGCTAACTTTTCTGCTACTAATATTATACTCTAAATTACTTTATATATTAGAATAAATTAATTTATTTAGAAATTATCTTTAAAAATTTTATAAAATAACCTCTATACTTTTATTTATATCAAGAGATCTTTCAGTAACAAAAGTGTCATAAGCAAAAATATCCACACCTTTTCTATAAGCTTTCTTTAATACTTCTGTAAATTTAGGATCTTTGTCTGTAGCTGGAGTAAAAGCTTTCATATTTTCCATTTGAATTAAAAACATTACTCCAGCTCCATATCCTTCAGCTTTAGCATCTATAAGCTCTTTTATATGTTTTCTTCCTCTTTCAGTAGGAGCATCTGGAAAACTCGAGATAAAATCATGCTCTAAAGTAACACCCTTTACCTCTAGAAAATACTTATCTCCTTTATCATTTTCAAGTAAAAAATCAAATCTACTACTATTATATGTTTTTTCTGATGATATCTTATTATATTCCTTAAGTTCTTTTATAAGTCCTTTTTCTAAAGCTTCACCTATCACTTTATTCGGAATTTGAGAATCAATGTTAATAAGTCTACCCTCTTTATATCCAGCGATAAGACTAAATTTTGTTTTTCTATTTGGATTATCTTCCACTCTTAAAACTACTTCAGCTCCTGGAACTAATATTTCTTTTATTCTTCCAGTGTTTGGAACATGACATTTAACTTTTTTCCCATCTAAATCTACATAGGCAATAAATCTATTAGGCCTTTCTAAAAATTTCCCTATTACAGTGTCTTTTATGAATTTCATAATTATTTCTCCTTAAATTTGTATCAAATGTATTTAAATAGTTATCCAGAAGTTATCCACACTATATGGGGATAACTTCTGGATAGCTGTGGATAATGTGCATAAACTTAACAATGTATCACCATCAAGGGAAAAGTTATCCACAAAACATGTGTTTACTCCACAGATTTTTGTTAACAACTTTATTAAAAGCGATTTTTGCATTGTCAAGGTCTTTATATATACTTTCATAGACTCATAAAAATTAAACCATATCTTTATACTATCTACAAACTCAATAATTTAAATTAAGTCTGTTATTACTATATCACAAGTCTAATAAAATAATTCTATTGACATTCTCACCTTATTCATCTATATTAATAAGATAAAGACGTTGATTAGAAACTAGTAGTTAAGAATTTTCTTTAAAGAGAGTTACTGGGTGGTGTGAGGTAATTTGAAAATCTTAGTGAATACATTCTAGTAGTTGCTTACCGAAGATATATTAGTAGGATAAGTCGGGTTCACCCGTTATTGTGATAAAGTATAATTTGTACTTGATAAGGTTAAAATTTGTAAAAATTTTAATAATTTAAGGTGGTAACGCGATATATTCGCCCTTTGCATTATTTATGCAAGGGGCGTTTTTTTATTTTATTTAAAAGGGAGATGATTCTATGGAAAGTGACTATGACTATTTTAAATCTAGCATTCTATCAAATTTAAAAAGCAAAAAAATTTTGGAGGTATATTTATGTCAAAAGTTAAATTTTCAAATGGTGATTCCTTCCCTTTAGAAATGCACAAGGTGTGTATTGTTCAAAAATTAAATCTACCCAATGTAGATGAAAGACTTAAAAATATTAAAATTGCAGGTAATAACACATTCTTACTCAATAATAGAGATGTGTTTTTAGATATGCTTACAGATAGCGGAGTAAATGCAATGAGTGATCTTCAGCAGTCTGCTATGTTAAGATCTGATGATAGCTATGCTGGTAGTGAAAGCTTCACAAGGCTTGCTGCTGCTATAGAGAAACTTTTCTTTAAAAAACATTTTTTACCAGCTCACCAAGGAAGAGCCTGTGAAAATATTATATGCAAGAGCCTTGTAAAAGAAGGATCTGTCATTCCAATGAACTACCATTTTACAACTACAAAAGCTCATATCGAGCTTAATGGTGGGAGCATTAGAGAACTAATAATAGATGAGGGAATTAAAGTAAATTCTACATTCCCTTTTAAAGGAAACATGGACTTAGATAAATTAAGACAAACTATAATAGAAGTAGGTCCGGAAAATATTCCATTTGTTAGAATGGAAGCTGGAACAAATTTAATCGGAGGACAGCCATTTTCATTAAATAACCTCCAAAATGTTAAATCTATTTGCGAAGAATTTGGATTAATTTTAGTTTTAGATGCTAGCCTCCTTGCAGATAATTTATATTTTATTAAAATAAGAGAAGAAGAGTTTAAGAACTTTTCTATAAAAGATATAACAAAAGAGATTTCAGATAATACAGATCTAATATACTTCTCAGCCCGTAAGCTTGGATTTGCAAGAGGCGGAGGAATAATGACTAATAGTTTTGAGCTCTATGATGGAATGAAAGAACTTGTTACACTATATGAAGGTTT
>LFRM01252794.1_pt1 | contig 14549 bp, 9 predicted proteins | sample 618341 | NCBI WGS metagenome assembly LFRM01 (sample SAMN03654438, study PRJNA283298) | anaerobic digester metagenome | isolation source: pool of bioreactors CSTR01a, CSTR02a, and CSTR03a thermophilic anaerobic... | place: Denmark: Kgs. Lyngby | collected 2014-05-21 | reverse complement strand
GGGCAGCGTACCGGCGGCAAGTGGCTGACCAACACAGCCGCGCTCCGGCGTTTGGCGATCATGGCCTCGCCCGGTACATCGAGAATATAGAGGTAGATATTGGGCAGATCATCCAGACTGACGGCCGGGAAACAGGCCGGCGACAGGGCAACCTGCTTGCCAGGTAAAAATTCCAGAGCGCCATGCGCCCGGATGTAGGCGTAGGTGGCCAGCCAATGCGGCGGCGGCGCAAGCTCTGGTTCGTGCAGAATGCGGCAGACCTCGCCGTTGCATTTTGCCCCGTAGCAGCCCCGCTTGGGCTGGAGCATAAGCCGCAGTTTGCCGAAGACCAGGCCGGTCACCAGCAACATATCTTCACCCTGCTCGTGAAAAACCATGCCTTCACCGGGAAAATCGCCCCAGTCGGCCAAAACGCGCTCCCGTGCCGATGCAGGCATGGCAGCCAGCAGCTCCTCGTATTCTTGGCGCTTCACCTTATGCAGCGCCCCGCCTTTGGCCACGATTTCATCAGCCGTAGTCCAGCGAAATTCACTGATGGCCTTGCGTTCAAGGAAAAGGCGCAACAGTTTTGCCCCGTCTTCCGGTGCATCACCGGTATCGTAGCCAGCAAGACGCAGGGCACGGATGCAATCCCCAAGGCTGGCAAAGGTGTCCAGACCCGCAGCCAGGCCAAGGGTGGCCTCCACCCCCTTGCAGGGGTTGTTGTGCAGCACGATAACCAACCGCTTTTCCCAATTGGCCAGATGCCGCAGTCGCAGCCAGCGCGAAATACGGCGACACAAGAGCTCAATATTCTCCTGCAAAGGAAGATAGCGGCGCATGGACAGCACGGGTGCTCCCTCACGTTTGGCCTCTGATGCCGCTACTGCCAGCGGCTCGATCGTACCAGCCATTTCCGGCTGTTGCAGGCTGTAGACCATGGCCTGGGCTGCACCCTGGCCACTACCATCCTGCCGCCACTCTGCCGGGCTCTGCTGATGCAGCCTGATGAGCTGCAGCACGGGAACATTGAGGCTGCGCAGGAGATGATCGTCTTCTGCGTCCACAAGCAGTCTGCCCGCCAACAGGTTCAGGAGCAACTCCGGGGCCGTCTCCTCCAGCATCGACAGCCAGGGATAGCGCTTTTCCAGCGGCAGGGAGCTGTCTGCCATGCCTTCAACTGCCACGCACAAGGGGGTGAGGCCGTGCCGTTCCAAGGCCAGGATAAGGGCGTCGGTATCTGCATGGTTATCCTCGGCGATCTGACCGTAATAACTCAGTATGGCCACCCTGGGACCCCTTTTTTTTCCCTGTTGCTGCAGCCAGGTAAAATAGGCCGTAGCCGTAGGAAACAAGCCCTCAGCCTCTGGGTGGAAGATGCCGGGCAGGGTGAGGGGGATAAAAGGAGCGTAGGCAACCGCATAGCCGGTACGACTGACAAGATAACGGATACCGTTGGCGTAGTTTTCCGCCGAGACCTGACTCAGATAGCGGGCAAAAACCTGGCTTTCCTGGGCAGTGAAGGTGGTGAAACCGGCCGGTATTGCCGCACCCAGACCCAGGCGGTGCGGTACGGTTGCGGCTGCAGCACCAAGTTCGGCCGCCTGGGGCAGGTCGTGGAAGAGCTGAGCAATGACCAGATCCGCCCTAAGCCCTGGCAAGGTGTGCAGAGCCTGCCCCTCTGGCGACATCTGCGCCAGAAAGCGGAGCTCAATACCGTCTTGGCCAAGCATGTCCCTGGCCAAGGCCCAGTTATGGGCATTAAACATATGCCCATGGATAAAAACGATGCGCATGCTCTCCTCCTCCGCGTGTCAGACCGCACTGTGTAAGCGGTGTGCTCGGGAAGTTGCAAGGGCAGGCGTTTAATGCCCCGCAACCGTCCTTCTGCTCAGCAAGGCAGATTAGTACTGCAGTTTCAAGCCGCCAAACACCGTAAGACCTGGCATACAGTAGGCGGATTCGGTGTAGTCTTCATCCAACAGGTTGTCGATGCGGCCAAAAAGTTCCAGGTGCGGCAGCACCTTGTAGGTAGCGGCCAGATCCACCGTGGCAACACTGTCTTCCTGCCAGCGCACGGAGTTGTAGCTTGCGTCATAAAGCGGCACGATTTTTTCATCCTGCCATTTCACACTCATCGCCAGGCTTAATTTTTCCAGCGGATAGGCGGTGATGGTGAGGTTGACTTTGTTGCGGGGCAGATATTCTTTTCTCGTCCACTGATTCGTGTCGTTCTTATATTCGGGATCGATGTAGGTGTAGGCCAGATCCAAACGCAGAGCATCCCAGGGTTGTATTCGGAGAAAGGTCTCAATGCCCGAATTGTTGCCCTCCGAGGCATTGATATAGCGGTTATCTACGCCGTCAAAGGTGATCATGTCGTCAAAACTGGTATAAAAATAGCTTATACCGGCCTGCAACCTGCCATCCAGTACACTCTGTTCAAGCCCGATTTCGTAGCTTGTGCTTTCCTCTGGGATCAAGTCTGGGTTACCAATGGTAACGAGCTGGCCATTGGCCAGATAACCGCCGTAGATTTCATACAGGCCCGGGGTACGGTAACCAGTGGCTACCTGGGTATGCAGCTTAGTCCCTGTCTCCTTGATCAGATAAGCAGCAGACGCCTCCCACACGGTTTTGTCGTCGAATTTTTCGTGGTTGTTGTAACGTCCACCCAGATTAACGAACAGGCTTCGATCCAAAAAAACAAACTGGGTTTGAGCGAACAGATCGCTCGTATGCCAGGATTCATCAAAAATAACCGGGGTATAATCACCTCCGTACTTGTTGCGTGGTTCCCTGCCGTCGTAGGTGGAATCTTCGTAGCTGGCACCGAGGTTGAAGGTCAGCCAATCGGTGGCATGGAGATTGTGCTGCATTTCCAGATAGGTGATATTGCCATCATAATCAGACTGGTCACCTGGTGTTTTGGTCCAGAAATAGTGTCGTTGTGTATCGCTATGCGACCCTTTCAGGCTGTAGTCCCAGAATGAAGAAACCTCATGACTCCAACTCAGACCAATCTGGGAGAGCTGGCTTTCCCGGCTTTTATCGGCAGAAGCCTGATTTTTGATGAGCCTGCCGGCAGTGTCAAGCGAGGGGGTTTCACCCAAAGCCAGATCTGAATCGGAAAACAAAACATTCAACTCCAGGGCAGTGGCCTCGGTAGGCTTGAACCCGGCGGCAAAGGTGCCTCCCCGGTTGTCATAGAAGTACCCGTATTCGCCCCCATATTTTTCACCGTCGGTGGTCAGGTAGGTGGGGTTGATATCGATATAATAGCGCTCTGTGCCGTAGGCGAGACGGGCATTGCCGATATAGGTGCTGTTTGGTCCGAATTCGCTGCGCCACTCCGCCTTAAGGCCAGGTTGCCACCTCTGAGGAATAATATTGATAACCCCACCCATGGCCTGGGAACCGTAGAGCACGCTGTTGGTCCCCTTCAACACCTCGATCCGGTCCAAATTACTGGCACTGAACATGTCTTCAATGAAGTACTGCAGGGTGGTCTGCGTGTCTGCGGCATCGCGCAAGGACATGCCATTATATTGGTACTGGGTGTATTGCGGGCCTGCCCCACGAATGCTGATATTAGACCACTGCCCTAAACCTCCGAGGGAGCGGAGAAACACACCGGGCTGGCTGTCCAGCAGCTTGGGCAGAAAGTACTGCTGCCGCTCATCTCGATCTTCACTGCCCACAACACTGATGCTTTTGGTGGCCTCCTCACGGCTGGTTTCGCTGCGGCTAGCGGTCACTACCATGTCTACAGCCTGAGTCTTTTGCATATTTTCCTCGGCGCATATGGTCGATGCGGCCAGGGGGGCTAGTGCCAAGCACAGGAAAATTGAATAAAACGAGCAGTATATTTTACGCTTTGTTTGTTTGTACATGGTCATGTTCTCTCCCTTCTTGAGTTTTTCAGAATGAAAAGGTGTAGCTGACAAAAAAGCCACGGCCCGGTTTGGGATAGCCCTTTTTCTCGTAGTAGTTCTTGTCAAAAAGGTTATCGATGATCAGCGCCAGGCGGTGATGTTCAAAAAAATCAGCTCCCACTACCAGATCGACCACGGTGAAGCTTGGGTATTCGGTTTCCGGGTATCCGGCCGCGACCCAGTCGGTGTCGCGCATGGGGCCAACAGTGCGTAAATGGAGTTTGGCGTCAAAGGTATCGTCGTCATATTCCACACCGTAGTTGTAGGTGTAGTCCGCCACATTGTGGATATCCTTCATGCCGCCGCCATCCAGTTCTTCCTCTGCCTTGAACAGGTTGGTGCCGTTAAAGTATAATCTGAGCGATTGCTCCCAGCCCAGCACCGCGCCCACATCCAAGGAGAGCATGGTTTCCAGACCCTGAATTTCCGCGTCCAGGCTGTTGACATAGGTTCTGGTGTTGCCCTGTTGCGCGGTACTGATACGGTCGTCCACCTTGGTGTAAAAATAGGTAAAATCCATGGACAGCCCCCATTCGTTGCGGGCAAAGCCGATGCCGCCGTCCCAGGTGGTGGAGGTTTCCGGATCAAGCCCGGCATTACCCTTGGTAATCATGACTTCGCCATCCACGACCCGCTCAGAGTAACCGGCAAGCTGCATGGCACTCGGCGGTACAAAGGCCTGGCCCAGGGTGCTGTGCAGGCGCAGGCCGCTATCCATCAGGTAGTTGGCTCCCATCCTGGGGCTGAAGGTGGAAAAATTCTCGGATTTCGGAGTAAAGTCGGTCTTGTGGGGCGTGGACAGAGTTTCCACGTCAAAGTAGTCGTAGCGACCGCCGGCGGTCAGGGTCAGGCGCTTGTCCAAAAATTTCCACACCGATTCGCCATAGCCGGCCCAGTTGGTACGGCCCTCATTCGGCGAAGCCGGCGCCTTGCGGCTGCCATCCACCAGGTAGCTTATGGCGGTTTTTTCAATGTACTGATAATCAGCGCCCACAATAAAACTGTGCGCGCCCCAGGTGTAGGTGTCCTGCACCTGCACTCCGTCCCAAGTGGTTTCACTGTCGTAGCTGCGGTATCCAGGTACTGGATCACCCTGATAATATTTATCGTAGCTCTTTGATTCTTCGCCGGTGTGGTAGGCAGTCAGGGCTATCTTATTATTTGCCCCCAGAGAACCACCAATTTTTATCTCCGCACCATAGTTGTCGATATCCTTGTACCCGCTTTCACTCTCGCCGTAGGCAATATCCCCCGGTGTTTCGATATCCCGACCCTGGTAACCGTTAGCGCTGATATCAGCCCTCCAGTCCGGGCCAAGATCTGCCCCGACGCGCAGGGCAGCATTTTGGGTACGGTAGCTGGTGTTGGCGCGTTTATCGCCGTTGCCCATGGTAAGGTCATCACTTTGGTCATAGCGTTTGGCGCTGATATCAAAATCAAATGGCCCGGCAAGAGCACCGCCCAGGGCCGCCTGCTGGAAGTTAGTAGAAAAGCTGCCCCCTCCCAGCTTGACGATGCCGGTAAGCGCATCTGTGTTCTTTTTGGTGATGATGTTGACCACACCGCCCATGGCTTCAGCCCCGTACAAGGAGGAGGCCGGCCCCTTCAGCACCTCGACCCGTTCCACATTGTCAGCAAGGATGGTGGCCAGGTTGGTCGCACCGGCAGGTCGACCATTGACCAGAATCAGACTGTGCTTGGTGATACCGGAAAATTCCGGCCTGAAGCCCCGAATGCCAATGCCGGCCAGGGCACCCGGATATTCGATTACGCTCACAGAACTGCCTTTTTTCAACTGCTCGGTAATGGTCTCACCAGCGGTCATCTCCAGATCATGGCTGTCGATAATCTCCACCTTGGCCGGCACCTCGCGCAGGCTCTCCTCACTTCTGGTGGCGGTAATCACCATGTCTTCGGCAACCTGGGTGGCTATTGTTTTTTTACATTTGTTGACGGCGTTCGTGCTTTTCACCTCATCGGCCGCCATCACCCCTGTGTTTGACGTCAGGGTGAGCAAGGAAAGGCTGAGCAAAATCTGCAAGGCAGGGTATTTTTTGCGGGCGTTCATGGTCTTCTCTTTCTCCTGATAGAATGGGCACACAGGAAAAAGTCCGCTCTGCTTGCTGGGCATGCACTGCCTGATCCGGCCAGGCATATACCTGCTGCTTGGCCAAAAATGGCGACGGACTGTTTCCTCGACAGTTCCTTCCTCCGGGGCAAAACGGCAGGTTTTCCGGCTCTCTTTATCAACACCGCCTTCCCAGGCTTTTGCCCTGTGGCATTGTGGCGTTGATGGCCCTGTGAACAAGCAGGGCAGGATTACGGCGGCGGGACCGCTCCCGTTTTCCACGGGATTCCCTTTACAGCGCAGGGCAGAATGCTCGCGCCGAACCGTTTTGCCTGTTTTCTGTTCATATGATCTTACATATGCTCCCTCCCTCCTTCCCTACGTGTCGAAATACGTGTCGAAATACGTGTCGAAATACGTGTCGCATTGTGTTTACTCTGCTTGTTTTTCCGCAAGTCCTGCCGCAATCTCAGGCCATTTATGTTGGAAGCCCAGGGCCAGGGCCTGGCAGATTAAATGGAGGAAAGCAGCATTATCTTCCGGGGCCGCCTGCTGGGCCAATTGTCTGCGATACAGGGCTAGATGCTCGTAATCGCCACTGACCGCTGCCGTAATCTGGGCGGCAAAGGCGCTTGCTGTGTCCAGCCAGCACCCCTGTGACAGGGTGCCCCAGGCAGTTTTATCTTTGAGATGTACCAGAGCAGCCACTGCAGCCACGGTGAGCGGATCACGTTCAATGGCGAGAAAATTGGCGCTGAAAAGCTGCAGTTCCTGCTCATGTAAATACCGGCATACGCCCTGGCGCAGATTCTCGGCATCCATGCCGAAACGACGCAGATGCGCCTCCACCGAACACTGGCTGGCAGCAGTCAGGCCATTTTGCAGGGACAGGGTTTGTTTGACGGCCCCATGCACGGCCCGGCCAATCAGCTCGCCTAGCTTGGCGTGCTTTCCTGCGCTGGTCAGGGCCTTGCCGCCTTCCCTGACTGCGGCCACCGCAATCTGATCCGTGCCGGTACCGGTAGCCAGGCCGTCGGAGTAACGCGAACCCACGGCCAGTTCCTGCAGGGCCGCTGTTTTGGCCTCGGTGGCCGTCATAATGGCACGCACCATGGCCCCGGCAATGAGCGGTTTGGAGACAAACAGCATGGTGTTAATGGTGCCTGCTGCAGGCGGATCCTTTGCCAGAGGCAGCCGCTCAAAGCCCTGCTCTGTTTCCGCCACCGAGGCCGGATCACCGGCCCGGCCGGCATTGCCTTCGACTCCACCGGTACAGACCGCCACCACGTTCAGACCACGGAATGTTTCTTCAACGATGGCGGCATTGCGCATATTGGCCGCAGTGCCCAGGGTGGTGCAGCCCTCGGCAGGCAGGCCATGGCGACTGCAGATCTGCTCCCGGTAGGCCAGGGGATTGCGGATAGCCAAAGAGGCCTGACCGCAATGCCCACCAGCAGGTTCACAGCTCTGGTGATTGTATACATAGTCAAGATCGTGATGGAAACCGCCGGCCACCCGACAGGTCGACACAACATCGTGGGGAACAAGAAAGCGGGCGTAGAGGATTTTATCTTCCCGGTGCAGTTCGACGCCTTGGTAAAAGGTGGCCAGGAGCATGGGTATCTTTCCTTAAGAGTAACAAGTGGTTGGCCTGCGGTAGCCTCTATTCCGGTTTCAGATCAAAGAAGTGTCTCAAGGAGGCGAGAAAAATGCGACACAGGCGTACATAGGGTACTCCGAGGAGCATTTTTCGATGCCGACACAGAGAGCTTTGATGTGAAACTGGAATTAATCGCGCGCATGACCAACACAACGCAGGGCAAAAATGAAAAAAAGCACAGCCAGAGCTGCCAGCAGCCAGTAATCTGTCCAGTTGTGCGGCTGGCCCAGGGCAGCAGCACGGATGGCATGGGAGGCATGGGTAAGCGGCAAAAGTGACAGGACGGTCTGCACCCAGCCGGGCAGATTATCCAGCGGGAAAAAGGTGCCACCCAAAAAAGCCATGGGCGTGATGATGAAGCTGGTGAGCAGGCTCTGATCCGCATGGGATTTAACCAGCATGGCCAAAGCCACGGCCAGAGCGGCAAAGACAGCAGCGTTCAGCAGCACCGCCAGCCAGAAGCAGAAGCCATAGTTCAGGGAAACACCAAAGAGCAGGCTTAAGAGTAGTATGACTGCAATGGCCATCAGGGCGCGGGTGATGCCGGCCAGGGTTTCTCCGGCCACATAGGCCAGGTTGCTGATGGGAGCGGCCTGGAATTCCTCAAATATCTTCCAGTAAAACCTGGCCACATTGATGTCTGTAGCAATGGCAAAGGCCTGGGTCATGCTGCTCATGGCCACCAGTCCGGGAATAAGAAATTCCAGGTAGGAGCTGCCATCCATACGGATGATATCGCCCATGGCATAGCCAAAGGTGAGCAGATATAAAAGCGGGGTAACGGCCATGCCCGCCAACTGGCGCTTGAAGCGGTATTTGAGAATCAGCAGCTCCCGCAGGTAGACAGCAATAAAACCATGCATCAGCGCACCTTTTTTCCAGTGAGATCAAGAAAGACATCTTCCAGGTTGACCCGACGCAGGGTCAACTCGTGGGCCTGAAGGGTACAAAAGGCGGCGGCCTCTTCCCGAGTGGGAAAATAGCTGGTCGAGAGGCCCTCATCGCTCAGTTGATCGATCGCCCAGAGGCCCAGGCGGGCCATCAGCTGCTGCGGCGTATCCATGGCCACGATTTCTCCCTGGTCAAGAAAGGCGACCCGGTCGGCCAGAAATTCCGCCTCTTCAATGTAGTGGGTGGTTAAAAACAGGGTGCTGCCTTCCTGCCGGGTTCGTTTGAGCAAGGCCCAGATACGGCGGCGGATAGCGGCATCCAGACCTACGGTGGGTTCATCTAGGAAGAGAATGGGCGGCCGGTGCATAAGCGCCCGGGCAATCATCACCCGGCGCTTCATCCCCCCAGACAGGGTTTTGACAGAGCTGTGCGCACGATCACTCAGTTCCACAAAGCTCAGGAGTTCGGCGATGCGCTCCCTGCGTTCCCGCGCAGGCATGGCAAAAAGACGGCCATGGATGTCCAGGTTTTCGCTGACCGTCAGCTCGTTATCCAGATTGCTCTGCTGCGCTACCAGACCGCACTGCCGTTTTGCAGCGAGTGCATCCCGGCGGATATTGTAGCCATTGAGCCAGGCATTGCCGCCACCCAGACGGGTCAGGCCGGTGAGCATACGAATAGTGGTGCTTTTGCCCGCGCCATTGGGGCCAAGAAATGCAAACAGCTCGCCTGCCTGCACCTGAAGATCAATGCCCCGCACCGCCTGCACGGTTCCGTAGCTCTTACTAAGCCCCTCCAGCCGAATCATGCCTGAACGCCCCGCGCCGTCTGCTGCTGCAGGTTGTGCTGCCTGGCATCCTGCACGCTACGGGCGATTTCCATCAGCGGTTGGCGACGCAGCCGGTGAGGCAGGACCAGTTCAGCGGCCCGGTGTACATCGGCCTCATTGGCCTCTTTGCGGCCAGCAAGCGCGGCCAGGGTTTTGGCGCACTTGAGCATGATGATATCGCCGCGATGGCCGTCCACCCCCACATCCAGACAGGTGCGGGCAATAGTGAAAAGCAGTTCGCGCGGGGCCTCCACCTGCGGATACAACGCACGCGCGGCAACAATTTTTTGGGCTATCCCGGCCGATTGCTCTTGCCAGCCAGCGGCAAAGGACTCGGCATCTGTATCAAAAGCGGCCCGACGCTCCATAATCGCCACCCGGTCGTCTACTTGGGTTAAGCCTTCGATGGTGACGCAGAGACCAAAGCGATCCAGCAGTTGCGGTCGCAACTCGCCTTCTTCCGGGTTCATGGTGCCCACCAGGGTGAAACGGGCCGGGTGGGAAAAGGAAATACCCTCGCGCTCAATGGTGTTTACCCCCATGGCTGCCGAATCGAGCAGCACATCCACCACATGGTCGTCCAGGAGATTGACCTCATCCACATAGAGGATGTTGCGGTGCGCCTGGGCAAGGATGCCCGGCTCCACCCGTTTCTCTCCGGCCTTAAGCGCCTGCTCCAAATCGAGCGTGCCCACCACCCGGTCTTCGGTCGCACCCACGGGCAGTTCCACTACCCGCACTTTGCGCCGCTCCACAGCAGGCAGGGTTTCATCAGCAGGCAAACCGGCAGCCTGACGCAAGCTGCGCCAGGTTTCGGCCTCGGTGTCCGGGTTTAGCTGGTAGGGATCATCCGCAAAAACAGCAATCTCCGGCAGAATGTCGGCCAGCGCCCGCACCGCGGTGGACTTGGCCGTACCCTTTTCGCCGCGGATAAGCACGCCTGAAAGACCAGGGTTGATCACATTGAGGAGCAGGGCAAGCTGCATGTTTTCCTGGCCGACCAGGGCCGCAAAGGGATAGATAGGACGTTTTTTCATACAGTGTGTTCCTGAATAATGTTGACCAGGGCCTTGGCCTTGAGCTCATCAATTTTGCAGTATTGCGCCTGCATGGCTGCGGCGAGTTTGCATGCCAGGCCAAAAGTGACCAGGCCCGGCTCTTCGGTATCCACCACAATAAAGGTGGCCGGATTGTGCTGCGCCAGGGTTGCTGCCAAAAGCAGGGCTTCATCCTGCGGAGTCTGTTCACCCAGGGCAACATTGCCCTTGCCATCGCTGAGAAGAATAACAATGGGCTGCGCGCCCGGATTTTTAATAAGATGATTCCGCAACTCCTGATGGCAGCGGGCGAGAGCTGCAGACAAGGGGGTACGACCGCCCACCGGCATGTCAGCCAGAAGTTTGCCCGCCAGATCCACCGAGGTGGTGGGCGGCAGATTGAGTACTGCCTCGTTTTTTCGAAAGCTGATCATGGCTACCTTGTCGCGCTTGCGGTACGCATCAAGCAGAAGCGACATCACCGCCCCCTTGGAGGCCGCCATGCGACCCCGGGCCCCCATGGACCCACTGGCATCCACCACAAAAAGGAGCAGATTGCCGATGCGTTTTTCCCGGATCTTGCCGCGCAAATCCGCTGGGGTAAGTTGCACGGCCAGCCCCTGACCGTTTCCCTGGCGGCGGCTTTTCTGGTGCGGCGCAGCAGCGCGCAGGGTGGCATCCAGGGCCAGATCCGCATTGAAGCGGGTGCTGCTCTTCACATAGCGGCCCTTTTTCTGGGCAATGCGGGTGCGGGAACGGCGACCACTGCCCCGGCGCAAGAGGCGGTCTTTACGGGCGCTGAGCGGTTTGACCGTAAAGGTTGCGCCAATGGCGAAAACCTGCTCCTGCTGGGCTTCCTGCCCTGGAGGTGCGGGAGCTTGGGAAGACTGAGACTGGTCTTCCTGTGCTTCTCCTTGTTGTTCCTGCTGTTCCGCTTCATCCTCTTGCCCGGCTGATTCCCCTGGTCTCTGCGCAGGGGCTTCCGGGCTCTTGCCCTCTTCCCGGCCATCCTCTCTGTCTGCCTGCCTGTCATCGGCCTTGTTTTCTTCCTCCTCGGGCCGATTCTGTTCGTCTTGTTCCTCGTGCTCTTCTTGTTCCTGCGGCGGTGGAGGGGGAGGAGGCTGGGCCTCCCGACGCCGGTGCAGCAACACCAAAGGCGCCAGGGTCTGGACATCGGCAATACTGACCCTGGTTCGCTCCTGCAGTGCGGCCAGAGCGCAGACCGCCTGTTCCAGCACCAGATCAGCTCGATGACCAGCCACATTGTTTTCCTGACAGAGTTCGCCAATAAAACGGCGCAGGGAATCAGGCAGGCGCACTGCAGGCAATATCTCCCGGCCGCGGGCAATCTGGCTGGCCAGCGCCTCGCTTTCCTGTTGATAGCGCGCTATAAAAACTCTGGGATTTGCATCAAAATTTTCGCGCAACTCCAGAAGCCGCACCCGTTTTTCAGGATCACTCTCGCCCCGTACCTCCACGCACAGGCCAAAGCGATCAAGGAGCTGGGGCCGCAACTCACCCTCTTCAGGGTTCATGGTGCCCACCAGGGTAAAACGGGCGGGATGGCTGAAGGAAATTCCCTCGCGTTCCACCCGGTTTTCACCACTGGCCGCTGCATCAAGGATGAGATCCACCAGATGGTCATCCAACAGGTTGACCTCATCCACATACAAAAGCCCCCGATGAGCACTGGCGAGAAGGCCAGGGGCAAAAACTATCTGGCCCTCCTTCAGCGAACGCGGAAAATCAATCCCGCCGGCCAGCCGGTCTTCGGTGGCGTTCAAGGGTAAATCGACAAAGGCGGCCCGGCGCTGCCGTACAAGCGGCGCGGCCACCTTATTCGTTTTACCGGCGCAATGCGGACAGAGCTGCTGTTCCCCAGGGGCGCAGGCAAAGGGGCAGCCCGCCGTGACCGTAATTTCCGGTAAAAGGGCGGCCAGACCGCGCACCAGGGTGGATTTGGCTGTGCCTTTTTCCCCACGGATAAGCACCCCGCCGATGCGCGGATTTATCGCCGTCAGCAACAGGGCCTGGCGCAACGAGTCCTGGCCAATTACCGCAGCAAAGGGAAAGATGGGATAGGGGCGTTCTTGCATGATCACCACCTGTAGCGCAGCCCGGCCAGCCAGGTGCGTGGTGGCCCCAAGAGACCATCGGCGTAGTACCAGGTGCTGTTGGCCAGGTTGTCAATTTCGACAAATACAGCAATTTTACCCAGATCGTATTCCGCCCGCAGGTCAAAGGTGGCATAGCTGCCCACTGTTTTGCTGTTGTCGCGGTTGCGGTACACCTTGCTGCTGTACTTGCTGGAAAGCACGGTCAGCAATGTATCCGTCGTCTGCCAGAGCAGATCGCCTTTCACCACATGGCCAGCCTTGCCAGGCACTTTAAAGCCGGTGGCATCATCTTCAGCATCAAGGTAGGTATAACTGCCTTTGAAGGTGAGCGTGCGCAGCGCTTGCCAGCTCAAAGCCAAATCACCGCCTCGATAACTGACTTTGCCGTAATTGACATACTGACCCATGCCGTCTGCACCGGTCAGGTAGGTGATGCGGTCTGTAATCCGGTTGTCAAAGACCGAGGCCCTGAGGGACAAGGTGCCTGTGGGCCTGAGGGTCAGGGCGACAAGCCAGTTGTCTGCGCTTTCCATACCCAGTTCCGGATTAGGGAGCGTTGAACTGGTATGTGCATAGCGTTGTTTGAGAGAAGGGGTATTGTCGGCCCGGTTGTAGCCGGCGCTGAGCGACCAGGCAGGTTTATGGTATTCGATTTTCACCTCGGGATTGATGCCGGAATCAAAAGCGCTGTAGATATTGGCGCGGGCGCCCAGGCTCAGACTCCAGGGGGAATCATCCCGGCGCAGCACCTGGGTGAGGAAGAATGCCCCGCTTTCCTCGCGCTGTGTGCTGAAGGTGGAGCCATGGCCTTCGTTCAGGCGATACGCAGCACCCAGGGCAAGCTCGCCCCATGTGCCGGTTTGCAGGCTGTAGTTGGCGTCCTGGCCAAATTCATCCACTTGCAAATCCTGGGCAAGTTGTTTGGAAATATCCCGGTGCTGCTCTTCCCCTGAGTTAAAAAAAGTGGCCAGGCCGAGGTCTTCATAGATGATGCGCGCTGCCAGGAGAGTCGTCTCGCTCTTCTTGCGGGAATGTGGGGTGGGATATTCGGGCAGCCCGGTCAGCCCCTTGTCTTCGTGCAGGTAATCTGCATGGAGGGCAATCTGGTGGCGCTCATCCGGGCCATAGGCGAGGCCAATCCCACCACGCAGTTTTTCAGCATCATTATTGGGCACATAGCCATTGGTTGCTCGCCCCTGGCTGCTCAGTTCCGCACTCCACAAACCAGCCTGGGCTTGGGCACTCAGCTCGGCAAAGGCCGTATCCTCGCTACCTCCGTAGCCCTTGATCTGGCCGCTGAAGCTGGTGCCCCGGCTGGTTTGTATGAGAATGACTCCACCGCTGGCGTCCTGGCCGTAACGCACTCCGCCTCTGCCGGGGAGTATCTCAATCCGCTCGATACTTTCCAGGTTGACCACGCTCCAGTTGATCGCCCCGTGGCTTGAGGCGGGGTCGTTGATGGGTCTGCCGTCCACCAGCACCTTGACCCGGGTGGAACCGTGGATACTCACCGAAGAATCGCCAGCGTTCACTCCAGGGGCCTGATTGAGGATATCGGCCATGCGGTTGACCTTCATCCGAGCAATATCAGCGCGGGTGAAGAGGAGGGCGCCGCTTGTGCTTCCGTTGGCGCCACTTCCGTTGGTGTCCGCATACAGAGAAAGCGGCAGAGTGAAAGCGAAGAGAGCAAACGCGAGCAGAGCAGCAAGGAGAAAAAAGGACGCGAGGTTATTCATTTACTCGCTCCACTCCTCTATTTCCGCTTCGGTCTCCAGGTACGCATTTCTGAGCTGTTCCTCCATTTCCGGCTCAGCCCGCCACATCCCCCGGCTGATCGCCTCCAGGAGTTTATCGAGAATATTCTGCAGTGCGTGCGGGTTCACCTCGTGCATCCAGTCTCGCATGGCCGGATCAAGGGCATAGCTCTGGGCAATGCGGCTGTACATCCAGTCGTCAATCACCTCGGCGGTGGCATCCCAGCCAAGGACAATATCCATCACATGCGAGATATCGCCCGCACCCTTGTAGCCGTG
>LFRM01229960.1_pt1 | contig 14552 bp, 12 predicted proteins | sample 618341 | NCBI WGS metagenome assembly LFRM01 (sample SAMN03654438, study PRJNA283298) | anaerobic digester metagenome | isolation source: pool of bioreactors CSTR01a, CSTR02a, and CSTR03a thermophilic anaerobic... | place: Denmark: Kgs. Lyngby | collected 2014-05-21 | reverse complement strand
CGGGCCATATAGGCATAGGGGTTTTCCACAAACCCTGGCATAGACACATCATTTTCCAATCCCAGTTCACGCACAAGCGCTTCTAATTTAGACCGTTCCTCTCCCTCGCCCAAAATCATCAACCTGGCTGGATGCTTTGCTCGTACCAGAGCAAAAGCGCGTATTAGAGTTGGAAAATCTTTCTGTTTAGTAAGGCGCCCTGCTGAAAGAATAACTGGTGGCTGACCGGGCTTAAACCATGGATGGACGACGTTTTCTTTTGCTTTTTCTAAGAGTTCTGGTGTAACGATCGGATTATAAATTACCGTTATGAGTTCACGCGGCAGCCAAGTTGTTTTGACTAGATCATCAGCCACACCCTGCGATACTGCAACCACAGCATCGGCCCATGGGTAAAACCAACGAATAAAAAGCGGCATAACCCGGCTACGCGCATTAGAAGCGTTTTCTATTACTTTGGAAAGTGTAGCATGTGTGCTTACAACCAAGCGGCAAGGTATACCCGCAATTTTACGCGCCCAAATGGCAACAATATTGGCATGGTCCAAAGCGGAAAGTAGCGCAGCAGGCCTCTCCCGCTTGAGGTAGCGCACTAATCCAGGAAGACTTGTCAGCACACGTGAGGCCTTCAGATCGACTACTCTAACTCTTGACGGCACCTGGGATAAATATGGCCCTTCTGCCTTGGCAAGAACAAGGTCAACTTTTAAGCCCTGTTCCGAAAATCCCCGGGCCAGGTTCACCATCACCCGCTCCGCCCCGCCACCGCGGAAGGACGGCACAAAAAGAGCTATTTTTTCTTCCAACATTATTTCCTCCAATTATTACATGTAAAAATTTATTCCCGCATCCTCTCTCTGACTTCTTGATAGAGCCAGGCCATTATAGTTCCGCAAAGAAGACCTAATTTATCGTCAATTTTATCTTCAATTTCTTTTTCTTTGGCATAAGGGCTTTTAATGTTATATTTCCTAATAAAGATGCAAAGGGTTACCAGCCAGCTTAAAATCTCATCTATTTTATTTGTTGATACGGTATTTGCTTTCGTCCAGATTTTTACTAAATTGTTAAGCAGTTTTTCATTAAATATTTTGAGGTCGAGTATTGTTTCACTTAAAACATGGGATTCTATAAAATCTCGCAGGTCACGTCTCAACCATATTCCGTATTTATGGTGCTCTTTTGAAAAAGTATCTTTTTTACCTTCTTTAGAGCCAAAGGGTCTCCCCGTCCGCGCCCATGGTATCGAAGATAATTTGCCAGGCAGGATTTTAAGGAGTTCGCTGTAAATTTCATCATTTCTAATTTGCGGATCAAGGCTCCATATGAAACTGAATACCCTAGGGTGAGTAAATAATTGATAAAGAGGTATATACATTCCAATATAGCTCATAGCAGGCATTAATTTGCGTCTTAAATAATGCATCATTAATTCTATTTCTACTTCATAAAAAATTGTATTTTTGACTTTTTGTTTTTGTGTAGAGTATAAATTTTTATATCCATAAGCATCTTCTATTATTTTGGGATAAACAACTTTATACACCTTACTGCATAAAGCCATAAATCTCGCCGTTTTATTAAATCGAAACAACGTCCTTCTAAAACTGGTTTTGATTTTGTGAGATGCACTCCTGAAAATTCAGCCCGGCCGATACTATCACCATAAGTCGCTGCTAATACTGCATCTAGCTCGTTCTTATAATCAACTACTTTCTTCATTGCGTGCAGATGATGCGGCGCAAATTCAGCACCCATGTCTGCAGCAATAAAAAAATTGTTATATAGAATTTCAGGAGTAAGTTCTAAATGAACCCATTCCCAGGATAACATAGCAGCAATCTTTTGTGCATATTCTACATCACGCGAACCTTTTATTCCCCATGTAAAAGCAATGACTTGACCAGTCCATTCGCCTCTCAATTGAAGTTCTTTTACGATACCGGCTAAAATTCTACTGTCCATACCCCCGGAAAGCAGTATTCCAACTTGCTTTTTGTTATTTAGATAATTAATTGCCTCATCTAACAGCCGCTCTTTCAAATTCAAAGCAATTTCTTCTACCGATATACGACAAAAACCATATTCTGGTAAGGCAGCATAATCCCATCCCTCGTCAGTAGGCCTGGCCCTCCAGGGAGTACGGTTAATATTTTGAACCATCGTACGATCAGCGAGAACATAAGTTTTTGCTAAGTATTCCACTATTGCAACCGGATCTATCCTTCTCTCTTCAACCGGAAGCATTTCTAATGCTTCACCAATGCAGATGTACAACTTATTCGTGTTGTTATAACAATAATAGGGGCAAAAATGGCCCACATGATCATAAGTCTCTAGCCATTCTTCGGGCGAAATCATACGCCTCACTCCAATCAAATTTAACTTATTTACTTAGCTATTTTATGGCTTCAAATATTTTCTCAAAATTCTTCAGGAGGTAAAAAGACGCGTATATAAGGTTATGGCCAGGAAATTTATATTTCAGACACACCACGAGAGAACAAATACAGTATGTTAATCAACATTCGTCAACCACTTCTTGAATTCAATAAGGCCTTTGCATAAGCTTGTTACTGGCGTATAATTCAACAACCTCCCTGCTTTCTCCACATCCGCCCACGTCTGGGGGACGTCCCCCGGTTGAGGCGGCAGATACTCCAGTTTAGCCTCCACACCCAGAACATCCTCAAGGGCTCTAATGAGCTCCATAAGGCTCACGGTTCGGTTGTTGCCCAGGTTGATCACTTCATACTGCGTCTTGGTGTAGTCCATTGCCGCCCGCACGCCCTGGATGACGTCGTCGATATAGGTGTAGTCGCGGCGGCTGGTGCCGTCGCCGTATACCGGGACCGGCTCTCCACTCAGCATCAGCCGGGCGAACTTATGGATCGCCAGGTCGGGGCGCTGGCGGGGGCCGTAGACTGTAAAGAAGCGCAGGGCGATGAACCTGATGCCGTAGAGGTGGCTGTAGACGTGCCCTAAAAGCTCTCCTGCCACCTTTGTGGCTGCATACGGGCTGATGGGCATGAGGACGCGGTCGTCCTCCCTCCAGGGGACGTTGGGGTTTACGCCGTAGACGCTGGATGAAGAGGCGAAGACGAACTGCTTTACACCCCACTCCTTGGCCAGCTCCAGCAGATTTTGGGTGCCGCGGATGTTGACCTCCTGGTAGCCGATCGGGTCCCTTATTGAGGGGCGCACACCGGCTTTGGCAGCCATGTGGACTATAACGTCATATTCCCCTGTGAGCTGCTCCCGCAAAGCGCTCATGTCTCGGATGTCGGCCTCGACCAGTCTGTAGCTGCCGTAGTCGAAGTGAGGGGCGATGTTTTTGCGCTTGATCTCAGGATCATAAAAGGGGTCGAAGTTGTCCACAACTGTAACCTGCCAGCCCTCGGCCAGGAGCCTGTCGACCAGGTGGCTGCCGATAAAGCCCGCCCCTCCGGTTACCAGGGCGCTCCTCACCGGCCCACCCCCAGATACTGAAACCCTGACTTAAAGACCTCATCGGGATTAAAGAAGTTTCTGCCGTCGAAGAACAGCGGGTTGCGAACCTGCTGCCTCAACCTGCCGAAATCAATGTTCGCCCACTGCGGCCACTCGGTTGCCAGAACGACAGCGTCTGCTCCCAAAGCCGCTTCATAGGGGTCTTCGAAAAAGCTAATGTTCGCCACGCCCTCGAAGGCTTTCCGGGCATTCCGCAGCGCAACGGGGTCACAGGCACTTACCTCAGCACCCTCTGCGAGAAGCTCTCTTATGATATCCAGCGCGGGGGCATCGCGCAGGTCATCTGTCCCCGGCTTAAAAGCTAGCCCCAAGACTGCGACTTTCTTCCCTTTGAAGTCCCCCAAGTGCTTCCTGAGTTTAGCCACTGCTTCCTTTCTCATCCGGTAATTTACCTCTCTGGCTGCCGCCACGATGGGCATCGCATAGCCCTTCTGCCTCGCCAGCTCCAAGAGGGCTAAGGTATCTTTTGGAAAACAGCTTCCACCCCAACCGATTCCGGCATTTAGGAAGCTATTGCCGATCCTCTTGTCTGTCCCGATGCCTTTCGCAACATCTGTTATATCTGCGCCGACTTTTTCGCACAAACCGGCGATCTCGTTGATAAAGCTGATCTTCAATGCGAGAAAGGCGTTGGCTGCGTATTTGATCATCTCGGCGCTGGCAGGCTCGACTATGATAAAATGCGGCAGCTGTAAGCCGTTCGGCCTCGGCAGAAACTCCGGGGGAGTGAAAGTCTGCTGTGTGATCGGCTGGTACAGCTGCTGGAGGTCAGATATGGCTTTCCTGGAACGGGTTCCAACGACAATCCTCTCAGGATAAAATGTGTCCTGCAGGGCCATCCCTTCCCGCAGAAACTCGGGGTTTGAAACAATGTGCACATCACAAGAAACGTTTCTTTGGTTCAAGAGTTGACTGAGCTTTTGAGACACCATTTCATTTGTTCCAACAGGCACGGTTGATTTAATAACAATGGTGTAACTTCCTCCCGGCCTCAGGGATTCAGCAATCCCCTTGACCGCTTGTTCGACGTAAGACAGGTCAGCCTCCCCATTCTTCTTTGCAGGCGTTCCCACAGCTATCATCACAATATCAGCCGATGGGACGCAGTCATCCAAATTCTCAGTGAAGAACACGTCCTCCCGCACGATTTTCAACAGCTCATCAAGGCCTTTTTCATAAAGAGGGCTGCGCCCCTCTCTTAAAATCTCAAGCTTTTCTCTGTCTTTCTCTACCACTGCAACATCATGGCCGATATAGGCCAGCGCTAAGGCAGTTGTCAACCCAACATAACCAGCACCTATTACTGTGACTTTCAACTTCCGTCCACCCTTTCCGCAATCGCTGTTGACGGGAACGTCCAGGGGATCTCATATCCTCCATTGGCTGTTGGACTCTTGGCTGGCAACCAACGTGTAGCTATCGAGGCCTTGTATGACCGACACACTGCAGTTACCCTCGGGATATATCAAACCCTTCCCACCCCCACTTGTTTTGAACGATTTATGTTAAAGCAATCGTACGTGAAACTCTACGGTAGCTACCACTGGTGCCAAGCGTTTCCACAGACCACCTTACTGCTTCTTTTTCAACATCAGGATGCCTTCATGTCGTCTTTCATATATTCGTAGAAAAACACGCCGAAGACGGAAACCATCAGCGCAAGCAGTCCGGCAACCATGGTGTTTAGCCCAGCTCTGGGCCTTACCGGCTCCTCGGGGACCGGATCTGCCTGTATAAAGATGCACTTCTCCACCAGGCCGCTTTTATATACGGCATCTAAGCGGTTCTTTTGCTCCTCTAGGCTGACCAGCACATCCTGGTGGCGAAGTATCCTGCTATATGCCAGAACCGAATTGACGTCGTTGCCGGCCAGTTTGCCCCAGTTTTCCTGCACGACGCCCTTCATGATGACCTGTTGCTGGTATGATATCTGATCATCAACCGCCCGGCGGACCAGTTCTAGGCGTTGCGTGAGGTCCTTCTGGATAACGTCCCTAAGTTCCTCGCACACCGCGTTCGCCAGAGCAGCCGCCCGCTTCGGATCGTTGTCTTCTGTTGTGACCGTAATGATCTGGGTATCTTTGGGGACTTCGGCTTTCACCCGTTCTCTCAGGCGCCCGGCGGTGTAATTGCCGCCGTCCATACCCAGACGCCGCGCTGCGTTTACTAATACTGCGTCGCTTTGAACAACATTAGCATACGTAGCGGGACTCGACATGGGAAAATAATCCGCGATTAGCGGAATCGGTTTTATCTCAATCATGGCAGAACCCTTGTAGACGGGGGAAAGGACAAACTTGCTCATCAACCCCGCCGCCAGTGATGCGCACAGGGTAACCACAACTATCATTAAGCGGTACCGCCACAGAACGCGCAAAAGTTCGCGAATGTCTATCTCGTCTTCAGCGTCCACAGGCAAATATCTGGTCTCCTCCACAGTCCGACTGCTCCTTCCTTGATTTGTCTAAGCGCTTCCATCGCAGGGTTTAATTGTTACCCAATTGCACACCGCTGAATGGTATTCGCCACAACATAGCAAAATCCTTCCAGTGTTAATAATTTTCGAGGATTTTTCTCCCAGAGATCGTCCCTGGCAGTAGAAACGGTGGTGAGTCCTAATTGGATTCGATGCTGTGTATCAGCAAGGCCGCTTCCTCTACTTTTTCATCCATTTCCGGGGGGCGAGTGAACTGCCCGCTCTGTTGCGGGTATCTGGCCCGGACCTGGGCTATCTTGCGGTCGAGTTGCTCCGACACTTCTGACACCTTGGCCAGGTAGCGTTTGGCTTGTTTGGGGTCTTTTTCTTTGTCTAGGTAGTATTTGCCCATGCTGAGGTAGGCGTCGGCCAGGTTGAGGTAGTTGCCCGAGTCTAGCGGATTGGCCTTGAGGCACTGTTCCAAAATGTGAATCTGGCCGCGGGCATCGCCTACCAGCGAGTAAGCGTGCAGTATTTCTTTCAGATTTGCCAGGTCATAGGGACGCAGGCGCTCCGCTTCCCCGGCGTGCCTGCGGGTTTTTGTCAGGTATATCCCGGCTTGCGGGTGTTTGTTTTCTGTAAGGATCTTATACTTAACGGCGCATACCTTGGCCAGGTAAGCGTTGAACCGGCCGTCCCAGGGGTTCAAGGCTATAGCCCGGTGGAAAGCCTCCTCGGCCTGGTCGAAGTTGTTGGAATTAAAGGCTTGAGCTGCCCGTTCGGCCCAGGTGTTGGCCCGGGCAAAGGAGGCCGCGGGTACGAGAAGGACGAGGGACAAAGCGACTGCCACTGCCGGTAACCATCCTGGCTCTTTCCTGGTTATACGCATCCCCGGGCAGGATAGGTTCGCGCCCGCTGCCACGAGGGCAAAAAGCGACCACAGGATGAAGGCCACGGCCGCAAGCGACAGGTCAAAGTCAATAGCAGCGTGGGCCCCCAGAGCGAGGGCGGCGGAGGCTACGCCCCAGTTCAAGACCCACTCCTCGCGAGCCGGGCGTGCCCGGTAGAGCCGCCACAGGTTATAAGCCAGCAGCCCCCACATGGCGAGAAAAGCAGCGAAGCCCAGTGTGCCCGCTTCCACCCACACCTGGAAGAAGTGGTCGTGGACCTCGGTGGTCCAGTAGGGAAAATCTAGGTACTGGTGATAGAGGGCGTTCCAGCCCCCGGTCCCGGTCCCGATTAGGGGATGGTCTTTTACTATCTTTAATGCCGCGTACTTGAAATCGATACGCGATGCATAGCTCGAACTGCCGATGTCTTTGAATTGATGTATCCGCGACATCAGGCTTCCGGGCAGCACCTCAGCCGATATCCGCTGGTGCAGGCCCGCTCCCGCGCCGATACCGGCGGCCGCAAGCAAGATCCCGACCGCAATCCCCGCGGTCCAAACGCACCCCTTTGTCCGGTAGCACTGGACCAGCCCCTCCCAGACCAGCTGCCCGAGAACAACGGTCACTGCGGTGAGCAAAAGTCCTGCAAACGCGGGGCGGCTCTGCCCCGCCGTTATTGCGGGCAGGAACTTGATGGTGCCTAAGGCCGCGGCCGCGTAGGCCAAGACCAGACTGTATCCAGTCTTTATCCTGTAGATACCGGGCATTCCGGCCAGGAGCAGGGCTGATCCCATGATAAGCACCAGCCAGCCGCCCTTAGAAACGGCAACTACGGCGACCAGCACCATGACGGCTGTAGATATTCCGTACACTGTCCGTTCCACAATATTCCCTGACCTTATCCACAGCACTATGCCTATCAGGCTCATTACCGCCATGTATGTAGCAGTCGTGTTAGGGTATTGCAGGGTAGACATTATCCTGCCCGCCTCAAAAGCCCCGGGATAGTGAGAATACCCGGTGGCGGCGGCGATGCCGATGGCGGCTACTCCGAGAGCGCTGGCAAAAAGCGTCTTCAGCACGGTCTCGTAGCGCCGGTAGTCAGAGACGACCTCTCTTACCATCCAGTAGATCATGAAGTAGTTGAGGGCTTTGAGGAAGCCTTTGATGGCGTCGCCGATATGTACCGCTCCGACGAGGGAAAGAAGATACGCCCCGGCGTAGGCCAGAACCGCGTAATCGAGCGGGTTCTGGATGAACCGGAGGTCGCGCCTGCGCAGCTTGTCCGCCCAGACCAGCCCGTAGATGAGGGCGGTGATGACGTGCGTGGGCAGAAGCTCCTTGTCGAAAAAGAGCCCGCGGAAGTACGGGGGATAGAAAAGGAGCACGCAGACGGCAAAAAAGGCCACGGCCGCAAGCCAGCCTTGGGGCAGGCTGAGGCAGGGCATTCCTGCTTTTTTCGCCGTTTTCGGTGTATGGGAATCCTGCCGGACTTTTATTTTGCTCTTTGAGCCTGATGCGCTCGATGCCTTTTTCGATGCTTCAGAGTTGGCTTTCTTGGGCGATGTTTTTTTCTTAGTCATGTTCCTCTCCCGGTTAAGTAGATGCTGAGCCACAGATTGACACAGATGAGCACTGATTAACACAGATGTTCAATAGACGCAGATTTACGCAGAGCCACTGATTGGCACTGATTGGCACGGATTAACACAGATATTTATTCATTAGACGCTGATTAACGCAGAGCCACAGATTGACACAGAGCCACACATTGACACTGATTGGCACAGATTTACACTGATATCATTAAGCCCATTCGGCTTGGTCTTTCCTGACAGAAGACTCGTTTTCCAGTTCTTCTTCCCCGAACGTCTCGATGTGAAAGCGAATGGCGGACTTGACGTCTGCCAGCGCTTCTTCGTATGTGTCCCCTTCGCCAACGACTACTCCTTTCAGCCCAACCGGGTATGCCACGTACCCGTCCGGGTGCTTCTCCACTATTATCTTGAACTGGCGCATGCTGAGCCCTCCTCTCTCAGGAACCTTAACGTCGCCACTACAGTAATTACAGTATATGATTAGAATATCATGGGATTGAATCCTTTACTCATCACCCGGCCCTGTGGGCTCGCTGGTAGAGCCAGGGGGCTTGGGGTAGGAGTGGTCGCTTGGGGCTTGGGCCCAGGCGGCCTGGTCCTTTTTGGTGGTCACCTTCTGCAGCCCTGATGTCCCCGCATGTCCGGTGCCGTCGGGGAACGGCGAGTCCTGCACCACGGCGACGGTCTTGCCCGCCAGGAGATCATCGAGGATGGTCCCAGCTATCTTTTTGTCAGCCACCCAGTAGCTTATGCCGGCATGGGTGTAAAAGTACCCGGGCAGGGTCTGGGCGACAAGGCTGTCCGGCGTAAAGTCTTGGGCCAATTCCGCCAGGGCCATCATCTGGCGCAGCGACAGGTTCGTTTCCACGTTCTTGGCTATCTCGGGGACCAGCTTGGGAAGCTTCAGTATGGTCTTGGTCTGGAACATCTCCTGGGCCAGGGCCATCATGAACTTCTGCTGGTGCTCCAGCCTCCCTATATCACCGGTAGCATATCCCCGGTAGCGGACGTAGGCCAGGGCCTGGCGGCCGTTTAAGCGCTGGAGGCCCGGCTTTAAGTCGATGTCTTCCGACGGCTTATACATCCGCCGGTCAACGTCTATGGTTACCCCCCCGAGCGCATCCACGATGCCCTTGAAGCCGTTGAAGTTCATGAGGACGTAGTAGTCTACCTTGGTTCCCATGAGATCGCCTACCACCTTGCAGGCCAGTTTGGGCCCGCCTACGGCGCAGGCATGATTAACCTTGGGCACGGGGCTGCCCGGAACCTCGATCCTGGTGTCCCGGGGGATGGAAACTACCGCTACCTTCTTGTTCTGGGTGTCGATGCGGGCGAGCATGATGGTGTCGGACCTGGTCATGGTCTCGCCCGGACGGGCGTCTATGCCGAGGATCAAGATATCCATGCGGTCCTTGATGCCGGCCCCTCCTACCGCCTCTTTGGCGGTCTCGAAGACCTTGTTCCAGAATTCGCCCGTAAGCACTGCCGGGATGCTCCAGCCGACGCCGAAGGCGAGAACGAACGAGGCTACGAGAAGGGCCGCCGTCTTCAGCAGGGCCTTGTCTTTTATAAGTTTGAGAATGGTCATAGCTCATCATCCTTTGTATTAGACGCATGTTGTTACTGATACCCTAAAAAGTCCCGAAGCAGACGGTGTTAAATGTCCGGAACATGACGGAATAACTGACCAGTTGACAAGTAGTCATTAGCAAGGGAGAACTAGTTCAGTTCTCCCTCAATTACCCGCTTTACCATGTGGTCATCAATAATACGATAGCCATTCTGAGCCCCATATATCAGGCAGTGGGTACAGGCTTTGTTGATAAGCCGGGCAACACCTGAAGAAAACTGGAATATTTCATCCAAGGCACTGTCCGAGAAGATGTCACGTTCCGTACCCGAGTAGGCACGATGCTGTTTCACATATTGTCCGGTTTGTGCCCGATCCATGTGCGGCATTCTGCAAACCAGGTCGATGCGCTGGCGGATGGCAGCATAAGCCTGAAGCTTAAACCTCTCGCGCAATTCGCTTTGCCCTACCAGGATGAGAGCCATAGGGCTTTCGGAATCCATTTTGAAGTTGAGAAGAAACCGGACCTCTTCTAACATTTCCTTGTCCAAAAGGTGTGCTTCGTCTACAATAACTACCGGCTGTAGAGAATGGATTCCTTTCATTAATTCGATTTCCCGGTGCAACTGGCGCTTGGCATCTCCGCGATAGAACCTGGCCTCACAGCCCAGTTGTTCCAACAGGCCCTTGTAAAAGTGCCGGGGAGTGAGCTTGGAATCCGCGAGGTACATTACCATAAAGCGAGAGGGATTAAGACTGTCTTTGAACCGTCGGATAGCCGTTGTCTTGCCTGTGCCGCTGTCTCCAGTCAGTACAGCAAACAACTGCCGCTCGGCTGCATACTCCAGACGCCCTATTGTTTCTTCCAGCATTACCGATGGGTACAGATGGTCTGTTGGGATGTCCCGGCTAAACGGTGTCCGGGCAAATCCGTAGAAGGACTCAAACATCTGTTTCATCCCCCTTTCGCACCACCCGGTAAGATACAGCCGGGATTATCTCCTCTCTCTTTTGCTGATGTTTCTTTCCTGCTGCCGCAAGAAGCCTTGATGATTCAGGCGCCTTTTGTCTTAGGTGTTCCGGGAGCCCGGGACGTTTACCGGTTCGTTCCCCAATAACCAACTCTTTAACTTTGAAAGGAGCATGCCCCTTGTATTCGATGGTCAACTCGTCAGTAGCAGTGGGGTCGTAAATTACGTCTACTGTACAGCCGATAAAGGTGAGCCCGACCTCATACTTTTTCCCCATGAAGCTTATGCATCCTGCTTTATCTACCTTGCGTTCCTCGCAGTGCAGAAAGGCATTGGTTACGGTTTCCGGGCTAGCAAAGCGCAAAAGGGTCCGGTCGCTTCTAAAGGCAGCCTCAGGGCTGGTGTTCAGGGCCGAGTGGGGCCTTGCCTGATAGCATTGGTCCAGCCATACCCAGAAAAACTGGTTTATCTTCAAAAGGGTCTGTGGTTTCTCTAGGGCAGCTTCAGCCAGGAAACTGTCCACCACCCGGTTGAAGCGCTCCACCTTGCCGGTTGCTTCCGGGGAATACGGTTTGGCGAAAAGGAGCCTTATGCCAAGCTTTGCGCATATCCGGCTCATCCTTTTCGTCCGGTACTGTCTTCCGTTGTCGAAATACACCGCTTCCGGCACACCGTATTTGGTGATTGCCTGGCGGAAGCAGTCCTCAACAATTGACTGGTCCAGGGTGGGATAGAACTCTCCATGCAGGACAAACCTGGTGGCGTCATCGATAAAGGTAACCAGGTAAACCTGTTTTTTGGCACCCCCTGGACCAATTGGCAGATAGGGTCCGTACTTGATATCCGAATGCCAGAGCTGGTTACGAAAGCGGTGCTGGTAGCGTCGGGATGCAATGCCTGTAGCGGCATACATCCGCATGTGCCGGCTGCTGTATCCTTTTTGGGCCAGTTTCTCCTGCAGAGTGCTGCGTTTTATCTGCCCTGGCTCAACCAGGCCTTCCCACTCCAGGATCTGAATGATCTGACTTACACTCCTTTTCGGTACCTCCCGGCGCAGAAGGATGGCCTGCTCCAATACGTGGGACGGAACGGCATCCCTTAAGCTTCGTTCCCCCTTGGCTTTGGGCTTAAGCCCGCTAAAGCCTTCTTTTCGGTACTGGGACAGGTATCGCCTTAAGGTGCGTTCGGAGATACCGTGCCGTTCACAGATCTCAAGCTTCAGTTGTTTGGCTCTGGCGGGATCAAGGTCCTCTGCTAGCAGTGGTGACAAAAGCTGCATCCGTTGGACCGCAATTTCTTCCGCCTTCTTCTGGTCTCTCATTGCTGAATCCCTCCTTAGGTTGATTCAGCATGAGTCTATCTCTTACTCGTTACGGACAAAATGCAAAACGGGTATGTGGCCAAAGATTTGAATTTGTTATCGGTCGGACAATTCTTGCCAGCCATCCCGGGGCATCTCCAACATAATGCCATATTCTCTGGAGCTTGGACTTGGGAAGAAGGGATGCGTCTTCCGCAGTTTCATTGCCATGTCGGTTCTTCAGTGATTCCAGACAGCCTTGAAAGTAATCAGTCAGACTGTTAAACCAGTGACGCCAACGGCTCAAGGTGGCTTCATCAGCAGGTACGCTTAAATGACAATCTCCGCTTACTACGGCTTCAATACTCTCGCTGATATGGCGTTTGTACGGAACAACTAGATCGGGGAGCTCGTGATGAATAGTTTTACACTCTGCACATTGCATCCTGCGGATGACCAGGTAAATCTTTTGTCCTTGCCCGTTAATACAGGTTCGCTTCCTGCTGCCGATTACTTTCAAACGCCCATTACAGCATGGACAACAATTCTGCTCCTCGCTCCTAACAAAAAACACTTTTTTCGGGCTTTTCTATTAGCTCATATTTTGATACAATGACCATGCTTTTGATGTAGACGTTCCTGGTGCCTTTGTTTGCTCCAAAAGCACATTCAACAGGAACGTCTTTCCTTTCTTTAAGCTATGGCCATTATATCCAGCAATTCCCCGTCAGGCAATTCCGTCAGCTTTTGGTCATTTTAGAATGGCTGTAACACCCTGGGAACGTAAGCCCGTAAAGAGGGCACCTAGCGTTATAACTCCCGAGGTTATTGACTTTATTAAATCATGTTTACAGGAGGATGCCCAAACTCCAAATAAACGGCAAAAACATACCGCCCAGCGAATTTATGAGCGCTTACGTGAAGAAAAAGGCTTCACTGGTGGATGCTCTACTATTCGTAATGCCGTTAAGGAGCTAAGAGACAAAATACCTAAGGTTTATGTACCCCTGGCTTTTGAGCCCGGAGAAGCCATCCAGGTAGATTGGGGACAGGCCACCATTATACTTAACGGAGTAAAAACCGAAGTCCATCTGTTTTGCATGCGACTTTGCCACAGCATAGCCCCATTTGTAATAGCTTATCCCACCGAACGCGAAGAAACCTTTTTAGAAGCTCATGTCAAAGGATTTGAATTTTTCGGTGGAGTGAGCCGGGACTTGATCTATGATAACTTAAAAACCGCCGTAAAAGAAGGCTGGGGCAAAACAGCCCGGGAACAGGATAAATTCGCCGCCTTTCGAGCTCATTATGCTTACCGGCCAGTATTTTGCAATCCAGGTGAAGGTCATGAAAAAGGACTGGTAGAAAACCTGGTTGGTTACGCACGCCGCAACTTTTTAGTGCCAGTACCCAGGGTATCCAGCTTTGAAGAACTTAATCAATTACTGCAGCAACGTTGCCTAAAATACATAGAACACCATAAAGTTCAGGGTCGGGATATGAGTGTAAAAGAAGCTTTTGCCCTGGAACAAAAAGCTCTTCTGCCCCTTCCCCTCAAACCCTATGAAAGCTGTAAAAGTGCCGAAGTAAGAGTAGATTACTTTTCTACGGTACGCTTCGAAACCAACAGCTATTCAGTACCGGTAAAATGGTCAGGCAAGCAGGTAACCGTTAAAGCCAGTGGACTTAAGATTAATATTTACTACCGGGGAGAAAAGATTGCCAGTCACCCCCGCTGCTACAAAAAATACCAGACCATTTACCAACTAGAGCATTATATACCTCTGATAGAACAAAGACCCCGGTCAGTATTTCATGCTAAACCAGTCAAAGAGGCGAAGTTGCCAGAACAGATCTTTGAATATGCTAAAAAGCTAAAAAACCCTGACAAAGCCATGGTTAAGCTGCTGCGCCTGATAGTTGATCAGGGATTAGAGCCTGTGCTAAGAGCCCTTAAAACAGCCCAGGAAAAACAGCAATACTCCCTTGATATCATAGAATTTAACCTGGCTAGGGAAAATCAGGCAATACCTCTGGCAGTCAAAGGCCCGGTAGTAAACCCCGTTGATATCAAAGCCTATGACCAACTGCTGTCGGGGGGTGCACAGATATGAACCCTGGACAGGAGATGATCAAACTTTATGCCAAACAGCTCAGGCTGCCTACCCTGGCTCAGATAGATGATTTAATACGCCAGGCGGAAGAACAGGGCCTAAGTTATGCAGATTTCTTAGGCCAAGTACTGCAAAGAGAAATCAATCAAAGAGAGGAAAACCAGCAGCGGTTAAAAATCCGTA
>LFRM01039081.1_pt1 | contig 14554 bp, 13 predicted proteins | sample 618341 | NCBI WGS metagenome assembly LFRM01 (sample SAMN03654438, study PRJNA283298) | anaerobic digester metagenome | isolation source: pool of bioreactors CSTR01a, CSTR02a, and CSTR03a thermophilic anaerobic... | place: Denmark: Kgs. Lyngby | collected 2014-05-21 | reverse complement strand
AGATGTGTATAAGACGGCGCTTGATGATTGGAACGCTTACCTCCTGGCGCATAGGCCGGCACCAGTAGGCGACTTTAAAAAGGAAGACCCAAGCGTTTTAAAAAAGCCAGTTATTCGAGTTTTATATGATGAGCGCTTGGCAATCTTAAATATCAAACGCAAGCCTACAGTTGGGCATGCTTGGTTGAAAAATGAAGATGATGGGCATGAGTTTGAGGCAGACGTAAACGATATTAAAATAATTTCGGTGGGTGAGTTGTAATGAAAACTCGGCTGGTTGTGATGAATGAACATCGAATTGTGCAAGCAGAGCATGACGGCGAGTGGGTGAATAAAAAAATACAAAGGGCGGGTAAAAATATAAAGGCGGGAATTTATGACCTTTATTTATCGCAAGAGCTTGCTTTAGATGGTGAGTGTAAGGGTGTAATTATTCATGCCGATAACGATTATGTGTACCAGTTGGACGGGAAAAAGATAATTAAATACTCAGCGACTTGCTTTGACAAAAAAATAACAGTGGGCAGCAAGCCCACTGTTATTAGGCAGAAAAGTGGCGAGTATAAAATCAATTAATTTTAGCTGCTAAATTTATTGAGCATCGTATGATTGAATATGTTGTAGATGGGAAACAGGCTCTTTTCGGGCGAGAATTACTTGCTGACTGCGTTGTTTCATGGAAAAAAAATGGGCATGAGATAATGGAGAAAGTGAGGTTTTTTGCTTTTCCTTGTGGGCCGACAGGTATTTTTTATTTTGCATTTGGAATGGTTAGCTTTGAGAATCAAGATACATTGATTTTTGAGGATGGGCGTATCTACCCCACCAGAGAGCTGGCAATACAATCTATAGGCCGCGCAATAGATGAGACTGCCAATAGATGAGTCTGCCTACGGTCGCCGAGGTTAATTTCGCCTAGCGAAAAACGAGAGGAATAAATATGATAATTTTTTTTAGTTGGTGGTTCGCGGGTGTTCTAGTGGCGCTTGCAGCTTATGCGCTTCAAAAGTCTTGGAGTGGTAAAAAAAACCTGTAGAGGTGATTTATGCAAATAAAAAAGGAAGACGTACTGCAAGCATTTAGAGAGGGTCGCAGCAAAGAGCTGATTGGCTCTGCGCTTGCTGAGCAAAATGAGCTGCGCGGGGCAGTAAACAGTTCGCCAGTTAATGAGCTTTATGAAAACGTGCTTGCTGTTATGACTCAGGTTAAGCATGAGCAGATAGACAGGATAGAAACTCGATTAGAGGGTTTGATTGATAGGCAGGCCGCAGCGCAAAAGCAAATGCTGAATCAAAAACCAACCTTGTTTGCTGGCTTCGGTGCAAGAGCTAAATGGCAAAATGCACAAGCGCAAACACAGGCGCGAATGTTTACCTTAAACACTCGATTGGAGCAGGTTAGAGAAATAAAAGATGGGATGGGGTTGCATGCCCCTAAAATTGTCGAGCTTGCAACTCAAAAACTTAAAAAAGAAGAGCCTGCACTTTTAAAAGATTGGGAGCAAATGCAAGTAGCGCAAAGGCTGCATCAAGCGCGACTGAGAAAGGAAGAACAAGAGCGCAAGAAAGTGGTTAATCAAAGCCTCGGGCGCGGGCAAACTTTGTCTTTATCAAAATCTATATCTTGACTGTGCAAGCTGTAATAAATAAACCCGCATATAGCGGGTTTTTTATTGGGTACTGTGAGTGTAAGGTGTTATGAGTATGGTGCTTTATAAAATGTTTCAGGGTTTTTGTGAAGAAGTATCGTAGCCATATGAATTAAACACCGCACAGTAAAGTTTGGCTCAGACTCAAGATTAAGTGATTGTGAGTATTTTTCCTCTAGGTTTTTTAGAAATTTGTTTCGCTCAGAGAGTTTGTTCCGATAGGTTGGGTTTGGGTCTGGTTCGAGCAACCGTTCGCTGAACGGTTGCTCAGTTAAGATGTAGGGTAAAGTGTGACCAATACCATCAAGCTCTTCTGCAATGGTCTCGTCTTCATCCTCTTTGCTCATTGCTGCAACACAGATAAGGCCGCGCACATCAATAGTCAGGTCAAGATAGGCGTTCTTTAGGTTTAACAATTCTTTTTCAAGACTGACAATATGTTGTTTTTTATCGTCTAGCTCTTTTTTTAGGTCTAAACTTTCTTGTTTGGGCGCTACTTTAAAAATCGCGTGAAATATACTCATTGTGTAAATCCTTTATGAAGCAATGGCAAAAACTGCAATTAAAGCCGCAGTGATTGTTAGTGCTGACGCGACAAGGTTAAGCATGGATACGTTTCTATTTTCTTTCATGCTTTGATGGATTAAATCAAGGGCTGAATTTTTATCTGCTTTTAGTGATGAGTGAATTTCTTCAATAGCGGTTTTAAGTCCTGCATCCAGTACGCTGTTCATAGCTTTTTTACTGGCGTCCAATGAGACGTTTAACATTTTCTGAGCCTTTTCATTCGCCGCTATATCCCAGCGGCTTGCGGCCTCTTCCAGCTCGCTTTTAAAGCTGCTTAGTATTTCAGCTTGAGCGGTCATGGAGTCTTTTAAAAGTATTTCATTAATAGTTTTAAGTACCATTATCGGGTCGTCACGGCCAACAGCTATACCGTGACGGATTGCGATTTCTTTAATGATTTCGTCGTATTCTGTACTCATATAATCACCGCTTGCTCAAGTTGAGCAAAAAGCTTTTCGCGGACAATTTTCAAGCGCTGGCGAGTCATAATTGTTAATGAGTCATCATTTAGAACTTCGTTAAATGTTTTTCTTGCTTGAAGCATCTCGGAAAAGTCGCGCCCGTAAGTGTCTTTTTTCAGTTCAGGAATGCTAATAATCGCAGATACAAAATGTTTATTGGTTTTATAGGCTTGAAGCTGCTCGAAAGGTTTGCCCTCATGCTCTACAGCGCCCCAGTAAGGGTTTAGCCACACAACAAAGCCTGCCTCTTCTGGAAACTGTTTAACGAGCTGGGAGAAGCCGCTAAGCGTGTCAAGCAGTGCTTGCCCACCTGTAATAACGCTATGAATTATCAACTCATGGCCCATATCTTTTAAAAGGGCTGGTACTTCGTTGCTTGTCAGGTAATGGGATAAAGGTACAAAAGAACTTGCGCCATTATCAATAATAACGTCGCTTTCAGTTGTTGATATTTTCTCGATTAAGGCATCAAAGTTTCGAGTGTTTATTTCGTCGTCTTCAATGATATTTAAACGGTGAACATTCAGAGCTTTATAGCCCTCAAAAGTTGCGTTTACAGGGTCGGTATCAATGCACAAAGGTTGCTGCCCTTTGTTTTCTACAAACTGCGCAATAGTTGCAGCAATTAGTGATTTTCCGACGCCGCCTTTTCCTTGCAAAATAATATGAATCTTAGCCATTAAAGTAAATCCTCGGGTTTAGGGGTTGGGTCAAAAGTAAATCCAGCGCCTTTTTCTCGCATCGGTTTTGCGGCGGGCGTTACGGCTTTTGTTTTTGGTAACGCTACCTGTGGCACTGGCTTTTGTTCAGGTTTTTTTTCAATTTCAGTTTTTTTATTGGTTATGTGAGAAGAAACGTATTTCGTAAAGGTGTTGTAACTAACGGTTAGTCGCTTTGTTTCTCGCAAGTGTTCCCAAATCATAAGCATGGTGAATCCACTGCTTAAGGCTTCTTCAATATCTTTTTTCAGTGCGAGAAAACTGATTTTTGCAATGGAGCGGGGGCGGGTGCTTTTTTTCTTTTGCACCCACTCTGCTAGTTCCTCGGTGTATTTTTTGGCAGTCATTGCTACCTCTTTCAGTTTTAGCGCAAGGGTTAATAATTCGGTAATGAAACGTAGTTAAAGCGTGTTTTAAACGTGCTTAAAGCTTATTTTACGTTATATAGCGTGATTTTACTTGGTTTTATGCCTTATGCAATCCCTTTGCGTTCCAATCACTATATATAGTTGCTATATTCTCGATTCGATAATTATAATTACTGGAGTAATCAACGCTGATAAGCGGGCAGGATAGGTGAAGTTAGCTAATCGGGCAAGCCGATTATCTAATTTCACTTATCCCTTATTCGCACTTCGTGCTCAACGGGAATCCTGTACTGCGTAGCAAACGGCTACCGCCTTTAAGAGCAATACCCAGCGCATAAATCAAGAGAGTTTAAGTAATGGATGAAGAAGAAAAAAAACTGATACAAAAAAGAAGTCATCACTTAAGAGTGCCAGTGCTGCCTGATGAGCAAGAGAAAATAGAGGGAATGGCTAAGCAGGTTGGTTTAAGTGTTGCTGCTTATTTGCGTGAGATTGGGCAGGGCTATCAAGTGACTGGGGTTGTTGATTATGAGCAAGTCCGAGAGCTGGCAAGAATAAACGGCGACTTGGGACGGTTAGGTGGTTTGCTAAAGCTTTGGCTGACTGACGATTTTAAAGCGGCGGAAATTGGTAAGCCTGTAATTGTTGCGCTGCTTAAAAGAATTGAGGCGAATCAGTCTGAAATGGCTTTGGTAATGAAAAAGATAATCAGACCGAAAGCGGTTGAATTATGACTAGAATTTTAGCGGCTAAAATTTAAGGCGGCATAAGATGATAGCCAAGCATGTATCTATGAAAAACCAAGCCAAGAGTGACTTTGCTGGCTTGAGTGAATACATAACTGACAGCCAAAGCAAGGAGCATCGGCTTGGTGTTGTGACTGTAACGAATTGTCAGTCTGCAACAGTTGAAGCGGCGACAGAGGAAATTTTAGCAACTCAGCACATGAATAAGCGCGCATCGGGCGATAAGACGTACCACCTTATCCTCAGCTTTAAAGTTGGTGAGTCGCCAGACTTGCAAGTGCTAAAAGAAATAGAGGAAAGGGTCTGCGCATCCCTCGGTTTTGCTGAGCATCAAAGAATCAGTGCAGTGCATAACGACACTGATAATTTACATATACATATTGCAATAAATAAAATTCATCCAGAAAAACACACGATGCAAGAGCCTTACAAGGCATATAAAACTCTAGCTGACGTATGCGAAAAGCTTGAAGTTGAGTATGGCCTTGAGCGTGACAACCATGCCGTGCGGCACTCAGTTAGCGAGGGCAAGACCCGCGACATGGAGCGGCACTCAGGAATTGAAAGCCTTTCGAGCTGGATTAAAAGCGAGTGCTTGTCTGAGTTGCAGGCTGCAAATAGCTGGGAGCAGCTGCATGAAGTCATGCAGGCGAACGGTTTAAGTATTACGCCAAGAGGCAATGGGCTTGTGATTGAGTCTATTGATAGCGGCGTAACCGTAAAGCCTAGCACTGTGGATAGAGGTTTAAGTAAAGGGGCGCTGGAAAAGCGCTTGGGAGAATTTCAGGTTAGCCAGCATGAGCCTATTAAGGCTGAGCGGTCTTACACAGAGAGGCCCATTGAGCTTAAAGGTGTCAACACTGTGGAGCTGTATGCGCAGTACCAGCAAAGCCAAGCGCGGAACAAAAGCGAACAAAGCAGCGCTTTAATTGCCTTGAGAGGTTTAAAAGAAAGAAGAATAAACGACGCCAAGGCGGGTAATAAATTGCGCAGGCAGGCCATCAAACTAATGGGCGGCAGTCCATTGGCAAAGCGGATTCTATACGCGCAAGCCAGTAGCGCACTTAAGAAGCAAATTCAAAAAATCAATGAAGAATCTAAAGCCGAAAGAGCAAGGCTTTATAAAAACAATAAGCGCGAAACTTGGGCTGACTGGCTTAAGAGCGAGGGGGTTAAGGGTAACTCGGAAGCGGTTGCTGCGTTGAGGGCTAGAGGGAGAGTGCAGAGTAAAAACACTTTGCAGGGTGTTGGGCCGAAATTAAAGGTTAAGTCAAAACCTGTAAAGAAAGACGGTTTAACAAAAAAAGGTACTTTTGTACTGCGGGGAAAGGGTGCAATCAAAGATGACGGGCAAAGGTTGAGGCTTCAAGAAAAGGCCGATAGAGAGACTTTTAAAGAGGCATTGGTTTTAGCGGCAGAAAAATATGGCAACCGAATTACTGTTACTGGAAGTGCATTATTTAAAGCTCAGGCAGTACAGGCGGCGGTTGAGTCAAAAATTCAAATCAGCTTTGCAGACCCAGTTTTAGAAGCGAAGCGTCAAAAACTTTTAGCGGAGAACGAGCATGACAGACCAAACGATAGAGTCAGAACTGGACGCAGCACTAGCAATGCTGGAAGAAGAGAGCGAGTTGCCTACCGAAGTGGAGCTGATAGCAACAGACAGCGAAGCGGAGCAGGAGCAGGAGCAGCCAGAGAATTACTCGGCAAGCCCGACGTTGCAAGAGTTGGAGTTAAGCCGCCGCCCCAGAGCCAAAACCGTTTGCGAGGATTGTCCGAACTCGGTGTGGTTCAGTTCACCCCAAGAAGTGAAGTGTTATTGCCGAGTGATGTTTCTCGTAACGTGGAGCAGCAAAGAGCCAAATCAAATAACGAATTGCGACGGCCTGTACTTGGGGGGGGAGCAGTAAAAGCACACTCTAAATACACAGAAAGCCAAGAGGCGGCGGTGAAAAAGTATGTGTCAGAGAGGGAAGAGAAAAGGAAAAAAGGGTTCGATATATCAAAGCATTTACGATATAATGGAGAATCTGAAAATCTTAGTTTTGCTGGTTTGCGCAAAATCGACAGCGAAGATTTAGCGCTTATTAAGAGTGGCGACAGCGTACTGGTAATGCCAGTGAATAGCGCAACAGCTAACAGACTAAGGCGAGTGAAGATAGGGCAGCAACTTTTAATTAATGAGCGCGGCGGTATTCAATCGGGGTCAGGCAGAGGGAAAAGCAGGTGAAAGCATTAAATAACCAAGTAGGGCCACAGGCCCGAATAAAGAAAAATACGCAAATACTTATGCCCGTTTTAGCTTTAGGGACGGCGGTGGCTGGGCTTCAAGCGGCCACACAGTTTTTTGCTTATAAGGCTAATTACCACGCAGCACTCGGGGCTAACTTAAATGGTTTTTACCCACCTTGGAGTATTGTTAATTGGTACTCAGAGTGGCACGACAAATTTCCAGATGAATTGATGGGGGCGGGCGGCGTTGGAACAATGGTGGCAGCGGCAGGAATGCTTGCAATGGCTATCACTAAAATTGTTACTTCTAACAGCTCAAAAGCAAATCAATACCTGCATGGTTCGGCGCGCTGGGCTGATAAAAAAGATATTCAAGAAGCAGGGCTTTTACCCAGAGACGCAGACTCAACAGGTGTTTATGTTGGGGGTTGGGAAGACAAAAAAGGCGAGTTTCATTATCTGCGTCACAACGGCCCAGAGCACGTTTTATGCTACGCGCCAACGCGAAGCGGTAAAGGGGTAGGGTTGGTTGTTCCAACAATGCTGAGCTGGCCTGCAAGTGCTGTAGTAACTGACTTGAAAGGGGAGTTATGGGCTTTAACGGCAGGGTGGCGTCAGAAGTACGCTAACAATAAAGTTTTGCGTTTTGAGCCAGCGGCGGGCAATGGTGGTGTTCGATGGAATCCGCTAGATGAGATTCGACTTGAAACAGAATACGAAGTCGGAGACGTACAAAACCTTGCACAGTTAATTGTAGACCCTGATGGGAAAGGGCTTGAGTCGCACTGGGCAAAGACTTCTTTCGCTTTGTTAGTTGGCGTAATCCTGCATGCTTTGTATGTTGCGAAGCATAACGGTGGCTATGCAACGCTTCCAAAAATTGACGAAATGCTTGCCGACCCAGAAAAAGACATTAGCGAGCTGTGGACAGAAATGACCACCTTTGCACACGTTAATGGCGCGGTGCATCCAGCGGTAGGTTCTGCGGCGCGAGACATGATTGACCGCCCAGAAGAAGAAGCAGGCTCGGTATTATCAACAGCAAAATCCTACTTATCTTTATATAGAGACCCAGTGGTTGCGCGCAATGTGAGCAGGTCTGATTTTAGAATTAAAGACTTGATGCACATGGATAGCCCAGCAACTTTATACATTGTTACCCAGCCAAACGATAAGGCTCGCTTGCGCCCCTTGGTGCGCATTATGGTCAACATGGTTGTACGGCTACTAGCTGACAAAATGGACTTCGAAAATGGCCGTCCAGTGGCGCACTACAAGCACCGACTGCTGATGATGCTTGATGAATTTCCGAGTCTTGGCAAGCTTGAAATCTTGCAAGAGTCTTTAGCTTTTGTCGCAGGTTACGGAATCAAGTGCTACCTGATTTGCCAAGATATTAATCAGCTTAAAAGCCGCGAAACTGGTTACGGGCCAGACGAAACAATCACTTCTAACTGCCATGTGCAGAATGCCTACCCGCCAAACCGAGTTGAGACAGCTGAGCATTTGTCGCGACTAACAGGCCAGACGACCGTAGTTAAAGAGCAAATCACAACAAGCGGTAAGCGTACCTCTGCAATGATGGGGCAGGTTTCAAGAACGATTCAGGAGGTGCAGCGCCCTCTTTTGACCCCTGATGAGTGCTTGCGGATGCCTGGACCTAGAAAGGCTGCGAGCGGTGAAATTGAAGAGGCGGGCGACATGGTTGTTTATGTTGCGGGCTACCCAGCAATTTACGGCAAGCAGCCTTTGTATTTTAAAGACCCTGTTTTTCAGAAAAGAGCTGCGATTCCAGCGCCCTCAAAAAGCGACTTTACTATTTTGGTTAATGAGGAATCCGTTTCGGATATAACGCTATGAATTTAAAAAAAGCGAGCAAGTTTTTTGCGCTGTTTGCCCTTTCTTTAGCTGTTTATGCGGGAGCGTTTTATTTTGCGGGCTACCGTATTAATACAACAAAAAGCATTCCCCAAGGTGTTTATAAAACAGTGAGCGGTCAAGCGGAGAAAGGCGATTATGTTCTGTTTTGCCCGCCTGCAACCGCCATTTTCGCCGAAGCCAAGGAACGAGGTTATATAAGCATTGGGCTTTGCGAGGGCAGTGCTGGGCTGATGATGAAAAAGATTTTAGCTGCTAAAGGCGATGTCGTTTCTTCTGGCGTAAACGGTGTTTTTGTTAATGGGAAAAAGCTTGTAAATAGCACGCCAAAGTTAAAAGACGGGAATGGAAATCTGATGCAAATATTCGAGACTGAAAAAGTAATGCTCGATGAGCAGCAGGTGCTTTTAATGTCTGACAGTAGTGCTAATTCGTTTGATGCTCGCTACTTTGGGTTGGTGAATAAGTCACAAATCAAATCAAAAATACAGCCAGTTTTAAACTGGTAATAAGGAAATCGTATGAGACTTTTTATTGCGGAAAAACCCTCAGCTGCAAAAGCTATTGCAGAGGCTTTAGGTGTCACAGGTCGCGGTGAGGGCTACATTGAGTGCGGTGATAGCACCGTTACTTGGTGTTTTGGACACATGCTTGAGCAGGCAGAGCCTGACGAGTACACGCCTGATGATGTTCCAAGAGGTAAGTCAGGAAATAAAATGTGGCGAATTGAAGAGCTACCAATAATTCCTGAAAAGTGGATTTTACACCCTAAAAAGGATGCTAAAAAACAGTTAGCTGTAATTGGTGGGCTTCTTAAAAAAGCAAAAGAAATTGTAAATTCTGGCGATATCGACCGTGAGGGTTGCTTACTTGTTGATGAGGTGATACAGCATTTTTCTTGCAAGCAACCAGTAAAACGGTTTTGGGTTTCGGCTCAAGATTTGGTTAGTGTTCAGCGCGGCCTTGCTGCTTTAAAAGATAATGCCGACTATGCGGGCTGGTCAGATGCAGCAAGAGGGCGCGCGCGCGCTGACTGGTTGATTGGCATGAACTTGTCGCGGGCGTACACATTGCGAGCGGCGCGAGGTGGCAGCAGAGCTTTATTGACAGTTGGTCGAGTTCAAACGCCAACATTAAATTTGGTAGTGCAGCGCGATAAAGATATTGAGACATTTAAAGCAATTCCTTTTCATACAATCCACGCAAAAATTAAGCATGAAAATGGGACTTTTGTTGCGAGCTGGAAAGCCAAAGAAGAGCAGTCAGGTTTAGATAGCGAGGGGCGCTTAGTTGATACAGCTGTTGCAAATGAGTTGGTAGAAAGCATTAAAGGGCAGAGCGGGAAAGTTATTGAGTACACGCAAGAAGCTAAAAAACAAAACCAGCCGTTAACTTTTGCTTTGTCTGATATTACTGTTTTGGCTTCAAGTAAGTATGGCTATAGCGCCGAAGAAGTTTTAAACACATGCCAGTCTCTTTATGAAACTCATAAATTGACGAGCTACCCCAGAACTGATTGCGCTTACTTGCCAGAGGCGCAGCATGCCGACGCGCCAGAAATTTTAGCTGCTGTAAAGCACGTTAACCCAGAGCTTGCAGGAATTATTGACGGAGCTGATGCGTCTATTAAATCGCGCACATGGAACGACAAAAAAGTCACAGCACACCACGGCATTATCCCAACACTTCAAAAGGCAGACAAAAGCCGCTTAAAGCCCGCAGAAAAAAACATTTATGAGCTGATTGTAATGGCTTATTTGGCTCAGTTTTACCCGCAGCATGAGTACATGCAAACAACTGTAGTTTCAGAGATTAAAAGCGAAGCGTTTTACGCCAAAGGAAAGGTTGTAACAAAGAACGGTTGGAAAGACGTTTATCAGGCAGACGACGAAGAGGCCGATGAAGAGGCCGACGACCAAAACCTGCCTGCTATGAGTCAGGGGGACAGCGTTGCGTGTTCAGAAGTAATCCGTAAAGACTCGAAGACCAAACCACCCGCCCGTTTTACCGAGGGTACTCTGATTAGAGCAATGGAAAACATTCACCGATTTGTAAACAACCCAGCACACAAAAAAGTTCTGCGAGACGGCGACGGAATAGGCACTTCCGCTACGCGAGCCTCAATTATTGCTGAGCTAAAAAATCGTGATTTCCTAGAGCTTAAGGGAAAGCAGATTGTCAGTACCACTTTGGGGCGCAGCGTTATTAGCGCTTTACCCGAAGTTGTTAGAAGCCCTGTTTTAACGGCCCTTTATGAGCGAATGCTAAAGGGTATTGAGTTGGGTGAGGCGACGCTTGACGATTTTATTAAGAAGCAAGAGGACTTTATTAAAGAGCAGGTGGAAAAAGCGGGTGACGGTTCTGTAAAGATAAAGGGAGCGAAAGAAGACGCTCAGATTTCAAAGCTGCACAAGTGCATGGAGTGTAGCGCTGGTTTAATTCGTCGCGACGGAAAAAAGAAAGGCACTTTTTGGTGGGGATGCAGTGGCTACCCAGAGTGCAAACAAACTTACCTAGACCTTAAGGGTAAGCCAGATTATCGGAAGAAACCTTAATTATTTGGAGTAATACCATGACTAAAGAAAATGATTTTATTGTCCCTGTAATTGATGACTTTGAAACTGCCGAGCAAGTTTTGCGGGCAAAGCTAATTGATGCAGAAACGCCGAGCTTTGAGGTTGATTTTGACCCAGATGAAGCGGAGCGCGCAGGCGCTTTTGTTGAGGATGCTCTTTCAGAAGAAGATGCCCGCGAGAGCATGATTGACTTAAACAGTGATGGAGAAACTGAGTGATGAGTAAAGCAATCAAAAAGCCTTTTCACGAACAGGTAGCAGAGAACTTAATCAAGCAGCTTGAGGCTGGAACAGCGCCGTGGCAGATACCGTGGAAAGCTGGGCAGCCGAACGCGATGATGCCAATAAACGCAACAAGCGGTAAAAGATACAGAGGGATTAACGCAATTAACCTTATGGCCCAAGGTCGCGACGATTCGCGTTGGCTGACTTACAACCAAGCCAGTGCGATGGGTGCGCAGGTCAAAAAAGGAGAGAAAGGGACGACGGTTCAATATTGGAAATTTAGCGAAGAGCAAGACAAGCTCGATGCCAGAGGCAAGCCTGAGCTAGACGAGAACGGGAAAAAGAAAAAAATCACCGTGAAGCTTGAAAGGCCGCGAGTTTTTTATGCCACCGTTTTTAACGGTGAGCAAGTCGATGGGATGCCGCCAGTCGCTGTTAGAAAAGTTGAAGAGCAGAGCTGGAATGCCATTGAAAGAGCAGAGAATATTTTGGCTGCGTCAGGCGCAAAAATAAAACATGAAAACGGCGACCGTGCCTTTTATAGACCGTCTACAGATAGCATTACGCTTCCCGAGCGCGCCCAATTTGAAAGCGCCGATTCTTACTATGCAACAGCGCTGCATGAACTTGGTCACTGGACTGGACACCCTACGCGCCTAGACCGTGACTTATCAAACCCTTTTGGGTCGGATGGTTACGCCAAAGAAGAGTTGCGGGCAGAAATATCATCAATGATTCTTGGGGATGAGTTGGGAATCGGTCACGACCCGAGCCAGCACGTTTCTTATGTGGCGTCATGGATTAAGAATTTAAAAGATGACCCAATGGAGATTTTCAGAGCGGCAGCTGATGCAGAAAAAATCAATGATTTTGTTTTGAGTTTTGAGCAAAAACAAGTGCAGGAGCAGGAGCAAGTTCAAGTGCAAGAGAAAACGCTAGGGATTATAGGGGCGCTCGATAATGTTATTAAAGAGCAACAGGCCGTAGCAAAAGACTGGGAGGGCCGAGAATACAAAGATAACAGTACAAAAGTTGAATTGAGGGGGGATGGCCCTAGTAATGCTGATGAATTGAGCGTTAGCAGCATAAATGAAACTCGTAGGAAAAATGCTATTGAAGCGGCGCTTCACTCGGTTAGGGCTGCTAATAAATTAAAAGATAAAATCGACGCTCAAGGTGAGCAAGAGTTTTTAAAAGAGGTAAATGCGCTTTACGAAAAATCTATTGATGGGGTGGGATTGCCAGACCCAGACCCTAAAAGTAAGACGGGGGTTCTGACTCAAGACCAGTTTTTTGAACAAAAATTTTTAAGTAGTATTTCTTACGATGGGCCAAGGGCGGTAGGGGCGACCGTTTCAAACAGTATTAGTAAAAGTGTTCTTGATGCTGTTAAGCAGCATAGGGCTGAGTTATTGGTGGAAAAGGTTTTAACACAAAAGCCAGAGGATAGCCGCCCACTTACACAGGTTATTGATGAGTTTTTTGATAACCAAATGAGTGCGCCTGCAATCGAAAGCGAACGTCAATATATAAACGTACCCTTTAAAGAAAAAGGTGAAGCGAAAGACCTTGGTGCTCGATGGGATAGAGCAGAAAAATCATGGTATGTGCCAGCAGGGGTTGATGTTAAGCAATTTGAGAAATGGAGCGTACCAGCAGCGGCTCAGATAGCGGAGAAAGCACCGCAGCAAGCTCAACAAGCCCAAGATAGCCAGCAGGCGGCAAGCGAGGGCGCGGGGCGCAAATATCTTGCAGTGCCTTATGAAGAACGTGGAGCGGCAAAAGAAGCGGGTGCTCGATGGGATAAAGCTGCTAAATCTTGGTATGCGGGCGAAAATGCAGACTTAGAAAAACTTGCTAAATGGGAAATCGGAAAAGCCGAAGCACAGGGAGAGCAAAGCCCCGCAATGACGCCACAAGAAGAGTTCGGGAGCTTCTTACGGTCGCTTGATTTTGTTATAGAGGACGGCCATCCAATTATGGACGGTAAGAGCCATAGGGTTAGTGTTGAGGGCGATAAGCAAGGCGAGAAGTCAGGCTTTTACGTCGGTCATTCCGACGGCCACCCAGCGGGCTATATGAAAAACAATCGTACAGGCGAAGAAGAACGCTGGAAATCAAAAGGCTACACGTTGAACCCAGAGGCCCGAGCAGAAATGCAAGCGGTAGCAGCTCAGAAACTAGCAGACCGCGCACAGGCATTAGAAGAGACTCAGCTTGCCACCGCTGCAAAGCTTGAAAAACAGGCAGAGGGCTTAAGTCCAGTGCTAGAAACCACGACCTACCTAAAGGCAAAAGGTGTTAAAGCGCATAAAGGCGTTTTAACCGACGCAGAGGGTAAGCGCACTTTTATTCCAGCAACCGACGCAGAGGGTAAGCAGTGGACTACTCAATATATACAGGAAGACGGAACGAAGCGCTTTGCAAAAGATAGTCGCAAAGATGGCTGTTTTCATGCGGTGGGTGGGCTTGATGCGGTTGCAGCAGCGCCCGTGCTTGTAATTGCAGAGGGCTACGCGACGGCGGCGAGTGTGGCAGAGGCTTTAGGTCATGCGACTGTAGCGGCGTTCGATAGCGGCAACCTTACAGTAGTCGCTAAAGCTTTAAACGAAAAATACCCAGATAAGCCAGTTATTATCGCGGGGGACGATGACGCCGCCCTTGCTCTTACACATGGCGTAAATGCTGGGCGGGTAAAGGCTCAGGAGGCTGCGGAAGCGGTAGGTGGAAAAGCTATTTTCCCAACTTTTGCTACTGGCGAAAACACCTACCCATCGGACTTGCCGCCAGTTACGCCTGAGCTGTACAAGGCTCATTCGCGGGCAGCAAGACAGCTGGAAGCAGCGGCAGAAAACAAAGTGCAAATTAGCGAAACAGAAAAAGCGCGACTAGAAACGGAGCTTTTGAGTGGTGCTCAGTTGGCTGCAATCGCAGGCATGAAAAAGCACACAGACTTTAATGACTTGGCAGAAAAGAGCGAGCTGGGCAAGAAAGGGCTTGTACGCCAAGTGACAGCTGCATCCAAACAAGTGATTAGCGAGCAGGCAAAGGCAATCGAAAAAACCAAAAAGCGAGTAGCGGAAAAAGCCAATAAACAAGATGAGGTGGAGAAGCCAAAGAAGCGCGCAGCTAAGA
>LFRM01047141.1_pt1 | contig 14555 bp, 10 predicted proteins | sample 618341 | NCBI WGS metagenome assembly LFRM01 (sample SAMN03654438, study PRJNA283298) | anaerobic digester metagenome | isolation source: pool of bioreactors CSTR01a, CSTR02a, and CSTR03a thermophilic anaerobic... | place: Denmark: Kgs. Lyngby | collected 2014-05-21 | reverse complement strand
TCTTGTATGTGATGGAGCAGGCTGTAAGGTTTGCAAACATGTTGGTTGGATAGAAGTTATGCCGGGTGGAACACCTCATCCCAATGTTCTTAAAGCCGCAGGACTTGACCCCTCAGTTTGGTCTGGATTCTATATTAATATTGGTCTTGACCGCCTTGTGATGATGCGTTACGGTGTTGATGATGTGAGGCTTTTTCACAGTGCTGACCTCCGTTTTCTTAATCAGTTCAAATAGGAGATAGATATAATGAAACTTTCATTAAACTGGATAAAAAAATATGTGAATCTTCCGAAAGACCTTACTATGACGAAGTTGTCATATGATCTTACTATGTGTACCGTTGAAGTGGAAGACACTGTTAGTATTAAAAAGAATTTGAACGGATTTGTTGTAGGTCGCATATTGACAGTAGAGTCACATCCAGACGCAGATAAACTTCGTGTTTGTAAAGTTGACGTTGGCGATACAGAACCAAGCACGATAGTTTGCGGTGGTGTGAATCTAGCCCCAAATCAACTTACAGTTGTTGCCGTTCCTGGTGCAATGGTTAGTTGGCACGGGGAGGGGGACCCTGTTGAGATAAAACCGTCTAAACTTCGCGGTGTAATGAGTTATGGAATGATTTGTTCTTCGAATGAAATAGGTTTAGAAGATTTGTTCCCTACAACTCAGCCTGCTGAAATTATGGACATTACAAACTTTGATATTAAACCTGGAACTCCTGTTGCTGAGGCTTTGGATCTAGACGATATAATTATCGACATTGACAATAAATCATTGACAAATCGCCCTGACCTTTGGGGACATTATGGTATGGCAAGAGAACTTGCAGCAATCTACGGCTGTCAGCTGAAACCTTTTGACAAAGTTGAATTGCCAAAGACAACAGATGGTCTTTCAATAGTGATTGACTCAAAAGAATGCTGTGCTCGTTATGCAGGGCTCGTGGTAAAAAACATAAAGAACGTCCCGTCTCCGTTTGCAATTCAGAGTCTTCTTTGGCGCGTAGGAGTCAGACCTATCAGTCTTCCTGTAGATATAACAAACTATGTAATGCTTGCTACAGGTCAGCCTACACATGGATTCGACAGAAATCATATAAAGGGCAGCATCCATGTCAGAAGAGCTTTTGCAGGTGAAAAACTTGAGTTGCTTGATGGCGACATACTCACTCTAACGACAGAAGACCTTGTTATAGCAGATGAAAAGGCAGCTGTTGCTCTTGCGGGAGTTATGGGTGGAAAACTTGATTCTATTCTAAGTGAGACAACAGAACTGATAGTTGAAGTAGCTAATTTTGATGCACTAAGCATTCGAAGAACTGCTCAGCGATTTGATCTAAGAACGGAAGCTTCTTCTCGTTTTGAAAAGGGCATCGACCCACAGCGAGTTGATGACGCTTTAGCTGTAATTGTGAGTATGCTTAATCGCGAATTTCCTGAAGCTGAGATTAGCGGGTATGTTGATAACTATCCTATGCCACTTGAAGAAGCTAAGATCAGAGTTAGCCTTACATTCCTGCGCAAAAGGCTAGGCAAGGAACTTTCAGAGCAACAAATAGATAAATATTTAAAGTCACTTGGTTTCGAAGTTTCATTCAACGGCGATGATATGTTAGTAAAAGTGCCGTCATGGAGATCAACAGGTGATATTTCCATACCTGATGATATTCTTGAAGAGATAGCACGCCTTATGGGTTATGAGAATTTTGAATATGTACCTCCTACTGTTGTGCTTGAGAAAGCTATCAATCAACGAGGGGCGTGCATGGAGCGAGCACTACGTGAATATTTAGCATTTCGTTGCGGAATGCAAGAAATATTCACGTATCCATGGATAGAAGATGAGTATATTTTAGCATCAGGTGCTGATATGTCCGAAATGCTTGAGCTTAGCATGCCTCCAGCACCAAACGAGAGCCATTTGCGTTCAACGCTTGTTCCAGGACTACTAAAGTCTGTATTTACAAACCTACGTTATTATGAAAGTTTCCGTATTTTTGAATTAACTCAGATATTCAAAAATAACAATTACCACTCTATAAATGAGACTCTGGAGATGTTGCCGAATATGGCACGTCATCTAGGAGCTGCCTTTGTAGGGAATGATGCAAGAGTTCTTTTTCGTGAGGCTAAAGGTGTAGTTGAACATATGCACACAGGAACACAGATGGAAAAACTTTCCTTTGCTCAGATTCAAAAACCTATGTGGGCGGAAGATAAGCTTTGGATAAATATTCTTTTGAATGACGAGCTTGTTGGAGAAATCGGACTTGTATCTCCAAAGGTAACACGCGATGCAGGAATAAGGCGTAGTTTAACGGTTATTTTTGAACTTGACGTTGAGAAATTAAAACCCTTAGCCTCACGTAACAATGTTTTTACTCACCTGCCTGAATATCCGCGTGTAAACTTTGACCTTTCAATCACATTTGATGAAAGTGTTAAATGGTCTGACATATACGAAGTAGCTTTCAAGACCGGATCTGTAAAAGATGTTCGCTTCATTGACGAATATCGCGGATCTCAAATAGGCGAAAACAAAAAATCCGTTACTTTCCGTACATGGATAGGTTCAGATGAAGGGACTTTGACATCGGATAAAATTGACCTAGTCACAAAACAAATAGCGAAAAAACTTAACAAAAGATTGGGCGGAGATATCCGAGGGCTATAGTAGTTAATATATTAACTACTGCTATATACTTTGTGTGGAGGGGTAGAAATGATACAACAGATTGAATATATTGAAAACGTAATAGACAAACTTGACTCTCTTATAAAGGAATTAAAAACAGAAAATGAGCATCTTTTGCGTGAAAATAAGGAGCTCAAGAATTTAATAGACGACAGAGATCTTGAAATCCTTCAACTTCAGGAAAGCGTAAACAAAGAGTCTGAAGATTCTGAAGGTGAAAAGACAGAGATAACGAACAGGCTTCAAGGGTTGCTTGGTCGTGTGCAGTCAATGGTTGCGGAAGAGAAAAAAGAAAACGAGGAACATCATACGGGTTTTTAGTAATCGGCGATATTGAGAGGAGACAGTGACTATGGAAGATATGTCTGATATCAAAAAACTGGATGACGGTAAATATTCTTTTGTCGTCGGCCGGCAGAGGTATACACTAAGCACGCCTCTCAAAGAAGAACATTTTTCTCGTGTTGTACGCACTGTTCAGGATGTGGTTTCCTCTTTCCCTCCTCATCTTAGTCAGGAGGAGCGTCTTTTTCTTGGCCTGATGGCAATTTCTAATGAAACAGCAAATATCGCTTTGAAGCTGGAAAAACTTGTAAATACATTAGAGAAAGAGGACGACTAATGTTTGCCGAATGGCACATGTTAGATATATTTTTTCTCATTCTTGCCTGTTATTTTGTTATAAAGGGATGTTTTCGAGGTTTTGTAGGAGAAATCCTGACTTTGGTTGGGTTTCTCGTTTCAATTTATGTGTCTTTTAAGTTCTCAGGAACTATTGGCAACATGCTAGAACGATCTACCGGGATTAACATTTATTTGGCTCAATTTGTCTCGATACTTCTAGTCTGGTTTGTAATAACACTTTTAGCTGCCCTGCTTAGAAAAACATTAAAAAGTGTTATTTCCGTAGTCAATATGGGTGGTATGGATAAGTTGCTTGGAGTTTTTTCGGGCCTTCTAAAAAGTGTAATAGTCGTATATATTGTTCTAATATTCGGATTTCTATTATCCCCAATCACAAAACCTACTTGGATGACTTCCAGTGATGTGCTTCGTTATTCTGGTAGACATTGGCCTTCAGTACGGCAGATACTTATTGATTACAATTTTTTCCCACAAGCGTCAAACTTGCCAGATGGCACGCTTGAGCAGATAGTCCGTCCTTATCGAACTGGTGTAGGATCTCCCAAAAAAAATGAGGAAAATTAGTTCTGTTTTGAAAAAAAATAATATTGGATGTAACTTGCAATGTATGTAGAAACTAGTGCTCTGAAAAGTTTAGAGATAGAGAAAATTGTCTCTCTTATTTCAAAACACTGTCGTAGTGAACTGGGGTTGCACGTTGCGCGTGACATTCAAACTGCGAAGAGCTTAGAAGATCTTCGCACTAGGCAGAATCTTTTTCTTGCTGTTGAGAGCTACCGTGAAAAAAACGGAGAACTTCCATGGCACAATGATGTTGCTCCCGTAGCGCCTCTTCTAGAAGAGGCTTCGGAAACAGGATTTCTTACAGGTCCTGAACTTCTAAAAATAAAAATATTGCTCTCTCTTGTTTTACGTTTAAAAGAATGTCTTTCCAACGAATTGTCAGAGTATCCTGCCTTCTCTCATTTCATTCGCACCCTTCGTGATTTCACAGAAGAAGTAGCAGCCCTTGATGTCCTTGATGCTGATGGGCGTATATATGATAGTGCTTCAGAAAAGCTTAGAAAAGTTCGTGATACTATTCGTTCTTTGCGTGACGCTATACGCAAAAAAGGGAATTTTATTCTAAACGACCCGTCAATATTATCAATGCTTCAAGAACGTGTACTCACCATTAGAAATGGTCGCCATTCAGTTCTTGTTCGCCAGGACGCTCTAAGTATATTTCCAGGTATTGTTGTAGATAGGTCAGGTTCAGGCAATAGTGTCTATATGGAGCCACACTCTCTGCAGAAACTTAACAACGAGTACAGCTCTAATCATAATGTTGAAGTGCAAGAGGAACAACGAATTCTACGAGAATTAACCACAAAAGTGCTAAAGAGGATTAGGCATATATTAGACGCTGAAAATGTGCTTGGAACAATAGATTTGTTTTTCGCACTATCAGAAAAAAAGCGTTTGTATAATTGGCACTTGCCTCAGCTGACTTCAAACAGTTTGTTTGATTTCAGAGGAGCAAAGCACCCCTTACTTTCCAAGACAGCCGTTCCGATTGATATAAATTGTGGCAAAAAATTCAGAGTTCTTGTGATTACAGGTCCTAACACCGGAGGAAAAACAGTAGCATTAAAAACCGCAGGTGTTTGTATAACATTGGGATGGATGGGCTTTCCTATTCCAGCAAAAGACAGCTCTGTTCTGGGAGATATCGCAGAACTTTTTGCTGACATCGGCGACGAGCAAAGCATAGAACAGAGCTTATCAACGTTCAGCGCTCATGTAACTCATATCACTGAGATTTTAAAAAACGTAACTTCGAAATCTGTAGTTATACTTGATGAGTTAGGAGCAGGGACAGATCCCGAGGAAGGTGCAGCTCTTGGTATTGCTTTGCTTGATTGGCTTCGCGAGAAGAAAGCTATGACACTTGCGACTACACATCACAACCCCATAAAAAAATTCGCTCTTACAACACACCCAATAGAAACAGCCAGTGTTGAATTTAATACAGCTACACTTTCTCCGACCTACAAAATACTTATAGGTATACCGGGACGCAGCAATGCACTTTTAATAGCAGGGAAATTGGGAATGCCCGATGCCATAATAAAACGAGCAGAAGCTGCCATAAGAAGCAATGAAGTTTCTATTGAAGATTTGATAGGGGAGCTTCATAAAAAACGCGAGATGTTGGAAAATGAAAATAGAAAAGTAGAAAGTTTACGAACGAAACTTGAATCGATGAAAGAAAGTTATGAATCAAAAATCAACGATATCGCTGAGAAGCGAGACAATTTAATAGCAGAAGCCGATAAGAAGGCACTCAGTATTATTCGTAATGCAGAAGATTCTGCGCGTGCTCTTATCAAAAATNNAACCAGCTGCCAGACGTGAACTGGAGAAAAAGAGAAGCCATTTTAGCAAAATACAAAAATCTGTGGAAGCTAGAAACGAGAAAAAAGTTGCACAAGGGTCTGTCGCTGCATCAGGTGAAGGGCTAAAGACCGGAGATATTGTGCGTATTATAGGCACAAAAGGAATGGCAACTGTTGTTCGAATGACTGGCAAAAAAGCCATCGTGCAAGCGGGCGCGCTTGAGGTAGAAGTTCCTTTAACAAAATTGACAATCGTTTCTAGTGAAGAGGCGACTCTCAAATTGCCTGATTTTCAGATAAAGGTTTCGAGACCAGTTAATGTTCCGAGCTCGATAATAGTCAGACATATGACCAAAGACGAGGTTGTTCCGGTAGTTGAACAGTACCTCGACCACGCTTATCGTGCAGGATATGATTCTGTCACAGTTATACATGGCCGTGGAGAAGGAGTATTGAGGAAAGAAGTGCAAGCGTTATGCAAACGCATTCCATATGTTTTAGAGCACAATCTAGGTGGACCCCACGAGGGTGGCTACGGAGTTACGATAGTGAAATTTAAATAATTAAGCTTAATAATTTTTTAATGTGTAATACAAAAAGGTCACTCTACTCACAGAATGGCATTTATTTTTAATAAGTTCAGGAATAAAATAGGACATACGAGTTTCATGAATGTTGCAACAAAAATTCAATGCGTTCTTCGAGCTAATTCTTATCGTCTGTTATGCTTAAAGCGGAAATAAAGATTGAACATATAGACCTAATAGATATCGTGTCCTTAAATTTCAGATTATCTGATAAAAACAATATTATTTCGGATTTTATAACGAATATAGTCAATACCTGTTTTTACTTGAACGTTTTGTTAACAGTAACTGCCGCAATATAGTATAATATTTGGTTGAATTTATTTTAAATATCATAATTATAGCAATGGAGGAGAGTATTAAATGTCTGCTTTAAACTTGCCAAACATACTAAGTATGTCAAGAGTTTTTCTAGTGCCAGTCGTAATGGTCTTTCTCACGCTGAGAACTCAATTTGGATTTATAGAAGGGGTTAACATTGGCGATCTTATCGCAGGTTTTATCTTTATAGTTGCTTCTGCTACAGATGCTGCAGACGGATATATTGCAAGAAAAAAAGGGCAGGTAACGACTTTAGGTAAATTTATTGATCCATTAGCAGACAAAATAATGATTATCGCTGTTCTTGTAGCGCTTGTAGAATTACATCGTATCCCTGCTTGGATGGTAGTAATCATTATCGCACGTGAGTTCATGGTCACAGGACTTCGATTGATTGCAGCTTCTGAAGGTGTTGTTATTGCAGCTTCTAAATGGGGAAAGGTTAAAACTGTAAGCCAGATAATCGGAATTGTTTTCCTTATCTTCAATATTCCGGGAGCAATAATCGTGATGTGGATTGCGATGGGGCTTACTGTAGCTTCTGGAGCGGATTATCTTGTAAAAAGTATGGATTTACTTTATTAGTTAAGTAGGGTTTTTGGCAGTTAGAATAAAGTTAAATAGAGAGGTTTTTCTATGAAAAATAAACTTTTTAAAACTATTGAATCACTTGAACTTGATATGATCTTGTTGCTTTCTGAACTTATATCTATACCTGCAATTAATCCTTCAGACGGCGGAGATGGTGAGTATCAAAAGGGACAATTCCTTCTAAAAAGACTTAAAGAACTTGGGTTTCATGAAATAGAAGTTTATAATTCTGAAGATGCCTCTGCTGAGTGCGGAGTGCGACCTAATATTATTATTAGAAAAGAAGGAAAGACAGAAAAACGTCTTTGGATTGTTTCTCATATAGATGTAGTCCCTGAAGGGTATCGCTCTCTTTGGAATACGGATCCCTTCAAAGCTGTTCCGGAAGATGGCAAACTCTATGGAAGGGGCTCTAGCGACAACGGCCAAGAACTTGTCTCTTCTCTTTATGCTCTTATTGCGTTACAAAAAAATAAGATAATGCCAGAATATGAAATTTGTTTATGTATGGTTGCCAATGAAGAAGCAGGAAGTGAGCATGGAATTTGCCATCTTATAAAACAAGGAATCTTTGATCAAGAAGATCTTGTAGTAGTTCCGGATGCTGGTAGCAGTGACGGTAATTTTATTCAAATCGCAGAAAAAAGTATTTGCTGGATAGAGTTTGATATTTGCGGTAAACAGGTGCACGCAAGTATGCCTAATCTTGGTAAAAATGCTTGTCGTGCTGCGAACGAGTTTTCAGTTGCACTAGATAAAGCTCTTCACAATGCTTTTCCTGAAGTCGATAATTTATTCCAACCACCTTTTTCGACTTTTGAGCCAACTCGTCGCGACGCAAATGTTCCAAATATAAATACCGTTCCAGGACATGAACGTTTTTGCTTTGATTGTAGAGTTTTACCAACAGCGCCTCTTGAGGCTGTTATCAAAGTTATTAATGCTGAAATAAAATCTTTTTGTGACAAACTCAAAGTTAGTATTTCGTTCAAATTTATTCAAAAAGAACAAGCGCCTGCTCCGACATCTATAAACGCTCCTGTTGTAGACTTATTGCGGAATGCCTTACTACAGGTAATTCCCAAAGCTCCAATAATTGGTGGTATAGGAGGCGGAACTTGTGCCGCATATTTTCGCAAAGAGGGCATACCTGCGGTAGTGTGGAATCAAGAAGATTCCGTTGCTCATATGCCTAATGAGTATGCAAAAATAGAACATATTCTAAACGAAACCAAGGTTTTCGCACTTATGATGGCCGACTTGTAGTATAGGCTCTTTTGCTTTGACGGCTGTATACAGTAGAGGATATAATCACCAAATACTTAATCAGATCTATTTGTACAAGGTGTTTTGTTTTGAAGGGTGGAATAGTTAGTGGGAATTTTTAGTGGACTTATAAAAGCGTTAGGGTATGACCCTAATGACAGAGCTATAGCTAAATATGAACAAATTGCAGAAATAGTAGATTCGTACGAAGAAGAGGTAAGAAAACTTACTGATGAAGAATTAGCTCAGTCTGCAAATATTTTCCGAAAACGTCTAGAAAATGGTGAAACATTGGATGACATTCTCCCCGAAGTTTTCGCCAGAGTTCGCGAAGTTTCAATGAGAACTTTGGGAATGCGCCATTTCAAAGAACAGCTTATCGGAGCTATGGTTTTAAATGACGGCAATATAGCCGAAATGAAAACTGGCGAAGGAAAAACACTTGTCGCAACATTGGCAGTAGCTCTAAATGCCATATCTGGTAAGGGTGTTCATCTGATTACAGTTAACGATTATCTAGCGAAACGTGACGCCGAATGGATGGCCCCGGTCTATAACGGAATGGGACTCACAATAGGAGTTATCTCCCCATTTATAACAAATGAAGAACGTTTCGAAGCTTACCGTAAAGATATAACGTATGGAACGAACAGCGAGTTCGGGTTTGATTATTTACGTGACAACATGGCAGTACAGAAAGACCAACAAGTTCAGCGTGGTCACGAATTTTGTATTGTTGATGAGGTTGACTCAATATTAATAGATGAAGCAAGAACACCTCTCATAATTTCTGGTCCTTCAGATGATGATACAGAAGCATATAAACGAGCTGACGGTGTTGCCAGAGAGCTTGTTAAAGATACGGATTTTGAGGTAGAGGAAAAAGAGCAGAATGTAGCTCTTACAGAGTCAGGAATTGCAAAGGCCGAACGTATTATGAATCTGCCGAATCTGTTCACAGATTTTACAAATTCAGCTCTTACTCACAAAATAGTTCAGGCACTAAAGGCTCATCATCTTTTTCAAAGAGATGTTCACTATGTGGTAAAGGACAAAGAAATCATCATCGTTGATGAGTTCACCGGTAGGCTCATGTTTGGACGTCGCTACTCGGATGGGCTTCACCAAGCAATTGAAGCGAAAGAGCGAGTTACTGTTGGTTGTGAAAGTCAGACTCTTGCTACGATTACTCTTCAGAACTATTTCCGCATGTATAAAAAACTTGCGGGTATGACTGGAACCGCCCTTACCGAAGCAGAAGAATTTAAAGAAATCTATGGACTACAAGTCATTGTCGTTCCGACACACAAGCCTATGATACGTGTTGATAATCCTGATTCGATATACAGAACAATTCTAGAAAAATATAATGCAGCAGCAGATGAAGTCGCTGAATGTAATGCAAAGGGGCAACCTGTACTTGTAGGAACTACCTCTATAGAGCACTCCGAGCAAATTAGCAAACTTCTGAATGCGCGTAGAATTAAACATAATGTTTTGAATGCCAAGGTCCACGATAAAGAAGCAACTATTGTTGCTCAGGCTGGACGTTTCGGAGCTGTTACCGTTGCTACCAATATGGCAGGAAGAGGAACTGATATAGTACTTGGAGGTAATCCTGAGTTTTTAGCAAAAGAAGAACTAACAAAACTAGGAACAGATTCTAAAACGGACTCGGAAAACTACAAAAACGTCTTAGAAAAATTCCGTATTCTTTGTGCTAAAGAACACAAAGAAGTTTTGAAGGCTGGTGGGCTGCGCATAATAGGAACAGAACGCCATGAGTCACGCCGTATAGATAATCAGCTTCGTGGACGTTCTGGACGCCAGGGAGACCCAGGTGAGAGTCGTTTCTATATATCACTTGAAGACGACATTATTCGTCTCTTTGGCGGAGACCGTATTCAGGGCATTATGGAAAAACTTGGTATGAAAGAAGGAGAGTGTATTGAACATTCACTTCTATCAAAAGCAATAGAAAATGCACAGAAAAAAGTAGAAGATATGCATTTTAATATACGAAAGCAGCTTCTTGCTTATGACAACGTAATGAACCAACAGCGTGAGGCAATATATATTGAGCGTAGTGAGATTCTTGATGACACTGATATCATTACCAGAACACAGGAAATTTTTGAGGATACAGCAAGAGCGCAACTTGAAAAAATATTCGCGAATAAAGATAATGAGGAATCTGATTTGCAGGCTGTTTGTGTAAGATTAAATGCCCTTTATTGGCCCGGCATCTCGAAACATATAGAAAAAGTAGAGACAGAGTTAGAGCTTAATGAGGCAACTCCACGCTTACTTGGCGAGATCGTCGATCGTTTTAATTTAAAAGTTAAGGAACTCGGCCCAGAAGTTGCCCAAAATATTTTCAGATACATATTTTTAGAGGTTATTGATACAAACTGGAAAGAACATCTTCTTGCTATGGATGAACTCCGACGTGGCATAGGATTGCGAGCGATAGGACAAAAAGATCCTTTGTTAGAATATCAGTTTGAATCATTTAACCTTTTCCAAAATACATTGGTGCAAATACGTGAGGGTGTTACTGAGTATGCTCTCAGAGTTTCCGTTGTTACAGAAAGAAACGAAAATAAGAAAAACTGGGTTGAAAGCCGTGATATGCTTGATATTGCATGTGCTACAAGCTATAACTCTGACACAGAAAACCCAGGAGCCATGGCTACAGCACAGAGGACACAGACAATTGTAAAAGAAAATAAGGTCGGACGGAATGATCCCTGCCCATGTGGAAGTGGTAAGAAGTATAAACAGTGCTGTGGAAAAGGAAACTAAAAGGAGGGCTCACTTGCTTTGAATAAGACGATAAAAAGATATTCGTTTCTTTGTTTTATTTTGTGTGCATTATTACTTAGTACGTCTGTTGCTTTTGCATGGGATGCTGCATCTGAAGTCAGACGACTAAATAAAGAAGCGCCGTCCATTGACGGATTTATTGGATCTAATGCTCTAATTTGGCTGAAAAATCATGAATTTAAGATGCTTAATGATGGCAGTATGGAAAAAAATAGTCAGACTATCGTCATGATAGGAGAAACTGTTCCAAATTCATTGAAAATAATAAAGTTACCTGTTCCTTCAGATGGGACTCTCGAAGTTATCGAAGCTTCATGGTATAACCCGATGACAGGTCTTAAAGAAGGTTCACTTAATGTCTCCGATGAAAATCTCATCGGAGGAGCAAAAGGGAAAGTCATACAAACCCCTAAAGAAGCTGTTGGTAGAGCCGTTGTTTTAAATATCAGAGAGACTCAAGGAAAACGCTATGGTGTAGACAATACAATTGATATGGCTGGTATTATTCCGATTTGGGAACAGAAAGTATCTGTAGAAATGCCTGAAGGGCGTGAACTATACTGGTTTGCAAGAGACGTAAAAGATCCCAGAATTGCAAAAAGCAAAGGAACTCAGACATATAACTGGCAAGTAATGAACCAAGCTTCATGGGCTGGTAAGGGGTTCGTTGTTTATAAAAGACCTTTCCTGACGTTTAGTTCCAGAAAAGGAATAGATCAAAGTTTAAAAGAAATGAAGCAGCTTGCACAATCGGTCCCTACGCTTCCTTTCCCTATATCTGTAGCTTCTGATAAAGAAAAAGCAGGAGCAACTTTAATGGAATGGATGCAGAATCCAACACTTACTCTTACAAATTACCCTAAAAATTGGGTGCGACCTGCAGATCAGATTCCTCACAAGGGTCCATGGACACCATGGGAACAGACGTTGGTACTTAATAAGTGGTTGGAGAAACTCGGCTGGGAGTCTAAAGTCTGGTGGCAAGCAGAGACAGAGCTTGATAAAGACAGTCCCGCATCTTTAACAACGTGGACAGCGCCTGTTCTAAATATTACAACAGCAAAAGGCAAGAAAGAACCTTATCAGGCAGGACAAGCTTCTGATTTTGGTGTAATTGCACCGACAGTAGCAGGTTCAATAATATATACCGATAATGACAAAGCACATGCAAAGAAGGTTATCTCTTCTGGGAGTCCTTCTGACCACAGACTTGAGTTAGTTTGGATGCTTAAAATGGACGACTTTGGAATTGCAGAAGGAACTCTTAACTTTACTGCTACGGGCGGTTGGACAGGTTTGTTTTCTTCCGGCAACATCCCGGATAAAAATGATCTATCTGAATTTTTGTCCAACAGAATAAACTTTGCGATACCGGGTATGCAATTGACTCCTATAGAGGTATCCCCAACAAAAACGGGCTACACTCTCAAGTTTAAAGTAAAATGTCCCGCAGGCATTTTGCACTCAAATAACCTTCTGCTCCGTCTTCCAGGAGGAATTCCAGTTGTAGTCGGAGAAATGATTAGTGAAAACACAGAATATACATTCCGTTTTCCGTTTATTATGGAGCAAAAGGTTCGTATGGATATGCCAAAAGGGTACCATATTGTTCAGCAGCCTCCCGTGAAAAAAATAGGGGAAAAAACTAAGGCTGTGCTTAATGAATCAATTACTCATTGGCCAAAAAAAGCGCAGCTTCTTGCTGACAGCAAATGGGTAGTAAAGACAACAACCGTTGATCCCGCTTTAGCAGCTATCTTGAAAGAAGAACTAAATGCATGTTTGAGGTGGCCTATGCTGGATATCCCATTCAGAAAGGGAAAGTAAGTTTTTAATATTTGAGGGAGTGTAAAGTTTTGCAAAATACGATGCAAGAATTAAAAGAGTTATTGGAAAAAGCAGTTCAACAAATTGCAAATAAACATAAATATAAGGTCCCCGATGATTTTGTTGTTCGAATTGAGCGCCCCAGACAGGCTGGGCATGGTGATTGGGCAACAAATATTGCCATGCAGCTGGCAAAATCTTTTACTGTTAATCCAAAAAAACTTGCAACTGAGATAATAGAAGCACTTCCTAAAGATAAAATAATAGAAAAGGCCGAAGTAGCCGGACCTGGTTTTATGAATTTTACACTTACTTCGGATTGGATAACAAGTACCGTTAAGAGTGCTATAGAAAAAGGCAAGGACTATGGTCGTGTAAATGACGGCAACGGACGCAGGGTCCAAGTTGAATTTGTCAGTGCAAACCCAACCGGGCCTTTGCATATGGGGCATGGCCGAGGTGCTGCAGTTGGTGATATAACTGCCTCAATTCTTGACTTTGCAGGATGGAACGTAGAGCGTGAGTACTACACCAACGATTCTGGACTTCAGATGGAGTTGCTTGGAAAATCTGCGCAAGCACGTTATTTTGAAGCAATTGGACGTGGTGATGAAGTTTGTATGCCTGAGGATGGTTATCAGGGAGAATATATGACTGATATTGCGAAAACATTTGTCGAGAAATACGAAGACTCCCTAGCCAACAAGCCTTTAGATGAATCTCTAAAATTTTTTATAGAAGAAACCTGCGAAATAGTTCTTGGAATGATAAAAAAGGACCTTGAAGATTTTGGAGTAAAGTTTGATCTATGGTTTTCTGAAAAGTCTCTTTATGATAATAATCTTATTGAGCCTGCAATGGACGCACTCAAAGCTAGGGATTACGCTTATGAACAAGATGGGGCATTGTGGTTTAGGTCGACATTATTTGGTGATGACAAGGATAGAGTACTTATACGTCAGAATGGAATGCCTACATATTTCACTTCTGATGTAGCTTATCTCAAAAATAAATATGACCGTAAATTTGAGAAGCTTATATACGTTTGGGGTGCTGATCATCACGGATATGTCCCGCGTGTCAAGTCTGTAAATAAAGCGCTTGGGCATAAAGATACAGAACTTGAAGTTCTTTTGATACAGATGGTCAATCTATTACGTGGAGGCCAGGCTGTCCAAATGTCAAAGCGAGCAGGAACTATTATTTCACTACGTGAAATAATAGATGAAGTTGGAGTAGACGCTACTAGATTTTTCTTTGTTATGCGACGCTGTGACAGCACTTTAGATTTCGATCTTGAACTCGCTAAGAAAGCAACATCAGAGAATCCTGTTTTCTATGTTCAATATGCTTATGCACGCATTTGTAGTATTTATAGAGAGCTTACTGAAAGAAATATCGCTATGCCTTTAATAG
>LFRM01256028.1_pt1 | contig 14558 bp, 15 predicted proteins | sample 618341 | NCBI WGS metagenome assembly LFRM01 (sample SAMN03654438, study PRJNA283298) | anaerobic digester metagenome | isolation source: pool of bioreactors CSTR01a, CSTR02a, and CSTR03a thermophilic anaerobic... | place: Denmark: Kgs. Lyngby | collected 2014-05-21 | reverse complement strand
TGTCCCGTAATGGACAGGCTTGCTGGCAGCATTGCCGCAGGCACCCTCACGAAGACAGAAGCCCTTGTATTGGAAGATGTATCCACCATGCCTGTCCCCGCCTGGATGGCAGCAAAACTAATGAACGTCATGACCAAAATTAAGTCCATGAAACAAAAGCGGGACCTGCGTGCCCAACCTTATACCCAAAAAACAACCGGCAGGTAACGCCCCATTTGACGACAACTCTCGTGGGATGTTTGCCGGCTGACGCAAATTTTGGCTGTTGCAGTAGTGGGAGACAGCGGAAGTCAAAATAGTTTGCCCTTTTTTAGCTTTAGAGTCTTGGTGCGTGGAGCCAGGTGACGCATATAGTCTTCCATCCACAAGGTATGGAATTCCTCATCGATCAGGTATTCCATTAAGGTGTCCCTTAATTTTTCATCTCCCCAGGCTTTCATAATGAATTCCCGGTACATTTCCATTGCCTTTCCTTCCAGAGCTACTCCCAACTTGCAGGTGTTGTAGGGGCCGGTAAGTTCCACTGTTTCTCCCAGGAGCCTTCCGGCAAACTTAAAAAGAGGTTCGGCCACATGGGGGATCTCCAAGCCTCTTTCCAAAAGTTGTTGAGCAAAAAAATGCGCATGACCGCTTTCTACTTTGACCATTTTCTCAAAGGCCTTGCGGTAGTACTCGTCCTGAGGCGCAGACAACTGGGCCTGGTAATACCTAACCTGAAAGGTTTCCAAAATATAAAACTCCTTGAGCTTATAGGCCAGTTTATTTTCGTTCACCGGTTATCTTCACTTCCCGGACAATATTTTTGCATCAAGTGCAGACTGCCCCCAAGGACTGTCCCATAAATCAAAGCCAGAACCAGATGCTGTATCCGGTCTTCCCATCCAAGCCCTGACAACACCGGTCGGTAAAAAACCTTAGTAAAGACCTGGGTCAGCAGCCACACAAAGCCTGCCCAGATACATCCCTTTAATACCGGGTTTTCCTCGGCAGCCCTGGGAACAGCAGCCGTAAAAGAGACCCCAAAGAAAGATGCAGACAGCAGGTGTCCCCCATACCATAGAAGGGTTTCAAAAGGAAATACCGGTCTGCGGCGGCCTGCGATAAGGGCCAGCCAGTCTACCGACCGAAGTCCAGGTTCACGGTAAGTACGGTAAACACCATATTCTATCAAGTCCATTACCGCCCCGGCAGCGCATCCGGCAACTAGCCCTCTCATAAATCCTGACTTTGTGTTCAAATCCTGTCACCTCAAATTCAAGGTTCGTTATTTTGTTTGAAATCGAGCACCAAGCTTAGTTCTCCTTAGTCTTATTTTTTGTAAGAATAGGGTTTTTATCCTATTGTTAATCCCGTGTCACCACAAGTTACTGCCGTTAATACAATAAAAATAAATTATGCCATTATACCAATCACCTTATGCTAATATAAATATAAGGCCGCAATTCTTGCAATTAATATCTGCTTGAGAGGCTGACTGAAATGATCATTGGTATTCCAAGAGGGCTTTTATATTACAGATACAAGCACCTCTGGCTAAATTTTTTCGAAGAGCTGGGAATTGATTATATTGTAAGTCCCGAAACAAATAAAGAAATTGTCACAAGCGGCATGGCTTACGCGGTTGACGAAGCGTGCATAACTTCAAAAATTTATCTGGGGCATGTGGAATGGCTGCTGGATAAATGCGACTATATTTTGGTCCCGCGAATATCCGACTGTGGCAGTGCAGGAAAAGTGTGCACCAAGTTTCAGGCTATTTATGACCTTGCGGCAAACACTTTTAGAGACAGAAACATCAAGCTGCTGTATTACAACGTGGATTCCAGTGTAGCCGACAGTGAGATGGCAGCCTTTCTCAAAATGGGTAGATTTCTCGGAAGGAAAAAATCCCGTTGTTTATACGCCTACTTTAAAGGGAAACAGGCACAAAAAAACGCACAATTTTTGGAGCTTAATGAACAGCAGCACCTGCTAAAGGAAAACAAAATCAAAATCCTTATTATTGCTCACCGGTATACTATTTTTGACAAGTACCTCGGAGAACCTATCCTTAAACACCTGCACAAGCTGGACACTGTTCCCATTATTGGCGATATTGCCCCAAAAAAAGAAGCCATTGCCAAATCCGTTGAAATCAGTGAAACATTACCCTGGGCTTTCAACAGGGAACTGGTTGGCTCTATTATACTTTACAGAGACAGGGTTGACGGCATCATCCTCGTAAGCGCATTTCCCTGCGGTCCCGACTCCCTCGTTAACGAAATAATTATCCGGAAAATCAAAGACAAACCGGTTCTAAACCTGGTGATTGACGGGCAGGAGGGAATGGCCGGAATAGAAACCCGACTGGAAAGCTTTGTCGATATAATCAGGTTTAAAAAGGGTGAGTTTACATGGAAACAATAAGGGTAAGCTTCCCTCATCTTGGCAGCTATCACACACCTATGAAAGTTCTGTTTACTTTTGGTTTTGATGTGGAATATATTGCGCCACCACCCATCACTGAAAGAACATTAAGTCTTGGCAGCCGTTACAGCCCGGAGTTTGTATGCGCACCTTTTAAGTACAACCTGGGCAATTTTATCGAGACAATTGAGGCGGGCGCAAATACCCTGGTCCAGACCGGCGGCACATGCAGGCTCCGCTATTACGGTGAACTCCACGAACAGATACTCCGTGACCTGGGATATAAGGTCAAGTTTATCAACATGGCCAAGGTACAGGACGCCAGACCCACAACCCTTTACAGGGAACTGAAAGAAATCAACCCCGAAATGTCGCTGAAAAGAATCGCGGAAATCCTTCCCGTAGTTGTGAAAATGATCGAGTATATCGATAAGGTGGAAGACTACATACGCAAAAACGTGGGTTTTGAAACCATTCCCGGCTCTTTTGATAAAGTCCATGCCAGTTTTTTAAGTGAGCTGCGTTCTGTCCACAGCAGAAAAGAACTGAACAGGGTTTACCGTAAATACATGAGGCTCTTCAAGAAAATCGAGGTGCAGAAACCTGCGAACCCGCTGAAGGTTGGGATCGTCGGCGAATACTATACAGTAATGGAGCCTTTCAGCAACCACAACCTGGAAAGGGAACTGGCCAGAAAAGGAATCGTTGTAGACAGATGGCTGAACGTTTCTTCAACCCTTTTTCACTATCCAAAAAAGAAAATTGAAGAAAACACCAGGGATTATGTTAAATATCCTATGGGCGCCACCGCTATGGTCACAATCGACAGGGCCCTGGAGTGTGCCAAAAAGGGTTTTGACGGCATCATTCATGTCAAATCCTTCGGCTGCACACCGGAAACTGATGTAATCCCGGTGCTGCAAAACATCAGCAAAGACTATAATATTCCTGTACTCTATTTAACCTTCGACACCCAGAACAGCGACGTAGGTTTTATCACGCGTCTGGAAGCCTTTTATGACATGATCAAGATGAGAAAAGAAATGGGTCAGAATTTCAAGCACCCATCGGCACACTCCAACCGGTTCTACCCAAATCATTGGGGAGAATGCTCCCCCTCCTCATAGAGGACAATGCCGACACCTATAGAATTTTCAAATAAGTGTCGATGTTCATAACAACAGGATTTCTATAGAGAGGAATGCTGGAGATGTCGGTTGAGGGCATAGATCAAAATAACGGAACCATGCTTAATACCATTAGGCCTGCCGGCCAGGCCGACAAACCGGACAAAAAAGACATTTTTTCCGGCGTTCTGGATTCTGCCATGTCCTCCTCAAAAAGTGTGGACCTTGATCAAATTTTTTCTGCTGCAGCAAAAAAGTATAATCTCCCTGTGGACCTGCTTAAGGCGGTTGCCAGGGCTGAGTCCAACTTCAATCCACAGGCACGGTCGAAAGCCGGTGCCCAGGGCATTATGCAGCTGATGCCTGCTACAGCTAAAAGTTTAGGTGTCACTGACCCCTTTGACCCGGAGCAGAGCATTATGGGCGGCGCCAAGTATCTAAGCCAAATGCTGGGCAAGTTTTCCGGCAATACACAATTGGCATTGGCCGCGTACAATGCAGGACCGGGAAATGTCTTAAAATACGGGGGGATTCCTCCCTTTAAGGAAACACAAAAATATGTAAAAAGGGTTATGGCCTATTGCGCGGAAAACCTAACGGCTGGCACCGTTTCCTCAGGAAAACCCTACACTTCCAACACCCCTCAGCTTGCCCAAAAAGCCAGGGGAATGTCAGATGATGCCGTCCAAAATCACATTGACAGGGCTGTGCTTGCAGAGATATATCACTATCAATTGCAGAAAAATCTCCTGGAAGATATGGATTCCGGTAATGAAGAAGGGAGTGAAAAGGATAACTCACTTACATAAGGTGAAGGGGCATATATACACAGACCCTGCAGTGTACAAAAAATACTGACCTAATTTAATGCTGTACACACCGCCAGGTGCTTTTCAGGTCCTGCAAACCAAGGGGAGATTCCGGTCCGTTATACTCATTTTTTCCCCGTCTTTTCAGCCAATTCATTCAGGTAGACCCATCTCTCCAGCTTCTCATCCAGCTGCCTTTCCACTTCAGCCTGTTCGGAACAAAGTTCTTCCAGGAGCATGTAGTCGGATCCTGCAGCCTCTATTTCTGCCTGGAGTTCCCTGAGTTTCTCTTCCAGGCCGGAAATTACCCCTTCTATTTCCTCATACTCTTTCTTTTCCCGGTAAGTCATCTTTACAGGCTTTTCTTTTCCCGCTTCATCTGATGTTTGTTTTTTCTTAAATTTACTTCCGACACCTGTCTCAGGTTTTTTTCCGGCAGGAACGCCTCCTAATTCCGCTTTTTCCCGGAGTGCTGTATCCTTTTTCTCTTTATACCTGGAGTAGTTCCCCGGGTACTGGACAATGGAGCCTCCACCCTCAAAAGCATATATTTTTTCGGCAACCCGGTCCAGGAAATAGCGGTCGTGAGAGACGGCTATTACGACACCTTGGAAATTCTCCAGGTAGTCTTCAAGGACAGCCAGGGCTTCCACATCCAAATCATTGGTAGGTTCATCCAGGAGCAGTACATTGGGGCCTTCCACCAGCACTTTCAGGAGATTTAACCTGCGCTTCTCCCCGCCGGACAGCTTCTCCACGAGAGACCACTGGAGATCAGGGGGAAACAAAAACCTCTCCAGCATCTGGGCGGCACTTATAGTCTCTCCTTCAGCCGTAGTGATTCTCTCTGCATCTTCCCGGATATACTCAATTACCCGCTGGTTTTCGTCAATAGGGGGCATCTCCTGGGAATACAGCCCTACCCTGACCGTTTCTCCCATTTCAACGCCTCCCCTGTCGGGAGAAACTTTCCCACAGATAAGGTTGAGCAGGGTAGTCTTGCCGCAGCCGTTGGGCCCCACAATCCCAATCCTGTCGTCTCTGGTTAATTTTAACGAGAAATCATTTATTAAGGTTACCCCCTCATAACCTTTGCTGACCCTTTCCAGTTCAATAACCTTCTTGCCCAGGCGGCTCTTGGCCACAGACATTTCCAGTTGTGCCTTGGGGACGGCAAAATTTTGTTCCTTCAGTTTTTCAAAGCGCTCTATTCTGGCCTTCTGCTTGGTGGTCCTGGCCCTGGCACCCCGTTTTATCCAGGCCAGCTCTTTTCTGAGAAGGTTCCTCCTTTTTTCTTCCCGGGCACTGGCGATTTCTTCCCTTTCCAGCTTTTTCTGCAGGAAGTAACTGTAGTTGCCCTTATAGGAGTAAAGGTTCCCCCTGTCCAGCTCTATAATCCTGTTGGTTACCCGGTCAAGAAAATACCTGTCGTGGGTAATCATCAGCAGTGCGCCTTTTCTCCTGGACAGGTACTGCTCCAGCCACTCAATGGCCTCACTGTCCAGGTGGTTTGTCGGCTCATCAAGGATAAGCAGGTCAGAGGGTTTAACCAGGGCTGCCGCCAGGGCAACCCTCTTCTTCTGGCCGCCGGAGAGAGTATCCAATTGGGCATCAAAAAAGCCGCAGCCCAGTTTTGTCAATATGGTGCGGGCCTCGCTTTCCAGGCCCCAGGCATCCCGCAGGTCCATTTCCCTGGCCAGACAGGCAATCTCCTCACTGGAGGCCCCGGAATTAGCGACAGCCCTGTTGTATTCCAGTACCAGGTCCATGGCGGGATTTCCCTGGAAAACATACTCCAGTACACCTGTACCGGGGGAAAAATCCGGCTCCTGGGGGAGATAGGCAATCTGCAGTTTGTTCCTTTTGATTATTTTTCCCGTATCAGGCTTTTCCACCCCGGCAATTATTTTAAGCAGGGTACTTTTTCCGGTTCCGTTAACCCCAATCAGCCCAATTTTGTCCCCTTCATTGATGCCCAGACTGATATTGTTGAGAAGAGGCTTTTCACTAAAACTTTTGGATATGTTTTCCACACTTAGAATATGCATCGGTTCCCTTTCTCCCACTGTAGACCTCAAAATACCAAATTCGTTTAACCTTGGTCAAAATGCCACAGTATATTCAAACTGTGCTGATAAAATTGTCATCAACTTTTGCGGCAGTCCTGTTCCCCTGCTTACGCCAGTTCAAAAGCCCCGGTGTAAAGCTGGTAGTACCTGCCCCTCTGTTCCAGTAATTCCTCATGGTTCCCCCGTTCAATAATCCGGCCCTTATCCAGCACTATAATTACATCGGCATTCTTTACTGTGGAAAGCCTGTGTGCAATTACAAACACTGTCCGCCCCTCCATCAGCGCATCCATACCCTTTTGCACGATTGCCTCGGTCCGGGTATCAATACTTGAGGTAGCCTCATCAAGGATCATTACCGGTGCTTCCAGAACTTCCGCCCGGGCAATAGACAAAAGCTGCCTCTGCCCCTGGGAAAGCCCTGACCCATCTCCTGACAATACAGTATCATAACCCTGGGGTAACATGGAAACAAATCCATGGGCATTTGCCCGTTTTGCAGCCGCATATACTTCCTCCTCGGAAGCATCAAGCCTTCCGTACCGGATATTCTCCATGACCGTACCGGTAAACAGGTTAGTATCCTGCAGCACAATTCCTAAGGAACGCCGCAGGTCTTTCTTTTTGATTTTATTGATGTTAATCCCGTCGTAATAGATTTTCCCGTGAGCGATATCATAAAAACGGTTTAAGAGATTTGTTATCGTTGTCTTTCCTGCCCCTGTTGCCCCAACAAAGGCAACCTTTTGTCCCGGTTTGGCGTAAAGGGAAATGTTGTGCAGGACAGGAGTTTTCCCGTCATAGCTGAAATCCACTTCATTGATACAAATATCACCCTTCAACTGGGTATAGGTGACTGTCCCGTTGCTGTGGGGGTGTTTCCACGCCCATATTCCTGTTCTTTCCCCAGTTTCCACCAAGTCTTCCCCTTCGAATTTGGCATTTACAAGGGTAACGTATCCATCGTCTTTTTCCACTTCCTCATCCATCAGCTGGAAAATCCGCTCTGCTCCTGCCAGGGCCATGATAACCGAATTAAGCTGCTGGGATATCTGGGCTATAGGCATATTGAAAGTCCTGCTCAACTGCATAAAACTGGCAATTGTCCCTAAGGTGAGACCTCCTATACCCCCTACAGCCATGGCACCACCGGCAATGGCAATCAAAACATACTGGAGATGGCCAAGGTTGGCCATGATGGGCATTAGAATATTGGCAAATCTGTGGGCTTCAGCTGCATTGAAGCCCAGCTCGTCATTTAAGACATCGAATTTAGCCTTTGCTTCTTCCTCATGACAGAATACTTTCACTACTTTCTGCCCATTGATCATTTCTTCGATGTACCCGTTTGTCTTGCCGAGAGATTCCTGCTGCTTCACGAAATAAGTGCTGCTTTTCCCTGCAACTTTACGGGTAACAAAGAGCATAAAAACCACACAGACAATAACCACTGCAGTTAAATGCAGGCTGAGGGCCAGCATGGCGCAGAAAACAGCAGCAATGGTAACAGCAGAGGAAAACATGTGTGGCAGGCTCTGGGCAAGCATCTGCCGCAGGGTGTCGGTATCATTGGTGTACCGGCTCATGAGATCCCCGTGAGTGTGAGTATCAAAGTAGCTGATAGGCAGAGACTGCATGTGAGCAAACATCTCATCCCGGATTTCCTTTAAGACGCCCTGGGCAATAACAACCATAAACCTGTTATAAACATAAGTCGCAGTTACACCCCCCAGGTAGATTCCTGCCATGACCAGCACAGCTTTAAATAACCCGGTGAATACCGGGTTTTCCATTGCAGCCAGGGGGATGATATAGTCATCAATTAACACCCGGAGAAACAGGGAACCTGCCACGCCCGCACCTGTGCTGAGAAGGATACAGATCAGGACCAGGGTAAATGGTGCTTTATATTTTCTCGTTATATAGGAAAAGAGCCGTTTAATGGTCTTTCCCTGTGCCTTCGGCCTTTCACCCCTATAACCCGGCGGCACCCTTCTGTGTTCTCTAGGCGACTTCATGACGATCTACTCCTTTAGCCTGGGAATGGTATACTTCCTGGTAAATGGTGTTTGTTTTCAGCAACTCTTCGTGTGTTCCCACAGCATCAATTCTTCCGCCCTCCATAACGACAATCTTATCGGCATCCATTACGGAGGTAATCCTCTGGGCAATGATAAACTTGGTTGTATCGGGAATCTCTTCCCTGAAAGCCTTGCGAATCAGTGCTTCCGTTTTTGTATCCACGGCACTGGTAGAATCATCGAGGATTAATATCTTTGGTTTTTTCAGCAGGGCCCTGGCAATACACAGGCGCTGTTTCTGCCCGCCGGAAACATTGGAGCCCCCCTGTTCAATGTATGTGTCATAGCCTTCGGGGAAAGCCCGGATAAATTCGTCTGCCTGTGCCAGCCTGCAGGCCCGGACTATTTCTTCATCAGAAGCGTCCTTGTTTCCCCAGCGCAGGTTTTCCTTGATGGTGCCGGAAAACAGTACATTCTTCTGCAGAACTACTGCAACCTGGTCACGGAGCACCGCCAGGTCATAGTCCCGGACATCCACTCCCCCCACCAGGACAGCTCCCTCCGTAACATCGTAAAGGCGGGGTATCAACTGGACCAGGCTCGTTTTTGAGCTGCCCGTACCGCCGATAATACCCACAGTCTCTCCCGATTTCACTTCCAGATTCACATCCTTGAGGCAGAGTTTGTCTGGATCTTTTGTATAGCTGAAATTTACGTTCTGAAAGCTCACATCACCGTTTGCCACCTCAAGAACAGGACAGTCGGGATTTTTGATATCACTTTCCTCTTCCAATATTTCAACGATACGTTCAGCAGAAGCCCGTGAGATTGTAATCATTACAAAAACCATGGACAGAATCATCATGCTCATTAGTATTTGTGAAGCATAGGAAATAAGGCTCACCAGCTCCCCTGTGGTCATGGCAGAGGTTACAATCATCCTGGCACCGAACCAGGACAGAAGAAGGATGCAGCAGTAAATTGAAAACTGCATTAACGGAGCGTTAAAAGCGAGAATTTTCTCTGCCCTGGAAAAATTCTTGAATAAGCTTTCGGAAACGGAATTGAACTTTTCTTTTTCATGGTCTTCACGGACAAAGGACTTGACAACACGGATACCTTTTAAGTTTTCCTGGACCACACGGTTAAGTTCGTCATATATCTTGAACACCCGATGAAAGATGGGATACGCCCTGCTAATGATCAGGAAGAGCCCCAGACCCAAAAAAGGAATCATCCCGAGAAATACCAGTGAAAGATCAGGGTTGATGCTGAAAGCCATAAACAAGGAAAAAAGAAACATGACAGGACTGCGCACCGCAACTCTGATAATCATCTGGTAAGCATGCTGTACATTGGTAACATCCGTGGTCAAACGGGTCACCAGGCTAGCGCTTGAAAACCTATCAATATTGGAAAAAGAGAAATCCTGGACTGCATAGTACATTTTCCGGCGCAAGTTTCTTGCGTATCCCGCTGAAGCCCGAGCAGCAAAATGTCCCGAGAGCACACCAAAAGCCAGAGAAACAACTGCACAAAGAATAAGTACTGTCCCTAACCTGAGAATAACCCCCATATCTCCCCTGTCGATGCCGTAGTCAAGGAGATCGGCCATCAGCAGAGGGATAACAACCTCCATTACCACTTCACAGGTTACAAAGACAGGTGCAAGGATGGAATCCCTTTTATATTCTCCTACACATCCAAGTAGGTGCTTGAGCATATTAATCCCCCGTTTGCAAAAATTCACAAGTCAGCTTCTTATGGTAAGTATCCTTAATGGTTCATTTTAAGGCTTCTGACCCCTGTGTCCCGTTAAACCCGTCATTTTTGAAAGCCGTCCCTGGATAACTACCTCAGACGGCTAAACTGCTACCGGGTTATATTGCCTTTTATCTTATCAATAATTTCAAAAAAGGCCTCAATCTCCTCCTCGGTTAACCCGCTCCTCAGTTTGTTTTCAACCTCCTCAAACTTTTGCATAACCATCTCATGGAGGGAGACAGCCTTAGGTGTCAATTTAAGGCTCTTCAGCCGGGCATCATGTTCCACAGGCTCTCTGGTAATCAGCCCTTTCTGTTCCATAAGCTTAAGGACCCCTGTCACAGTTGAGCGCCGGACATCGAACTTTTTTTCTATATCACGCTGGAATATCTCCTGCCCATTCCCTCGATGATACAAGTAGGCGATAATCCATCCCTGCATGGCTGTTAAATCTTCCAATTCGGTATTCTTTGCACTCTCGTGCAGGTAGCGCCTAATCAGGTTGGACAGGGACTTCACTTCATGTCCGATTGTTTTCGGCGGCATCATCAAACCACCCTCCGGCTAAAATTGTTAGGACGCTAACATTCTAACAATCAATGAAACTAATGTAAAGGGAGTTATTGATGAAGGAATTTTACCCATAAGTATTATGTAGTAATTAGCAACTAATTCAATATGACCCTTGTTCCAATATTTACCTTGTGCTACCATATTAAGCAGATTATACAGAACAACTATTGTAAGGTGGAAAAATAAGGTCTTTTGGGAGAGGAACAACTTGTTTGGCGGGAATGAAGCTTTAGACGTTTATGTTGATGCTTCCGGAGATAATGGTTTTAAATTCGATTCAGGATCAACAGTTTGTTATTGTGTCGCTATTTTTGCCTCAAAAACGGTCGACAATCAGTATAACAAAGAAATCCTTAAAGAAATAAAAAAAGTTTTACACTGTCGGGACAAAGACGAAATAAAATATTCTACATTAAGACGCCATTGTTTTGCCTGCTTTAATCGTAGGAATCATTCATTTTTTTATATCTTTGGGTGACTGGGTGTGATAGCGATATGGATATCGTCAGGCAAGCAACCGGCGGCATGGGCATAGAGACTGATGATGACAATTCAAGAGGAGAAGCATGGGCGGGGTTAGTTCCCCGTGATGGTGACCCCTTTAGCGCTAATGGCGAACTAACGCAATCTTATTGTCACACCTGGGGACCTAGTGGCCCCTCAATTTCTTTTTCTGTGGCTTATGGAGCAGTAAGTGTTAGTGCTACACCGTCAAGTTCTAGTAAATACTGGCATAAGACTGCACGCAGCTCCTATTAATTCTATGATATAAATTTAAAATGGAGGGATGGTTGTGTTGCTGGTTACTAATTCGTCAAAACATAAATCATGGAAATTCAGGAGTCTGGCATGCACAGCCATCCTTTCAGTTTTTCTCGTCTGCAGTTGTAACATACAACCTTCTCCACCAGATTCGGCAGAACTCCTCAGAGATGGACTGAATACATATTGTGTAAGGATAAATCTTAGTTTAAGTGACATAGACAGAACTATAAGACATGTAAATTTTAAGGAAGATTCTCTTGCTGAACTAAAGATTTTACAGGCGAAAATGAACCAATTCCGAATATTTGCAAAACCGGATATTTTTTCGTACATTGCGGAAGCAAAAGCACCTCTCCGTAACAGAATTGTTCCTCCGGCATTTTGGGAGGGAGGAGGGTCAGATATTCCCGAAATCTACTTTGGGATTACATACGTTTCAAATTCTGTTGTTAATGTACTAATAGATAAATTGGAAAGAAAGGAAACATTAACAGAACAAGAAATTATGATATGGGAACAAACAAAAAAACACCTTTCAGCTATTGTTGATAATCTTAAAGAAATCGACGGCAATTATGAAGAAATGGCTACCCCACCTAAAATTGAAGCTATAAAAAATGCTGTTTACAATGCAAGGGTTCTTCAAGAAATTAATTTGAAAAACTAATTCACTAATTCTTGCTCTGAATACCATGATGCGTTCACCCTTCCCCGAACGCAAAACCTCCAATGAGCAGCTGCGTTTCGTGGCTGCTCTTTTGCTTTGCAGCCACAAGTCCGGTTTTATATTGAAAATTGACAAAGGAAAATTAAAAAGCAAAAAGGGTTGGTTGTGTGGTTAAATTTCCGATATTATGGCATAATGTAAACATGATCTTATGGTAAAGATTACCTGGGCGGGTGTTTAGAAAGTGGAATACATGACCGTAAAAGAAGCAGCAGAAAAATGGGGGATCTCAGACCGCAGGGTGAGAATGCTCTGTGAGCACGGAGAGATAGACGGGGTAATCCGGAAAGGGCAATCCTATCTCATTCCGGCAGATGCTATCAGACCTGTAGACGGCAGGAGCCTTCGCCACAAGAAGATCACAAGGGAGGTTGCAGAAATACTTGCCCGGGTGGATGCAAAGCGAGCCGAGCTTAACAGGCGCCGGCCTTTGACTGAAGGGGAATTGGAAAGGCTACAGCAAGAATTTCTGATTGAATTTACCTACAGTTCCAACGCTATCGAAGGCAACACGCTCACCCTAAAGGAAACCGCACTGGTTCTTGAAGGGTTGACGATTGATCAAAAGCCACTCAAAGATCACTTGGAAGCCGTAGGGCACCGGGACGCATTTCTTTATCTGCAGAAGCTAATTGAAGATAATGTGAAGTTTTCTGAGCGGATCATCAAGGAAATTCATTCCCTGGTGTTGATTGACAGGCCCCAAGACAAGGGTGTGTACCGCCGTATCCCCGTAAAAATTGCTGGAGCATATAACCAACTGCCAGAACCTCACCTGGTTCCTGAAAAGATGGAGCAGCTGGTGAAAGAGTTTTTTAAAACTAAACTTCACCCAATAGAAAAGGCTGCAAGGTTCCATTTGGAGTTTGAAGGCATACATCCTTTCATTGATGGAAACGGGCGAACTGGAAGATTGATTCTCAACTTTACGCTGATGCAGAACGGCTACCCCCCTATCAATGTGAAGTTTTCCGACCGCAAGCGATACTATGACAGCTTTGATGTTTACTTTCGGGACAATGACCCTATCCCTATGATCCAAATGGTGGCCGAGTATGTGGAGGAACAGGTGGATAGGTATTTGAGAATTTTAGCTTAGGGTATGCGCATACCCTCGACAGGAATAAAAGGAGGATAGATTGATTGACTGAAAGAAAAATTCTGGTTTACTGTGACGGAGGCTGCCGCGGCAATGGACAGAAAAACAATATTGGCGGTTGGGGCGTAGTGCTGCAGTGGGGCGAGTACGTCAAGGAATTCCACGGGTCAGTTAAAGATACCACGAATAACCAGATGGAGCTGACTTCCATTATAGAAGCTCTCAAGAGAATCAAGAACAAGGATATTCCCGTGGAAGTGGTCATGGACAGCAAATATGTTATCAAAGGGATCACTGAATGGATACACGCCTGGACCCGGAACGGTTGGGTTACTTCCACCAAAAAACCGGTGGAGAATAAAGACCTTTGGATTGAATTGCTCAGCCTGAAGAATCAGTTTAAAGAGATCTCTTTCAGTCTGTGTAAAGGACATGCCGGCAACGAGGGAAACAACCGGGCTGATGAGCTGGCCAATATCGCAATGGACAAGATAGCTTAAAAGGGGAGTTAAAATGAGACAACAAATAACCGAAGAACAGGTTAAAGCTGCTGTTGAAAAAGTCATAGAAAAACTTTACTACCGTTTGGAGCAGAAAGGCTTTGGAACCTTTTCAAGCAGACACGAGATATTGGGGGTTATGACCGAGGAGTACAACGAGCTGGTGGAAGCAGTACATACCAATAACCATCAGGAAATGAGAGAGGAATTGCTGGACTTGGCTGTCGGGGCCATTTTTTCAGTAGCCTGTTTAGATCAGAGGACAGTTGATTGGTGAGAGAACAAAAGGAGCACCTATATGCCTCCTGGTGGAAAGTAATATTAATTTGCACATCTACGACTCCACGGTCATCACATAACCACAAACAAAAGGGCCGCCACTGTGAAAAAAGTGCCTGCCCTTTCCTAATGCGTTCAGGGGAGGGTGAACGCACTTATGAGATCAATTTATAATGGACATCATTGATGAAGCAATAAACGACTTTTTTGTAATTAGTATCCCTTCTTAAGTTGTTTAATGCTTCCAGGTTTTAGCCTTAAGTCATCATATCTTTCAAAAGGGGAAAGAAGTTCTTTGTCTAGTTTGTCTATGTTAATATCTTGTTTAAATACAGAACCGTCATCCCTCTTAAACTCGGGTCTGTCAAGACTTTTGTGTAAACTCCATTTACCCAACAGTAAATTAGGTTAGGTATTCA
>LFRM01342207.1_pt1 | contig 14563 bp, 9 predicted proteins | sample 618341 | NCBI WGS metagenome assembly LFRM01 (sample SAMN03654438, study PRJNA283298) | anaerobic digester metagenome | isolation source: pool of bioreactors CSTR01a, CSTR02a, and CSTR03a thermophilic anaerobic... | place: Denmark: Kgs. Lyngby | collected 2014-05-21 | reverse complement strand
AGTTTCAATTCCTCATAGGTACTGTAAAAACTCGAAAAGGAAAGCCTTATGTAGCTCGCCTTTATTGGGTTTCAATTCCTCATAGGTACTGTAAAAACGTTTGGAGAAAATCTGCACCAAGATCACTTTGTACCACGTTTCAATTCCTCATAGGTACTGTAAAAACTTAGAAGTTACGATTTTAGTACAATATTACAATTAGGGTTTCAATTCCTCATAGGTACTGTAAAAACCCAAAACATCAAAAGGTGTCATGTTCCATGTATTTGTGTTTCAATTCCTCATAGGTACTGTAAAAACCTGTTTTAAATTTTGTGTTATAATCTTCTTAGATTGGTTTCAATTCCTCATAGGTACTGTAAAAACAATACCTTATATTATAAGTATACTATATATTAATATGTTTCAATTCCTCATAGGTACTGTAAAAACGCTTAAATACTTCGATTGTGCACCCAAGAGAGGTATTGTTTCAATTCCTCATAGGTACTGTAAAAACCAACATCCAACAACGAATGATTTTTCATCTTCTGGGAGTTTCAATTCCTCATAGGTACTGTAAAAACTAGGTTATCTTTTGCCAATGAATGTAATAACTCCGAGTTTCAATTCCTCATAGGTACTGTAAAAACTTTTCTTGCTTAGGATATTTATTGCCAATGTCGGTTAGTTTCAATTCCTCATAGGTACTGTAAAAACGATATTGCAAAAACAAAAAAGCATAAAAAAAGCAATAGTTTCAATTCCTCATAGGTACTGTAAAAACATCATTTTGATATTGCAAACCAATTTTCCAATCTGCGTTTCAATTCCTCATAGGTACTGTAAAAACAATTTTACCTTCCACTACATATTTTCCCTCTTCTTCGTTTCAATTCCTCATAGGTACTGTAAAAACCATCATCATCATCATCATCCAAAGCATCAGGATGTGGGTTTCAATTCCTCATAGGTACTGTAAAAACACAGCTAAAATAAGTTATAACAGCTAAAATAAGTTAGTTTCAATTCCTCATAGGTACTGTAAAAACAAAGAACCCGCGAAACTACAAGCATATTATATTAATGTTTCAATTCCTCATAGGTACTGTAAAAACAAAAGAAACACAAGATATTGACTACTGCCCAGGGTGGTTTCAATTCCTCATAGGTACTGTAAAAACCAAGTAAAATCAAAAAGAACTGGAACAATATATGAACGTTTCAATTCCTCATAGGTACTGTAAAAACAATGCTCTTAGAGAAGCATTTGATAGTTATGAAGTGGGTTTCAATTCCTCATAGGTACTGTAAAAACAAAATGCGGAAATAGCCACGAACAAAAAACAAATTTGTTTCAATTCCTCATAGGTACTGTAAAAACAATGTAATAACCGAGTGAGTGCAACTGTTTACATCAAGTTTCAATTCCTCATAGGTACTGTAAAAACTAATACTACAAGGAAACAAGCCAATAGCTCAGTTAAGTTTCAATTCCTCATAGGTACTGTAAAAACATTGAATACAGCGTATGGACTCTCAAAAAATACTCTGTTTCAATTCCTCATAGGTACTGTAAAAACATTATGGAGGTTATGATTATTGCAAAAGTAAAAATTTGTTTCAATTCCTCATAGGTACTGTAAAAACACAGCTAAAATAAGTTATAACAGCTAAAATAAGTTAGTTTCAATTCCTCATAGGTACTGTAAAAACGGGCATGGTCCGCCTGTATGGGGAAGAGAAGAAAAAGGTTTCAATTCCTCATAGGTACTGTAAAAACAAAAAGGTAAAAGGGGGCTTTAAAATGTATGAAGGTAGTTTCAATTCCTCATAGGTACTGTAAAAACAAAATACAATAGAGAGTTATAGGAGAAGATTTGGACTGTTTCAATTCCTCATAGGTACTGTAAAAACTAAACATAAATAAAATATTGAGATATAACAAGAAAAGTTTCAATTCCTCATAGGTACTGTAAAAACTAATATATATAACGCAGGTATAACATTAGAACAAATGTTTCAATTCCTCATAGGTACTGTAAAAACCGAATTTCTCACTAGACCTTCCCCCAAGATAAACAGTGTTTCAATTCCTCATAGGTACTGTAAAAACTTAAAGGCACCGATGTAACATTAAATTGTACTTACAGTTTCAATTCCTCATAGGTACTGTAAAAACTTGCTACATAAGCGAACTTGAAATTAAAGATGCATAGTTTCAATTCCTCATAGGTACTGTAAAAACTTTAACTCTCTCTATTTAATGTTAATTAATATTAATAGTTTCAATTCCTCATAGGTACTGTAAAAACTCAAGTCCAGAAGTCCAGAAGTCCAGTATCAAGTATGTTTCAATTCCTCATAGGTACTGTAAAAACAGGATGATTTTGAAGTAGAAGTGCCTGATGAACCTAGTTTCAATTCCTCATAGGTACTGTAAAAACTAAAGTTGGTAACCGGGTGTCGGCAACAATTCACATGTTTCAATTCCTCATAGGTACTGTAAAAACACTTATTATTAATGGGCAAGTAATCAATCAAAAAGCGTTTCAATTCCTCATAGGTACTGTAAAAACTTACAATAATCATATTTGTCACACTGATGACATGACAAGTTTCAATTCCTCATAGGTACTGTAAAAACAGGAAATGGAGGAGAAATTTTGTTCAGACGAACGCTTGTTTCAATTCCTCATAGGTACTGTAAAAACTTAATTAGGTCACGTATCTTCTTAAAGGTCTTTTTGTTTCAATTCCTCATAGGTACTGTAAAAACTATCATATCTAAAAAGGATTAAGGCAAACTTTATATAGTTTCAATTCCTCATAGGTACTGTAAAAACGAGGTACATCCCCAAGCTCATAATTAATGGTCAGGTGATGTTTCAATTCCTCATAGGTACTGTAAAAACCCATAACGTTTTCATTTTTTAACCATGCACGAAACTGTTTCAATTCCTCATAGGTACTGTAAAAACTATTTAATTATTTAAGGTATTAAAAATACCTTATATTAGTTTCAATTCCTCATAGGTACTGTAAAAACTCAACGGCCAAGTGGTATCACAACACGCAAAGCGGGGTTTCAATTCCTCATAGGTACTGTAAAAACATTTAATTATTTAAGGTATTAAAAATACCTTATATTAGTTTCAATTCCTCATAGGTACTGTAAAAACAAAGTAATAGCATGAGGAAACAAGCAAGCACTTCAATGTTTCAATTCCTCATAGGTACTGTAAAAACTCATGTTATGGAAAATCATTCAATATAACTCTATTACGTTTCAATTCCTCATAGGTACTGTAAAAACACAACTAAATATTACCCTATATCACCACTAAACTATGTTTCAATTCCTCATAGGTACTGTAAAAACTTATCAGGAAGATGGCGTAAATGTTTGGTTGGATTAGTTTCAATTCCTCATAGGTACTGTAAAAACCGTAAAATCTAATAGCATGAGGAAACAAGGAAACAAGTTTCAATTCCTCATAGGTACTGTAAAAACTCATTTAGAACATTTAATGCCTCTGCAAGCATTTCTAGTTTCAATTCCTCATAGGTACTGTAAAAACACATTTGAATTCTAAGTTAGGAGGAGAATTCTCCTCCGTTTCAATTCCTCATAGGTACTGTAAAAACTAATTGACCAAATGGTACGTAAAGTAACATGTCGTATGTTTCAATTCCTCATAGGTACTGTAAAAACGTTTTCTGTCAGTGACGTGTCAGTTTAGGTGTGGTAGTTTCAATTCCTCATAGGTACTGTAAAAACATGGAAAAGAAGAAACCTGAAATGCAAGATATACCAAGTTTCAATTCCTCATAGGTACTGTAAAAACGCATAACACGCTTGCATAGCTCCGCATCGCCATTTGAGTTTCAATTCCTCATAGGTACTGTAAAAACGCTCGGTAGTTCAGAAATAACAGCTTGCGGCGGGAATGTTTCAATTCCTTATAGGTACTGTAAAAACGGGCTTTATATGTTCCTGAGCTGTCGTAAAAACTATGTTTCAATTCCTCATAGGTACTGTAAAAACTTTCTGTTGTCTTGTCAGCCATCCCTATTCCTCCTTGTTTCAATTCCTCATAGGTACTGTAAAAACTTTGCCCCACTGAGTTTTTTCAAACTCAGCGATGGCTTGTTTCAATTCCTCATAGGTACTGTAAAAACGCAAAACTTTTAGTCGAACATGGTGACGTAACTGCTTGTTTCAATTCCTCATAGGTACTGTAAAAACTATAGATTTAGATTGGAGTATCTAACGAGGAGGGGGGTTTCAATTCCTCATAGGTACTGTAAAAACGGACAGAATACGCAGCACATGGGGAAGCCAGATTATGTTTCAATTCCTCATAGGTACTGTAAAAACGCTACTGAGAACCATCGAGAAAAAGTGCGCTTTTGAGTTTCAATTCCTCATAGGTACTGTAAAAACAAGAAAATTGATAGAAAGAAAGATGAAGTTTGGCAAGTTTCAATTCCTCATAGGTACTGTAAAAACAAGAAATATTAAAAGCAGAAAATAGACTGTATATATGTTTCAATTCCTCATAGGTACTGTAAAAACAGATAAAAAATAAGGAGGCTGTAAGCAAATATATTACGTTTCAATTCCTCATAGGTACTGTAAAAACCCCGTCAGGAGACCCTGCACCAAGTCAAGAAGATATGTTTCAATTCCTCATAGGTACTGTAAAAACCTTTAATTGTAGTAACGACTTGTTTAGCTTTTTGGTGTTTCAATTCCTCATAGGTACTGTAAAAACCTGTAAAAGGTGGAATCTGGGGGAGTCAACTCTCAGGTTTCAATTCCTCATAGGTACTGTAAAAACTAACTTGCCAGAGCTGCTTTGTTCGTCTACAACATCGTTTCAATTCCTCATAGGTACTGTAAAAACATTTTACTTGACGATGAGTCCATGACTGCATACGAGGGTTTCAATTCCTCATAGGTACTGTAAAAACGTACATATAAAACATGGCGTTTGCGTGGCTTAGCCAGGTTTCAATTCCTCATAGGTACTGTAAAAACATTTTGGAGCACTTATAACTTGAATAAACTTCNNGGAGCACTTATAACTTGAATAAACTTCATCAAGTTTCAATTCCTCATAGGTACTGTAAAAACCTGGCTGATGAATGGGAAAGAGAAAAACAAATGAATTGTTTCAATTCCTCATAGGTACTGTAAAAACGTCCTGTCCGTGAACCGGTCCTGTCCGTGAACTAGTGTTTCAATTCCTCATAGGTACTGTAAAAACATTTTGGAGCACTTATAACTTGAATAAACTTCATCAAGTTTCAATTCCTCATAGGTACTGTAAAAACAAATTTCAACAGTTCGCAAATCACGTTTACAGTTCTGTTTCAATTCCTCATAGGTACTGTAAAAACAAGTAATTTCATACTAGAAAAAGAAATGAAAATATATGTTTCAATTCCTCATAGGTACTGTAAAAACACTCTACACCAAGTACAGAAGACATTAGTATTACAAGTTTCAATTCCTCATAGGTACTGTAAAAACCGGTTCAAGATGTGAAGAAGAAGAGAAATTATTTTAGTTTCAATTCCTCATAGGTACTGTAAAAACGCTTAAAAAGCAAAAAAGTCGAAGTGATTACGATGAGTTTCAATTCCTCATAGGTACTGTAAAAACTCATTATATAATTATTATTATGTAGTCAATACCGGCTGTTTCAATTCCTCATAGGTACTGTAAAAACGAAGGAATATTATATTATATTAATACTGGCAGCAAAAGTTTCAATTCCTCATAGGTACTGTAAAAACCGAACTTTTGACAAATGAACGGAACCTGACACCTTTGTTTCAATTCCTCATAGGTACTGTAAAAACCAAAGGCTACGTCAAAGGCCACGTTTTTGATTGAAAGTTTCAATTCCTCATAGGTACTGTAAAAACCAATATAATTAAGAACACAAAAAACATATTTTAAAAAGTTTCAATTCCTCATAGGTACTGTAAAAACTCCAACTTCCAATTTGACACAATATAAACTTTTGTAGTTTCAATTCCTCATAGGTACTGTAAAAACGGAAAACCTCTGGTTAATAACGCTTGACACAAAGAAGTTTCAATTCCTCATAGGTACTGTAAAAACCTGAATGCTAAAGGCATTTACTAAAATTTTTTTCATTTGTTTCAATTCCTCATAGGTACTGTAAAAACAGAGAATTGCAGCCATTGACCAATATACATTTTGAGTAGTTTCAATTCCTCATAGGTACTGTAAAAACAATGGAAAAAATTATTGACTTAACAGAATATTATCCGTTTCAATTCCTCATAGGTACTGTAAAAACCTCATTTTGGAATAACAGAATGTATTGTATACTTAAGTTTCAATTCCTCATAGGTACTGTAAAAACCCTATTTTAACCTATTTTTCTGATATCAATTACAGTGTTTCAATTCCTCATAGGTACTGTAAAAACGCTTCAGCCAATAGTAGACAGTGTAACTAACAATCTGTTTCAATTCCTCATAGGTACTGTAAAAACCCGCTCAAAGCCGCACTAATCCGCCCGTGGAAACGAGTTTCAATTCCTCATAGGTACTGTAAAAACTGAATCAGTTAGATATAATTGTAAGGACGATAATATGTTTCAATTCCTCATAGGTACTGTAAAAACGTACTCAATCAAAAAGCTAAAAAGGTGACATGTAAGAGTTTCAATTCCTCATAGGTACTGTAAAAACTTACAACAAATGGTAAACATATTGAAGTAGCATATTGGTTTCAATTCCTCATAGGTACTGTAAAAACCTGCTTATATAGTATGTTTTTATCCTTGCATCCCTGCCGTTTCAATTCCTCATAGGTACTGTAAAAACTATGATACATAACCCATTTTATATGTTGATAGTCTTTGTTTCAATTCCTCATAGGTACTGTAAAAACTGTGCCCGCGGCGCACCTTCCGAGACTGTCCGCGGCGTTTCAATTCCTCATAGGTACTGTAAAAACTCAGCCTAAAAAGAACAATAACAAGGCTGCGCGACTGTTTCAATTCCTCATAGGTACTGTAAAAACTTAAGCGGGCGATGCTGCAAAATGCGGCATCGATTAGTTTCAATTCCTCATAGGTACTGTAAAAACGTTAGTAAGAATATTAGAGAGGATGCCGCAGGATGCGTTTCAATTCCTCATAGGTACTGTAAAAACCAAATCGTCTAAAGTTCTTTTCTTTTGTCCTCCTGTGTTTCAATTCCTCATAGGTACTGTAAAAACGAGCCTCACGTTGTCTAACAACCGGCTAGCATTTCTGTTTCAATTCCTCATAGGTACTGTAAAAACTTGCTATGTATGGCCATTGTGGCCTTATACATACTATAGTTTCAATTCCTCATAGGTACTGTAAAAACGGGAAGATGGAGTAACTGAAACACTTATATTTGATGGGTTTCAATTCCTCATAGGTACTGTAAAAACGAAAATTCATAGACGAAATAATGACGGGGAAAGCATGTTTCAATTCCTCATAGGTACTGTAAAAACTGGTCAGGGTATGGTTTTTTTTTGCCTTTACCCTGTTTCAATTCCTCATAGGTACTGTAAAAACAAAGATGGAATAGAGTTGACAAGGTATTTCGTGAATGTTTCAATTCCTCATAGGTACTGTAAAAACTATGCACAGGAATTGACGTATTATATAGCATAAGTATGTTTCAATTCCTCATAGGTACTGTAAAAACTAACATACCATAAAAAAACATATAAACAATATATTACGTTTCAATTCCTCATAGGTACTGTAAAAACGTTAAGGTACAAAATAGAGTAAGTGCTACTTTATACATGTTTCAATTCCTCATAGGTACTGTAAAAACTATAATTCTATAACCAATACCGGCACTACTATTGAATAGTTTCAATTCCTCATAGGTACTGTAAAAACGCTATATAAAGTGATTCAATACAATAGTATTAAGAAGTTTCAATTCCTCATAGGTACTGTAAAAACTTATTTACTACACCGAAATTTGCGACTATCTAGTTTAGTTTCAATTCCTCATAGGTACTGTAAAAACAATATTTACTATTTTAAATACTGCATATGGTATCAGGTTTCAATTCCTCATAGGTACTGTAAAAACTGGTTAACATTGTAAAAGGAGGCTGAACACGATGGCGTTTCAATTCCTCATAGGTACTGTAAAAACAGACGAAGTTTTGAATATAAAAACTGGCGAAATCATGTTTCAATTCCTCATAGGTACTGTAAAAACGAATTTTGATGCAGTAAAAAAGATGGGGTATACATTGTTTCAATTCCTCATAGGTACTGTAAAAACCCGTAGGCACCGCATGATGCCTACATTCATATTTTAACCTCATGTAATATAATAAGTCAAGTAAGGCAGGAGAAAAAACTGCAAAGCCGGAAAGAAACTGCATTTGACATAAAAATATAAAAGTTGTCGACCTCCCGGGTTTTTTACGCTATCGGACATCGACAATTTTTTAAATAGATTTTTTTAAACTGTTTCAAAATTTATATCTAAATTATAACATAAAATCTATGTAAGTAGCTGAAAACATAAATTCAAAATTCAACTATTACAGGATAAGATTACCTGGATCGATTTTTTTGCCTAATATTTCACGGTTTGTATATCTGGTCGACCTGAAAGTGTAAAAGACAACAGAGTCTTCAGTATCATGTATTCTTTGCTTAACTTCAGCCTTAAGCTTGAAATAGTTTGCTTCTGTTATTTCACCTTCAAAAACAGAGTTTTGAACCCAGTGCAAGTACTTCCGTCCTATTTTTAAAAGTTTTGCATTTCTCCTTTCACCTGCATCATATACCATAATTACAAACACATTTACCACCTTCCATATAAATACATCTATTATTTATCATACCATCATCCATATCATCCATTACATCATTCCTCACATCATTCGTCATGCAATCTGTTGTATTATCCGTTACACTATCTGTCATACCATTCATCACATCATCCATCATGTCATCCAACATACCATTAACCATAATATCAGTTATATCATGCACCGTCGTATCTACCACGAAGCAATGTAAGGAGAGAAATTTTCTTCACCCATGAAATGCTTTTGTAATTTATACAGCTCCATTCTTATTAAACGCCTGTAGGAAACTTCCCGGCCTAAAGACTTGTGCATTAGAGTGGTTTTTAATTTTTCGTTGAACTGGCTGACAAATACCTTTTTGCCCGCGTCATTTAATATAACCCCACCGGCCTTCTTTTCAAAATGCTTCTCAGACAACATCTTTCTTCCTGTCAATGTAAAAATAGTCCTGTCCACAATTATAGGTTTAAAAATCTCTGCAACGTCCAGGTTAAGGGTAAAACGTCTGTTATTTGTTGTATGTAAGTAGCCTATTCTTGGATCTAAGTGGGTTTTATAAATTTCACTTAATACGCATGTATACAATAAGCTGTTTCCAAAGCTTATAAGTGAATTTAAACGGTTTAGGGGAGGTCTTTTTGTCCGTCTTTTAAATTCAAAGAGTTCATCATTTATTATTTTATCAAACCCATCATAATAAATATCTCTTATGTTGCCTTCAATTGCCATGAGTTCACTAATTTCAGAAGCACTGTCTATTCTGTCAGTTAAAGATTCTATGGTGGAAATCTCTTTTTCTAAATCTTTCCCACGTTTGTGATAATATTTTAAAACAGAAAGTATGTTTCTGGAAGCTCCATATACAAACATTTTAGCTAAGAAAAACCTTTTAGACGTGTCTAAATAATATTCTGCCTGTTTTAAAATCATGTACCCGGAATTATAGTGTTCCCTGGGATAATATGTTCCTACATAGTATTCATAATAATTAAAAAAGTGAAGCAGTATTTCTTTTTGAGAGGCAATTTCTAAAAATTTTTTACTTACAGTAACTTCTCCAAAAACATAAATGTCAGTGATGTCTTCAATGGGAAGGTAATTTTTGACTCCGTCACTTTCAAAAAGTACAGTGCTGTCTTTTCTTTTTAACTCTCCATTATTGAAAATGTATGCACTCTTTTTCATAGGTATCTATTTCTCCTTTCCTTTATGCCCAGCACATTTCAGAATAGGCACAGTTCCTGCAGTATTTTATTTTTTCAGCCTTGGGAGGTTTTTCCATGGAAACTATTTTTTTAATATCTTCTATGGCTTTTTCAAGCTTTTCTTCAGACTCTTCATCTAATATTACTTCTTCTCTCTTTTTCTCCTCAGGTATCAGCAATATACCTTTTGTGTCTGCACTTGTCTTTCTTATTTCATAAAGATAAAACAGAAGCTGCATCCTTGCACTTTCAATAAATTTTGAAGACTTTTTTATTTCCTGTACAATGATGCTGCCGTCTTTATTGTCTGTAATGTCAACTTTGATATTTCCAAAATCCAGTTCTTTTTTTTCCCTTGAATAAGAGTTTTCATGAATAAATTTTCCGATTACAATGTTTTCATCTTCCTGGTCCGGTTCTAATGCACGGGATATAAGCCATACCTCTCTTTTGCAAATGTAGTAATACCAGATTAAAGTCCCGGAAATACCGCCTTCCATTGGTTCACCTCCTCAATTGTATCCTAACGTGAATTTTGCCCCTACATAAATAGTGTCCCTGCGTAAATTTTATCTCTAATATAAATTGTGTTCCTATTTGAATTATGTTCATATAAAAATTGTATTCCTACGCAAACTATGTTCCTATATGAGTAACGTTCCTATAGACTAAAAAATGAAGTTTCTTCTTCCTTTTCATAATCAATGCCATAATCGCTGTTGTAATCAACGGAAAAGAGGGGAAGCTTGAACTTATTATCTATTATTTTTCTTTGAATATATTTTTTAAACTTATTTATAGACACGGGAACTTCATAAAGTGGTATAAGTTTGTATTGCTTTTTAATAAAATGCTCTTCAACTTTTTCTTTATACTGATTTGCTGGAATAATAGGTATTTTAATAATATCGCTTTTTCTTGTCAGAAGTTTTTCATCTTCTTCTAAAATGTTTAAGTCAAAGAATTCATGTTTTTGTAGTATTTCGTCAAATATTTTAGCCCCTGAGTTGTAGTCTTCATTATAAAGGTCAAAATCTTTGTAAACCTCTTCAACTAAAGAGGCAATGTCATTTTCAGAGAGTTTACCGGTATTGTTTTTTAAAACGTCTTTTGTTTTTTCCATAATGTCCTGCTGCCTTTTATACACCCATTTTAAACTTATTTCTGAAGGATTAAATACATAAAACCTGCCGTATTCAATTAAGCCATGGCGGTTGCAGCGTCCTGCCCTTTGTACAAGGCTGTCAATGGGGGCACATTCAGAAAACATTACATCAAAACTGATATCTAGCGAAACCTCTATCACCTGGGTGGATATTATAAGCTGATAAGGGTGACCGTCTTTTTGTGTCAGTATTTTTTCTTTTTTGTTTCTGTCTTCCAATGTGAATTCTGAGTGAAGGCAAAGGGTTTCAATTCCTTTCCCTGAAAAAAATTTATACTCTTTTTTAGCCGTTTCAATATCATTAACTATTAGTGCAGTTTTTTTGCCGTTGGATATTTCCTCAAGGATATTTTCCCGTATCTCCGGTAAATCCTTGTCAATATAAATCCATTCATTGCTGACCCTGTCCATAAATTCTTCTGCAACTACGGCATTTTTAAGACCGAGTAAATTTAAGAAGTGTTTTTTTAAAAATTCGGGCATTGTGGCGCTCATTAAAAGGACTTTACCGCCAAAATCCAGTATTTTCTTTACGGTAGAGGTTATAAGACCTATGGTGTAGCTGTCATAGGCGTGTATTTCATCAAAAATTACCGAACTTCCTAAAAGGGCATATTCTTTTTGAGTCCAAAAACCTGTATTAAAGCCTGTTGTCAGTAGCTGGTCAACGGTTGAAACCATCACAGGGGGCAAAAATGCTTTTTGATGAAGCATTGCGAATTTATCGTATGTTTCTTCTTCATCATTTTTACGCAGCTTGTCAAAAAAGTATGTTTCCGCACCTGAATGGGTCAGCCCGCAAATTTCGGAAGGGAAGTAGTTGGTGGAAAGTCTTTCATAGAGGCTGTTGGAAGTAACCATTGTGGGCATTAGAAATATTACTTTACCGGGTTTTAAATTTAAAGCCCACATAAGAGCCGCCTCTGTTTTTCCCGAACCAGTAGGGGCAATTACTATATTGCTTCCTTTGCTTTCTGCACACAATTTATGAAAACGTCTTTTTACATATTTTTTATTTTCTGATTTCAGTTTGTTTTTTAGGTTGTTTTCAATAACTGATGGAGTGGTGTTTAGGGTATAAGCTTTCTCATACTCATTTTTTGTTGAAGAAGAGATCCAGTCACAATTGTGTAAAAGCCCTTTTGAAAGGGAATACAGTACCCTTAAGTTTTTTCTGTCTTTTTCAAATTCCCGGGATGATTTTTCAATAATTGCTTTCAGCACCTTGTTTGCAATTTGTTTATTTTGAATTTTATACTCACTAAAAACTTCTGCACCAAAACTTTTAGCTGTTTCAACGGCTAAATCCATGGCTTCTTTTGGAATGTCAGGCCATTTGTCATCCCACAATATTTCCCTTTCAAAGCTTTTTAAGTCTTTAGTTAAAATTTTGTGGTGGCCTAATACGGACAATACGTCATAGGGGAAAAAAACATTTTTGTTTTCTTTTTTTAAAAATGCTTCTATTAAAAAAAGGCACGAAAGCACTTCGTGCCTGAAATGTTTTACACCTGTAAGCTTTTTCTCATCCGCTTTGCGATTCATATAATCTTGAAAGTAGTTGTTTAGTTTTCCAAAGTCGTGAAAAGCAATTGCATTTCTCATATTTTCTATAAACTCATCAATACTTACATTGCATTTTGATAAAACTTTTTCAAAGGCACTGTATTTATTTTTTATTTCAAAATTAAAAATATCTATACAGCCCTTAACGTGGTATTCATATAGGCCTTCTTCATTTTTAACAGGTTTTGCCAAATACAATCTTTTCACCCCTTGGTTTTTTGCCTTTTAACTAGCTTATTTCCAACATGGGCACACATTGGTCGGCAAACAGGAAAGTTTCAGTTTCGGTTTGTAAAAGGTGATTTTCTCCGATGAAAGTTATATCCTTGTACTTTGTGGCTTTTCTAACTCCTTTTTTGTCTGTTTCAAAATCACAGGGAAGGTTTTTTACCACCAGAGGTTCTAATGTGATATTTACTTTGGATTTTTTAACGGTATCCCAGTCTATTTTAAGCTTTTTAGATAAATCCCCGGGTGCCCATGTATTTTTAAGTACATTTCTTTGCTCAATTTTTATGTTCTCAAAAATATTTAAACAGCATACCTTTGCAAGCTCATCGCTGTTGCCTAATGTAAGGGCATATACTGGATTGCTGAAAGCATTGTATAGTTTTAAAATAACTTCATTTTCTTCACATGCATAAAATATATTTACTGCTACGTCATAGAGAAAATTTCTAAGTATAATGGCATGGGTAAAATCTTTGGATTTTATTTTTATATAATTCCACAAATCCCTGCCTTTTCCGTTGCTTTTCCCTGTACAGCCCACCTTTATTTTGTTTTCTTTGAAGAATGAAAGAGCATCTTCAAAGGAGAGTCCTAAAGCAGCACCGGCAATACCAACTATTGTAGAAGGAGGCGGGAGAGGTACCGTATCGTGGTAAAGCTGCGCTCCCGGGTCTCTAAAGGATGCTGTTTTAGCATAAAGTTTCACCATTAATCCGTTCATGGTAATACCTCATTTCTTTAGTCAGTATAGTATTCTTCAATCCAAGAATTTATTTTGTCAAAGCACTCTCCAAGAGGAAGAAGACCATTGTTATCCCTTGCAAAAAAGCCCTTTCTTTCGCCAACTGCATAGTCTAAAATGTATTTTGAAAAATCCTTAATGGTGTTATTTATAAGGTCTAAGTTGACGTTTCCGTTGTCTACTGAAACACATTCTAAAAATATAGGGTTTTTAACCTTCAAAACTGCCGATGCAACAAATTTTGGTGAAATATCTGACAAGAACCTGCTCTGTCTTCCCACCGTCCACAAGTTTTGAATTGCGTCAATGAGGGCTTTTGCACGTTTTTTTCGCTCTGATAAGGAAAGATCCAGTTCATAGAGGTCTCCGGCACTCTTTACCCCGATTCTGTCAAGTTCAATGAGTATGGTTCCTGCATAAAACCCTGAGTGAATTTCAGTTTCAAATATATTTGGGTTGCCCCCTGATTTAACGGACATGTAGTTTGTTCCAAAATCCATTCCGCCTTTATATTCTTCCAGCGATATAAGTGGAGAAACCCTTACCGGGCTGGTTCTTTTAACGGTTTCTTTTGAATCTGCATTCATAAACCCAAAGAGATCGTCATCGATGTATTTTGAAGGTTCACATAAGGTGGAGGCAGCTCCTTTTTTTTGCTTTGCTACAGTGGTTTCAGAAAGTTCCCACCCCATGGAAGAAAGCTGTTCACGTAAAGCCCTTCTTATTGCCTGGGAAGAACAATACGGATACTCTTTTCCGTCATTTTTTTGAATCTTTTTAATACTTACAATATTATCTGCTTCCTT
>LFRM01409308.1_pt1 | contig 14567 bp, 10 predicted proteins | sample 618341 | NCBI WGS metagenome assembly LFRM01 (sample SAMN03654438, study PRJNA283298) | anaerobic digester metagenome | isolation source: pool of bioreactors CSTR01a, CSTR02a, and CSTR03a thermophilic anaerobic... | place: Denmark: Kgs. Lyngby | collected 2014-05-21 | reverse complement strand
GCTAATAATTGCTCATCTAAGCGGAATTCATAAAAGCGCACAAAATCCAGATCTGAGGTTAAGAACCCTTTAAATTGTTCAACAGATGGCGGGTGCATATCGCCATCGGCATGGCGTTGTTCAATATAGCGCTGATACAGAGCGTAGTGTTCTTGACGAAATTCGCTACTGACGGCCTTTACGGTTAGATCATGATTACGTCTAATTATCTTTTTCTGTGCGGTGGTGGCTTGAAATGCTTCTACGGGGATGCGCGCCGAAACGCAGGCGCTGCAAGGTCCACAGTGTGGGCGATAGACGTGGCCTGCGCTGCGTCGAAAACCTTGTTCAATGAGCTGGCTGTAGAGTTCGGCGGTAACTGTTTCATTCGGGTCAATAAAAATTGAATTGGCAGTGCGCTCGGCTAAATAGCTGCAGGAGTGATCTTGGCCTAAGTAGAGTTGCAAGGTTTTCATGGTGCTAAAGTGCTCGTGATGATCGCTGGAGTGGCCCAGTGCATGGTATTGGTGCTATCCAGGTAGTGGTTTAAATAGTCAGCAAAATCTATGCGAGTAATACTGTCGGCACCCAGACTGAGTAAGTGCTCAGTGGGCATTTGACAGTCGATTAATTGAAAGCCTGCAGATTTTAACGCGCTGACCAAAGTAACAAAGCCCACTTTTGATGCGTTACTGACTCGGCTGAACATGGATTCACCAAAAAATAGCTGGCCGATAGCAATGCCGTATAAACCGCCTACCAGTTTCTCATTTTGCCAAACCTCGACCGAGTGGGCGACGCCTTGTTGGTGCAGTTCAATATAGGCCTTTTGAATGTCGCTGGTAATCCATGTGCCGTTTTGATCGTGGCGTGGCTGTGCACAGGCATGGATCACTTGCGCGAAGTTGCGGTCAAAGGTCACGCTAAACTGATCGCTGCGCAGTACTTTGCGCAAGCTGCGAGAAATATGCAGGTTGTCAGGCAGCAACACGGTGCGCGGATTAGGTGACCACCAGAGAATCGGTTGACCGTCTTCATACCAAGGAAAGCAACCGTGGCGATAGGCGGCCACTAGCCGCTCAGCGGATAAATCCCCGCCGGCAGCCAAAAGACCATTGGGTTCACGTAGGGCTTTGCGCAGGGGAGGGAAGGACAGTGAGGCGCGATTGAGCCAAGTGAGCATAAGTAACCTTAACAAATAGCGTCTAAGATCAAACCGAAATGGCCTGCTGTGCGCTGAGTGAAATGTACTGAAGAGTAATACTGTAAGATAAGCCATCTGGCTGAAAAGTTCATGTGCAAAGTGCATGCTCTTGAGTTGTTATCTGTGCAGGTGAAATAGTCAGCTTAAGTCCGTACAATGGCGCGTTGTTAAGCTTTTTTGTGATTATCTTTTTTTGATGAGCCTTGTTTAAATCGAGGCCCAGCAGGACTCTTTTTTGAAGAACACAACACACCCGCAAACGTCTGAAAAACTGACATGGCAAGAACAAGCGCAGTTACGCCTGAAAGAAGGCGTGCTGATTCTCTTAGCCGTACTTTGTATTTATCTCTGGATGGTACTGCTGAGTTTCGATGTACATGACTCCAGCTTTTCCAATAGTACCGGTCATATTGATTCGATCAGTAATGCTGGAGGGCTGATTGGCGCTTGGATCGCTGATGTGTTGTTTAGTGTGCTGGGCTATTTTGCGTGGCTATTCCCTCTAGTATTGATGTTGAAAACGGTGCTGGTGTTTCAAAATCGCTATCAATCAGTGATATGGAATGGCTGGCTGTTTGCTTTGCGCTCCTTTGGATTTATTCTGTTGTTGTGTTCAGGTTCAGCGCTGGCGCATATCCATTTCCCTGTGCCTGAAATGGCGCCGAAAAACTTTAATATTCTTGGCAACGTCTTAGGTGAGGCCTTAAAGGGCTCATTGAACGTTGAGGGCGCAACACTGTTTTTGTTGGCGTGTTTTTTATTCGGTTTAACCATTTATGCCAATTTGTCCTGGTTTAAAATCATGGAAGCTGTGGGTGATTTAACCTTGCGCTTTAGCCAGTGGATGCAAGCTTGGTTGCAACAGACCTTTGGTGAAATTCAAGAGCGTAAACAAGAAAAAGTGCGTTTACGTGAAGAGGAACTAGAGGATGACGATGAGCATGAAGAGCCAGTCATAAGCGCATTGCGCGCTGAGAAAAAAGAGCCTGTCATCATTAAAGATACGCCTCAAGCTGCTACAGCACCGGTTGAGCAGGCTCAGTCACAGGGTCGCCGTGAGCCAGTGATTACTCCGCTCACTAAGCAAACCATAGCAGAAGAACCTGCGGCTGCAGCGTTAGCCAAAAGTAAGCCGCCGGCTAAAAATGTCGACAGTGCTGTTATCGGCACCTTGCCACCTTTGGCCTTGCTAGATAAAGCGCAGAAGAAAAAGCCCAGCTACTCCGAAGAATCACTGCAATCAATGTCACGTCTGTTGGAAATCAAACTTAAAGAGTTTGGTGTGCATGTTGAAGTTGAGTCAGTGCATCCAGGTCCTGTAGTGACACGCTTTGAGATTCAATTAGCACCTGGGGTGAAAGTCAGCCGCATTACTAACTTAGCCAAAGACTTGGCGCGCTCCATGGCGATGATCAGTGTGCGTGTGGTTGAGGTGATTCCGGGTAAAACCACTGTGGGTATTGAAGTGCCCAACGAAGATCGCCAGATTGTGCGCTTCTCTGAAGTGTTGGATACACCCGAGTTTGCCGAAGCAAAATCCCCTGTGACGATCGCTCTAGGTCATGATATTGGTGGGCAGGCGGTGATTGCTGACTTAGCAAAAATGCCACACTTGTTGGTGGCCGGTACCACAGGTTCTGGTAAGTCAGTGGGTGTGAATGCGATGATTTTATCGGTGTTGTTTAAATCAACACCGGAAGAAGCACGCTTGATTATGATTGACCCGAAAATGCTGGAATTATCCATCTATGAAGGCATTCCGCATTTGCTCTGTCCTGTCGTCACCGATATGAAAGAAGCGGCCAATGCGCTGCGTTGGTGTGTGGCGGAAATGGAGCGCCGCTACAAATTAATGTCAATGATGGGCGTGCGTAACTTGGCCGGTTATAACCGTAAAGTGAAAGACGCTGAAGAAGCGGGCGAACCTTTGGATGACCCAACGTTCAAACGTGATGATATGAATGATGTACCGCCGCATTTAAGTAAGCTACCAACCATTATTGTCGTGGTGGATGAGTTTGCTGACATGATTATGGTGGTTGGTAAGAAAGTTGAAGAGTTGATTGCACGTATTGCGCAAAAAGCTCGTGCGGCGGGGATTCATTTGATTCTCGCCACTCAGCGTCCATCAGTGGATGTGATTACCGGTCTGATTAAGGCCAATATTCCCACGCGAATTGCTTTCCAAGTCTCGAGTAAAATTGACTCGCGTACGGTATTGGATCAAGGCGGTGCCGAGCAACTGCTGGGGCATGGTGACATGCTGTACTTGCCGCCAGGCACCAGTTTGCCGATTCGTGTGCATGGCGCATTTGTGTCGGATGAAGAAGTGCATCGCGTGGTGGATGCGTGGAAACTGCGTGGTGAGCCAGATTATATTGAAGAGATTTTAGTGGGTGTAGAAGAGTCGGGCAGTGGCTTTGAAGGAGGCGCTAGCAACAATGAAGATGATCCTTTGTATGATCAGGCTGTACGTTATGTGACTGAATCACGCAGAGCTTCAATTTCTGCGGTGCAGCGTCAGCTGAAAGTCGGTTATAACCGTGCTGCACGTATGGTTGAATCCATGGAGATGGCCGGTGTAGTGTCGTCGGCGGCACACAATGGTTCACGAGAAGTGCTGGCGCCGCCACCCGTGCGCGATTAAGTATTTGTGGTCTGACTCATGGTTTGAGTCAGGTATTTTTAATGCTCAAGAAAAGAGAGTATCGATGCGCACACTATATAAAAGTGTATTAGGTGTACTGGGCGGTGTCTTGCTGGCCAGTGCAACACTACTGCCGGTACAGAGCCTGCATGCTGCAGTCAGTGAGCAGCAGCAAGCCGCCAATAAGCTCAGTGCTTTGCTCAGTTCAACGCAAACCATTAGCGGTAGCTTTTCTCAGCTGACTCTGGATTCCAGCGGTACTCAGTTGCAAGAGGCTTCGGGCGAGATGGTGCTGCAGCGGCCAGGTTTATTCCGCTGGCATACCAATCCACCCCTGGAACAGTTGCTGGTGTCTAATGGTCAGAAAGTATGGCTGTATGACCCTGACTTGATGCAGGTGACGGTACAGAAGATGGACCAGCGTTTGACTCATACGCCAGCTTTATTGTTATCGGGTGATGTCTCAAAAATCAGTGAAAACTTTACCATCACTTATAAAGAAGGCGGCCCGGTGATTGATTTTGTCTTAACGCCAACGGCTAAAGACACGCTTTTTGATACGCTGCGTCTGTCATTTCGTGATGGTGTGATCAACGATATGCAATTGCTCGATGCAGTCGGTCAGCGCACTAATATTTTATTTATCAATGTGGAAGTCAATCAGCCGATTGCTGCCGATCAGTTTGTTTTTGTTGCGCCCGCTGGTGTTGATGTGATTGAGGATGAGGAGTAACAGTGCAACTGTTTAGCAGTGAGCCGATTGCCCAGCCACTGGCCGCGCGTTTGCGTGCCAATACCTTGGAGGAATATGTTGGACAACAGCATATTTTGGCTGCTGGTAAACCGCTGCGCCGCGCCTTAGAGCAAGGTGCGTTGCACTCGATGATTTTTTGGGGGCCGCCAGGTGTGGGTAAAACCACTTTGGCGCGTTTGCTGGCGCAGGTCAGTGATGCGCACTTTATTACTCTGTCGGCGGTGTTGTCCGGAGTTAAAGAAATCCGCGAAGCTGTGCAAGATGCAAAACAGCAGGCGGCACAATACAGCCGCCGCACCATCTTGTTTGTCGATGAAGTGCACCGCTTTAATAAAGGCCAGCAAGACGCTTTTTTACCTTATGTGGAAGACGGCACTTTTATTTTTATCGGTGCCACCACAGAAAACCCCTCATTTGAACTTAATAATGCTTTGTTATCCCGAGCGCGTGTGTATGTCCTGCAAAGTCTTGATCAAGCAGCGCTAGAGTTGTTGCTTGAGCGCGCACTCAGTGATGAACGTGGCTTAGCGGATCTGCAATTAAGCATTGAACCCGAAGCGCAGGAGATACTGATTCGAGCGGCGGATGGTGATGGTCGACGTTTACTGAATTTGTTAGAAAATGCCTCTGATTTAATGGAGCGGGGTGGCTGCATTACCGTTGATTTGTTGGGTAATATTCTGGGCGATAGCATGCGCCGCTTTGATAAAGGCGGTGAGTCATTTTATGAGCAGATGTCGGCGCTGCATAAGTCAGTGCGCGGCTCCAATCCAGATGCAGCGCTGTATTGGTTTGCGCGGATGATTGATGGCGGTTGTGATCCTTTGTATATCGCCCGACGTGTGGTGCGTATGGCCAGTGAAGATATTGGTAATGCTGACCCGCGCGCTCTGACTCTCTGTTTATCGGCGTGGGATGTGCAAGAGCGTTTGGGCAGTCCTGAAGGCGAGTTATCGGTGGCGCAAGCCATTACTTATTTAGCCTGTGCGCCGAAAAGTAATGCGGTGTATAAAGCCTATAAAGCAGCGCGTCAGGATGCGCAAGAGTCTGGCTCACTGCAGGTGCCCATCCATTTGCGTTTAGCACCGACTAAGTTGATGAAACAGTTAGGTTACGCTGAGGAATACCGCTATGCGCATGATGAGCCGGATGCTTATGCTGCAGGTGAGGATTATTTTCCTGAGGAATTAACACCGCGCCAGTACTACCAGCCGCCAGCACGGGGTTTAGAAATTAAAATTGGCGAAAAGCTTAAATACTTAAAACGCTTAGATCAGGCCAGTGTGCAACAGCGACGGAAGACGCACTAATGAATTTTGTAATGGTGGCGTTGGGCGGTGCTGCGGGCAGTGTATTGCGTTACTTGGTTTCGCTACTGATTGCACAAATTTTGCCCGCCTATCTGTACATTGCCACTCTTTTGGTTAATATCATCGGCTGTTTTTTAATAGGCTGTGCTTTTGCATGGTTTGTGTTGCGCCCCGATGTGCCAGATTTAACGCGATTGCTGTTAATGACGGGTTTTCTGGGTGGCTTTACGACCTATTCAACATTCTCTTTGGATGCGCTGAGCCTGCTCACTGGCGGCCAGATGTTACAAGCTTTACTTTATATGGGCGTGACCTTGCTTGGTGGCTTATTGGCGACTGGGTTGGGCATGGCACTGATTAAATTTTCTTTGTAAGAACGGATACCTTTATGCTTGATTCAAAATTGTTACGCACCAACCCCCAAGCGATCGCTGAGCATCTTGCGCAGCGTGGTTTTGTGTTAGATGTTGCCGGTTTAGAAGCTTTAGAAGCGCAACGCAAAGAAGTGCAAACGCGCACTGAGCAGTTGCAAGCTGAGCGTAACAGCCGTTCTAAGTCGATTGGTCAAGCGAAAGGCCGAGGTGAAGATATTGCTCCATTGCTGGCGCAAGTGGATCAGCTCGGTGGTGAGCTAGAAGCTGGTAAGCGTGAGCTGGAAAGCATTCAAGCAGATTTAGATGCGATTGCGTTAAATATCCCCAACTTGCCGCACGAGTCAGTTCCACAAGGTGAGAGTGAAGATGACAACGTTGAAGTGCGCAGTTGGGGCACACCGCGCAGCTTTGATTTCCCTGTGCAGGATCATGTTCTGCTGGGTGAAAATATTCAGGGTTTGGATTTTGAAGCTGCGGCCAAATTATCTGGCGCACGCTTTGCTGTGATGCGCGGTGGTATTGCGCGTCTGCACCGTGCGCTGGCGCAGTTTATGCTTGATTTGCATACTTCTGAGCATGGCTATCAAGAGATGTATACGCCGTACTTGGTGCAGGCTTCTGCATTGCAGGGTACAGGTCAGCTACCCAAGTTCTCGGAAGATTTGTTCCGTATTGAGCGTGAAGATCAAACGCCACTGTATTTGATTCCAACCGCTGAAGTGTCGCTGACCAACACCGTGGCCGGTGAGATTTTAGATGTGGCACATTTGCCATTGAAGATGGTTGCACACAGCCCATGCTTCCGTAGCGAAGCTGGAGCTTCAGGTCGTGATACGCGCGGTATGATTCGTCAGCATCAGTTTGATAAAGTTGAACTGGTGCAGATTGTTGATCCAGCAACGTCATACGCTGCGCTGGAAGAGTTAACTGGCAATGCTGAAAAAGTACTGCAAGCTCTAGAGTTACCGTACCGTGTAATGTCTTTGTGCACCGGTGATATGGGCTTTAGTGCTAGCAAAACCTATGACCTCGAAGTGTGGGTGCCAAGCCAAGATAAGTACCGTGAGATTTCTTCGTGCTCCAACTGCACTGATTTCCAGGCGCGCCGTATGCAAACCCGTTTCCGTAATGCAGAAACCGGTAAGACTGAGCTCGTGCATACACTCAATGGTTCAGGTTTAGCTGTGGGCCGTACTTTGGTAGCTGTGATAGAAAACAATCAGCAAGCCGATGGCAGTATCACAGTGCCTGCAGTATTGCGTCCCTATATGGGCGGTCTTGACGTTATTCGTTAAGTCACTGAGCGATATAGCTGACAGTGCACAGCGCTGTGCACTCTCAGATTTTAACAGCGACTGCATGTATTTGCGTCGCTGTTTTGCTTTTAGCGTTTAGTGTTTTGGGGCGTCTCCTGGAGCATTGAGCAGGTCTGCGTTCAGCATGCCTTTTCTGCATCTGTAATTTTTAATCATTATTGACCTAAGGTGTTGTTATGGACTGTTTGCCGTTATTTCATAAGCTGCAAGGACGTGATGTGCTGCTAGTCGGTGGTGGTGAAATGGCACTGCGTAAAGCGCGAGTGATTTTGGATGCGGGTGCTGTATTGCGGGTGATAGCACCCGTTGTCAGTGATGAGTTGCAAGGCCTTGTTGCTGCTCAGTACGGTCAATATCTGCTGCGTGAATACCAAGACAGCGATATGCAAGGTTGCTGTTTAGTATTAGCCACCACAGATCAGCCAGAGGTGAATGCGGCGATTGCGACTCAAGCACAGGCGCGTGGCATTCCTGTGTATGCGCTGGGTGCGCCAGAATTATCGACTGTGATGTTTCCGGCGATTGTTGATCGCTCACCTTTAATTATTGCCGTCTCCACTGCAGGGCATGCGCCGGTGCTGGCACGTCTTGCGCGGGCGAAAATCGAAACCTTATTGCCGGCCAGTTATGGACGCTTAGCTGGACTGGCTGCTCGATTTCGTGATCAGGTCAAAGCGCTATTACCCAAAGTACAACCGCGCCGTGTGTTTTGGGAAGATGTGTTTCAGGGGCGAGTGGCTGAGCATATCTTTGCCGGTCGTGATGAGCAGGCCGAGCAATTGCTGATGGAGAAAATCAGTGGTGCAGATGATCAAGTGCGCGGTGAGGTGTATTTGGTCGGTGCCGGTCCTGGTGATCCGGATTTACTGACCTTTAAAGCGCTGCGTTTAATGCAGCAAGCGGATGTGGTGTTGTATGACCGTTTAGTAGCTCCGGCAATCTTGGACTTGTGCCGTCGCGATGCCGATCGGATGTATGTGGGTAAACAAGCGTCGAATCACAGCGTGCCGCAAGATCAGATCAATCAAAAGCTGGTTGAGTTAGCGCTGCAGGGCAAGCGCGTGGTGCGTTTAAAGGGTGGTGATCCATTTATCTTTGGCCGTGGTGGTGAAGAAATTGCCGAGCTGGCTGCGCAGCAGATTCCTTTTCAAGTGGTGCCGGGGATTACTGCGGCTTCGGGGTGTTCTGCTTATGCGGGAATTCCGTTAACGCATCGCGATTATGCGCAGTCGGTGCGTTTCGTCACTGGGCATGCGGTGGATGGCGTGCTGGATTTGCCGTGGGCTGAGCTGGCTGTGCCGATGCAAACGGTAGTGTTTTATATGGGCTTGGGGTGTTTAGCGGCGATCTGTGAGCAATTAATCGCTCATGGCCGTGCTACCAGTACGCCGATTGCTTTAATTGAAAACGGCACCACAGCACAGCAGCGGGTGTTTGTCGGCACGTTGGCAACTATGGTTGAGCAGTTAAGTCTTGAGGCGGTGCAGAGTCCGAGTTTGATTATTGTGGGTGAAGTGGTGGCGTTGCGAGAGAGTTTGCAGTGGTTTGAATAATGATGTTGTTTGCAGTGCCAATACTGCTTGCTGTCGGGTAGGTCGCGCCTTTAGGCCGACAAGGGCGTTGTAAACGACCCAAAGCAGCAAAAGCAGAAGCGAGAGTCTTGTGCGTGTCGTACTGCACTAGTGCTGTTCTTCCCTTCACGGGGCAGTCCTGCCCCAAGTCGGACGCTGCGCCATCCATGGCTTCGCTTGCCACAGTACTAGCGCAGTACTTGTGAAGATTGGTGTTGTTTGCATGACTAACATGCAAGGGTGAGCATTGATGCCCAGGTGTTGATAAGTAGGAACCAAGAGTACGTCATGCCACAGAGCCAGCTTTTAAAACTCACAGCAACCCATCTAATTCAGTGATTTACCTTGGAAAGCCTGTAGAAATGGCGTAAAAGGGTGGGTTGCTAGATAAAGTTGCGTTTTACTCTGCGCTTTTGTCTCATCTAGGTTTAAACTGCTATACAGCACCGCGCAAGCACAGCTTAATCATGCTGCACGCGTTACTATATAAGGTGTTTTTAGCAGTATATTTTTCAATAGTCTTTTACACAACGGGATTTTTATCCAGGAGAGCAGGCATGTCCATTCAAGAGGCGCAGGTCAGTCGCGCTGATTTTGATCAAGTTATGGTGCCCAACTACGCACCAGCTGGCTTTGTTCCAGTGCGCGGCTTAGGTTCGCGATTATGGGATCAAAGTGGACGCGAACTGATTGATTTGTCCGGTGGTATCGCCGTCAACAGTTTGGGGCATTGTCATCCTGCACTGGTTGAAGCCTTGACCACACAAGCCAATACGCTGTGGCACGTATCCAACGTCTTTACCAATGAGCCAGCCTTGCGTTTAGCACGTAAACTGACCGACGCCACTTTTGCCGATCGCGTGTTTTTCAGTAACTCCGGTGCTGAAGCGAACGAAGCAGCCTTGAAGTTAGCGCGTCGCGTTGCACACGATCGTTTTGGCGATGAGAAATATGAAATTATTTCAGCCTTTAATAGCTTTCATGGTCGCACCGTCTTTACCGTGAATGTGGGTGGTCAACCCAAGTATTCAGAAGGTTTTGGCCCGCGTCCCACCGGTATCAGCCATGTAAAGTTTAACGACTTAGCAGCCCTCGAAGCGATGATCTCTGAGCGCACCTGTGCGGTGATTTTAGAGCCGATTCAGGGTGAAAGTGGTGTGCTACCTGCTGAGCAAGCCTACCTAGAAGGTGTGCGTGCACTGTGTGATAAGTACAACGCGCTCTTAATCTTTGATGAAGTGCAATCAGGTATGGGCCGTAGCGGTAAACTTTTTGCTCATGAGTTGTATGGTGTGACACCTGATGTGATGAGCATCGCAAAAAGCTTAGGTGGTGGTTTCCCTATCTCAGCCATGCTGACCACTGAAGAATATGCCAAGCACTTAGCGGTCGGTACCCACGGCACAACTTTTGGTGGTAATCCATTGGCCTGTGCGGTCGGTGAAGCGGTATTGGATATTATCAATACCCCAGAAGTGCTTACTGGCGTCACTGCAAAAGGTGAATACCTGCGTGAAAAGCTACGAGCCCTGGGTGAGCCGCACAATCTGTTTGAGCTGGTACGTGGTGAAGGCTTGTTAGTCGGTGCAGTGATGAGTGCAGCCTATAAAGGTAAAGCCGGTGCACTGATGGCAGCAGCGGAGCGTGAAGGCTTGCTGGTGTTAGTGGCTGGGCCTGACGTGGTGCGTTTTGCGCCAAGTTTGGTGATTGAACAAGCCGATTTAGATGAAGGTCTGGCGCGTTTTGAACGTGCTATTGCGCTGTTCATCAGCCAAGAAAACAAATAATTTACAGTATTTAGCGCGCAGTCGATCTATATATCGACTGCGCGCTTCTTTATTTTTTAAATTTAGGTAATGACATTATGAACACAGGATTACAGCTGCTTCTGGAAAATGAAGACGGTACACAAACTGAAGCCTCGTGCTCACGCTTTGCCGTGTTATGGCAAGGTAAAGAAATTTGGATACAAACCGCAGGTAATGGCCAGCTATTAATCGGTGTGGATGTTGAAGAAGGTGATGCTGAGTACGCTAACTTGTTGTTGCGTCCTTTGGCCACCAACCTTGTTAGCCTACAGCTCGAAATGGAAGCTGCTGACTCAACTGCTATGCTTGAAGATGACCATGTGCACACCGATGAGTGCAATCACTAAGTCGCAGCTTATGTTCTGTGCAGTACAGTGCTGCACAGCATGCTATATCAGCGATATAATGTGTGGTTTGAGTCGGTGACTTCACGGCATCACGCACGTATTACCGTTATTTAATTGTGGAATAAAATATGAAAAGCGCAGAAATCCGCGAAGCCTTTTTTCGCTTCTTTGAAGAAAAGGGTCATACCCGCGTAGCATCCAGCTCATTGATCCCAGCCAATGACCCCACGCTATTATTTACCAATGCGGGCATGAATCAGTTTAAAGACTGCTTCTTGGGTTTAGAAAAACGCGCCTACACACGTGCGGTCAGTAGCCAGAAATGTGTACGTGCCGGTGGTAAGCACAACGACCTGGAAAACGTTGGTTACACCGCGCGTCACCACACTTTTTTTGAAATGCTGGGTAACTTCAGCTTTGGTGATTACTTTAAGCGTGATGCCATCCATTACGCCTGGGAGTTTTTAACCTCGGATCAGTGGCTCAATCTACCTAAAGACAAGCTTTGGGTGACCGTTTATGCGACGGACGATGAAGCCTATGATATTTGGGTTAAAGAAATGGGCGTACCGGCTGAGCGTATGATTCGCATTGGCGATAACGGCGGCGCACCTTATGCCTCAGATAACTTCTGGGCCATGGGTGATACCGGTCCATGTGGCCCCTGTTCTGAGATTTTCTTTGACCACGGTGAGCATATCTGGGGCGGCCCTCCAGGTTCACCTGATGAAGATGGCGACCGTTATATTGAAATCTGGAACAACGTTTTTATGCAGTTCAATCGCACCGCTGATGGCGTTATGCATGCGTTGCCAGCGCCCAGTGTCGATACTGGTATGGGTCTTGAGCGCATCAGTGCTGTCCTGCAGCACGTTAATTCCAACTATGATATTGATCTGTTCAAAAACTTACTCCAAGGCGTTGCTGCGGCGGTCGGTACTGAGAACAATGACAACCCGTCGCTGAAAGTGATTGCTGACCATATCCGTTCTTGCAGTTTCTTGATTGCCGATGGTGTGGTGCCGTCCAATGATGGTCGTGGTTATGTACTGCGCCGCATTATTCGTCGTGCCTGCCGTCATGGTAATAAGCTCGGTGCTACAGGCAGTTTCTTCTACAAAATTGTTGCCTCATTGGTGGCGCAGATGGGCGAAGCCTTCCCTGAGCTGAAGCAGACGCAAGCACAGATTGAGCGCATCTTAAAAACCGAAGAAGAGCAGTTTGCGAAAACCCTAGAGCAGGGCTTGCGTATTCTTGAGCAGGATTTAGATGGCCTTGAAGGTAGCGTGATTCCTGGTTCTGTCGTATTTAAGTTGTATGACACCTACGGCTTCCCGATGGACCTCACTGCGGATATCGCCCGTGAGCGTGAGTTGACTGTAGATGAAGAAGGTTTTGAGCGTGAAATGCAGGCGCAGCGTGAGCGTGCTCGTTCAGCCAGTTCCTTCGGTCTTGACTACAATACGCTGGTTAAAATCGATAGCGAAACTGAGTTCTTAGGCTATAACACTCAGCATGCTGAGGCCAAAGTGCTGATGATTCTTAAAGATGGCGCCAGTGTTGAGTCGGCTTTAGAGGGCGACTCAGCAGTGATCGTATTAGATCGCACGCCATTTTATGCCGAGTCAGGCGGGCAGGTGGGTGATAGCGGTTATTTAGCTGCGGATCAGCTACGTATTGATATCACTGATACCACCAAAAGCGGCAAGGCTTTCTTGCATCACGGTGTGATCACTCAAGGTACGCTGCAGGTTGGCGATACAGTCAGTGCACAAGTGGATGCAGAGATGTTGCACGCTACAGCGTTAAATCACTCAGCTACGCATATTTTGCATGCAGCGCTGCGTGATATTTTAGGCGAGCATGTGCAGCAAAAAGGCTCATTGGTCGACAGTCAGCGCTTGCGTTTTGACTTCAGTCATTTTGAAGCGGTAACGCCTGCGCAAATCAAAGCTTTAGAAGAGCGCGTTAACCAAGAAATTCGTAATAACACTGCGGTGTGCACTGAAGTCACTGATATTGAAACGGCCAAAACTAAAGGCGCAATGGCGCTGTTTGGTGAAAAATACGGCGACGAAGTGCGTGTATTGAGTATGGCTGATGGTTTCTCTGTTGAGCTGTGTGGTGGTATTCACGCGGAACGTACCGGTGATATTGGTTTATTTAAAATCACCAGTGAAGGTGGTGTAGCTGCAGGCGTACGTCGTATCGAAGCAGTGACCGGCGTAGCCGCTTGGAATTGGTTGGCTGGCGCTGAAGAGCAGCTCAAGCAAGCCATGAGCTTAGTCAAAGGCAATCGTGAGAATGTCCTCGATAAGCTGCAAGCTGTGCTTGATCATCAGCGCAGCTTAGAGAAAGAAGTTGAGCAACTTAAAGCCAAAGCCGCACGGGCTGCAGGCAGTGATTTAGCCTCTGCTGCTGTTGAAGTGAATGGCGTTAAAGTCTTAGCTGCACGCCTTGATGGTGTCGAAAACAAAGATCTGCTGGTGCTTATGGATCAGCTAAAAAACAAGCTGGGCAGTGCAGTGATTCTCTTAGGCAGTGTCCATGATGAGCGTATTGCTCTGGTGGCAGGTGTGACTAAGGATCTGACTGGCCAATTTAAAGCCGGTGATCTCATGAAACAAGCCTCAGCTGTGGTCGGTGGTAAAGGTGGTGGTCGTCCGGATATGGCACAAGGCAGTGGTGTTGAGCTGGCCAAGCTGGATGATGCGTTAGCCATTACTGCTGAGTATGTTGCTAGTAAAAACTAAGTGATGGATTAAAGCCGCTGTGCAGTAGATAAGTCTGCTGCACAGCTCAATAGAATTGAACCCTAACGATGATTAAGGCGGCAGTAAAATGGCGTTGATCGTACAAAAATTTGGTGGCACTTCGGTGGGTTCGCCTGAGCGTATTGCCCAAGTCGCTGCGAAAGTGGCTAAGTTCCGTGCGGCTGGCGATGATATCGTCGTGGTGGTTTCTGCCATGAGCGGCGAAACCAATCGTTTGTTGGCCTTAGCCAAGCAGATTGCCGATAAGCCATCTCTACGTGAAATGGATGTGATGATTGCTACCGGTGAACAGGTGACTATTGCCCTGCTAGCCATGGCGCTGAATAAAATAGGTGTGCCAGCAGTATCTTTTACCGGTGCGCAAGTACCTATCATTACTGATAGTGAGCACGGAAAAGCGCGTATTTTAAGTATTGATGTAGCTAAAGTGAGCGAACAACTTGCAGCCGGTCAGGTTGTAGTCGTAGCAGGTTTTCAGGGTGT